>Ga0302195_10001873_pt1 | contig 16616 bp, 10 predicted proteins | sample II_Bog_N1_2_FD_198778 | JGI IMG/M metagenome (GOLD analysis project Ga0302195, IMG submission 198778) | Peat permafrost microbial communities from Stordalen Mire near Abisko, Sweden - II_Bog_N1_2 | ecosystem: Environmental > Terrestrial > Soil > Wetlands > Peat | place: Sweden: Abisko...
CCACGGTAGGCTTCTACCTAGATGATGTCCCGATGACCGCGCCGACGGGAGCGCAAAATGGGCATGTCGTCATCGACCCCGATCTTTATGATCTGAACCGAGTTGAGGTTCTGCGAGGGCCGCAGGGCACGCTCTACGGGTCCGGATCCATGGGTGGAACCATCAAGTTGGTCACCAATCAACCGGATCTGCACGACATTCACGTGAGTGGAAAAGTTGATGCGTCCGATACGCAGGGCGGCGGCTTCAATCGCGGCATCAACGGAATGTTGAATCTTCCCCTTATCGACGGCACGTTGGCGCTCAGGCTGGTCGGAACCGATGAGTACACCAGCGGCTGGATTGACCGGATCGTGCTCACGAACTTTCCGTTCCCCGCCAATCCGCAACCTCAGTGCGGCGGCTTCACAGGCTGCACACGCGGGAACGTACTCGCCGCTCCGGTGGCACAGGATTTCCACAATGTCAACGACGAAGACGTGAAAGGAGGCCGCGGAAGCTTGCGCTACCAGGCCAACGACCAATTCTCCATCACGGCCAGCGGCTTCTATCAGACCATCAATCAAGGCGGGCTGGATTACTTCGACAATCCCCCCGGGACCGAGGCGCATTACCAACCCTTTGACGTGCCGGAACCGTTTTACGACACTTTTCGTCTCTTCAATCTGGTCGCCGAATACGCCTTTCCCGCATTCACGGTGACGTCCGCGACCTCGGATTGGTCGCGTACGCAATCGCAAAGCCAGGATGCGTCCGAGACGGTGCAGACTACCTTCGACTTTCCCTCGTTTTACATCAACCAGGGCGGTGCCGGACCGGTCTCGGTGATCGAAGTCGATGCCACGAAGCAATTCAGCGAAGAGATGAGATTGGCATCGACCGGGGATACTCGCATTCAGTGGCTGGTCGGAGGCTTTTACAGCACGTACACGTACGGCCAGTTGCAGACCAACCCAGGACCTGGGATAGAGGCCGCGTTCGGGACGCCGAATCTGCTGGTGATTCAGGTGGCGAATCGCTTGAAGCAGACCGCCGCATTCGGCGAGGCCTCCTACAAGATCACCGAAGCACTCAAAGCCACGCTGGGCTTGAGGCGCTACTCCTATTCCCAAGATGGATCGGTCACCGAAAGCGGTGCGCTCTCCGGGAGTTCCACGCCGGTGACAAGTCCGCAAGGGGCCGAGGACTCGGGAGTCAATCCCAAGTTCACGTTGTCATACGACCTCGTGCAGGATCTTTTGGTGTACGGTACGGCAGCCAAAGGCTTTCGGCCCGGCGACGGTAATACGCCGGTACCGGTTACGGGTGCGGATTCGTGTCTGAGCGGCCTGCAGGCGCTTGGCAAAACGGCGGCGCCGTTGGAGTATGGGCCCGACACGGTGTGGAGCTACGAATTGGGCGAGAAGGCAACGCTCCTCGACCGGCGATTCACCATCAATTCTGCGATCTACTATGAACGCTGGAACAAGGTGCAGCAACTCATACTGCTGCCCTGCGGGTTCGGCTACACGGATAACGTGGGTACTGCGGCGGTTCGAGGCGCCGAGGTCGAAATCAACGCCAAGCTCAGCCCTTCATGGGAACTGGCGCAAAGCGGCGGCTATACGCATGCAGTGCTGACGGCAACGGAACAAGGCACGGCCCTAAGCCCGGGACAGACGCTGCCGAACGTACCATCGTTCACTGCATCCACGTCCCTCGTCTTCAACCACCCCGTCGGGAACTACACCTTCGTCGCCCGTGCGAGCAATGTGATCGTCGGCTCTTCCCAGGTACAGACCTACTTCCTGAACAGTTTGCCGGGCTACGACATCGTCAAGGCACGCATCGGCCTGATGGGCGACGCCTGGTCAAGCTTCCTGTTCGTGGACAACCTGACGAACAAGCAGGCATTTCTCAATGATACGAACAACTACTTCTCGGACATACCTTCGTTGAATCGGGTAGCGACGAATCAGCCGCGAACGGTCGGCCTGACGTTCGAACTCCACCGATAACGGCGGGAAATCACGACACAAATCCTTCATGCCGCAGCTCGGTCGTCACCTCTTCGATCGCTTCGTGCAACGTATCGACCAAGGTGTCGCATTGCTCGCGAGTCAGGGTGAGCGGCGGCGACATGATGTCGAGATGGCCGAGGGGGCGAACCAGCAGGCCCTTTGCCTCGCATTGCTGCGCAATCCGCCGGGACATGTTGGCGGCCTCCGGCACCGCCGCTCGGGTGGTTTTGTCCGCCACGTACTCCACGCACATCATGAAGCGTCGGCCGCGCACATCACCGACCAACGGCAATGAGGCGAGTTCCTTCAAGCGCGTCTCAAAGTAATCGCCTACGTTGCGGGCATTTCCGAGCAGATCCTCCCGCGCGATGATCTCGATGTTCTTGAGCGCGGCGGCGCAACACACCGGATGGCCCGAGTAGGTGAATCCATGCGTGAACCAGGCCTCTGGGTCCGGCGCCGAGATCACCTCGTGGATCTGATCCGAGTAGATCGTCGCGCCCAATGGCAAGTAGCCCGACGTAAGTCCTTTGGCCGCGACCAGGATGTCCGGCTCGATGCCATACTCATCGTACGAAGCAAACCAGTGGCCGATTCTGCCGAACCCCGTCACCACCTCGTCAGCGATGAATAGAATCCCATGGCGCGCCAGCACCTCGCGCATCCGCGGCAAATATCCGGGCGGCGGCGGCACCACGCCGCCCGCCCCCTGAATGGGCTCGGCGATGAATGCGGCGATGTTCGCGGCACCAATGGTGCGAATCGCGGTCTGCAGTTCCTCCACGAGCTGATCCGTGAATTGCGCTTCACTGATACCGTCCGGACGCCGATAGGCGTAGGGGGCCCTCAGATGGTGAACAAGGCCGTCGATGTAGCGAAAATGGGGCGAGCGGTCGCCCTCGCGGTTCCCGAGCGTCATGCCGAGATAGGTTGATCCGTGGTAGGAATTGTACCGCGACAAAATGATGCGCCGATTCGGCTCGCCGCGGCGCGAGTGATAATAGTGGGCGAGGCGAATCGCGGTGTCGTTCGCGCAGGAACCCGACATCGAATAGGCGACATGATTGAGCAATCCCGGGGCGATCTCGGCAAGCTTGGCGGCAAGCTCGGCGGCCGGTTCGTTGGTGCAATCCGTGAAGGTGTTCGAGTAGCTGAGCTTCAGCACCTGCTCGGCAATGACCTGCGCCATTTCCTGCCGTCCGTAGCCGATGTTCACGCACCACAGCCCCCCGATCCCATCGAGATAGCGTTTGCCGGCAGAGTCGGTCACGTACGCACCGTTCGCGCTTTGGATCACCAGCGACCCGTCGCGCTTGAACGTGTCGAAGTGCGTCCACGGATGCAGGAAGTGTGCGTGGTCCTTCTGCCACGGTGTGCTCATCTGACCATCGAAGTTGTCCGCCGTTTCCATGATTTTTTCCCTTGGATGCGTTGTGCCGTTTGACGGCGGCCTGATTCTACTTTGCAGGAACTCAACACATGATGAAAATGAGATTTTTAGATGAGTATCATGAAAAATGCTCATCAGTTGCAGGAAGGTTTGCCTTGGACGATCGCGCGCGGCTACGCGCTACCCGCGCCCTCCCGTCCTCCATGCCGGTGAGTTCCATGGTCAGGTCATCGACCGTAGACCAGCGGAAATTCGGGGGCGTCAAATGGGGCGCCGTCCTCGAGGGTCAGATGTGGAAATGCCGGCGAACCCGATGCACCGCGCTGCACGAAGCGCGAATCGCAACCGACCCACCGGGAAGAAAATACACGTCGAGTTACATTCGACGCATTGGCCGGTGCACCGTGAATGGTGCGAAAATCGAAGGCGATCGCGTCTCCCGGCGCCATGTCCCAGCCACGGATGACGAGCTGATCGCGCTGAGCGTCAATGTCCGGTACGTCCTCGAATAGCTCGTCCCCATAGAGTGGGCTGCCGTCGAAGCGCTTCGGCCGGTAACCCGCAGTGTTCCATCGATGCGACCCGGCCACACATTCGAGACAAACACTGCGCGAGACCGTGTCCAGTGGCGTCCAAAAGCTGACGGTGCGATCACCCTCCACGCAGTAGTAAGGCTGATCTTGGTGCCACGGTGTGACGGTACTGCTGCCAGGGCGCTTGACGAGTATATGGTCGTGAAAGAACCGCACTGTGGGCGATCCCATCAAGCGCGCCGCGACTTCGGCCGCGGGCGAATCAAAAATGAAGGCTCGAAATGCAGGAATGCGCTGCCAATTGCAGAAGTCCTGGAAGAACGGTGCCGATCCATCCTCTGGCTGGTATGAGCGCTCCAGTGGACTGGGATGCGCCATGACCTGCGCCACCCCTTGAGACAGCGGTTCCACCCAGTCCCGGAACACTCCACGCAGCACCACGACCCCGTCCTTCTGGAAGTCTCTGGCCGCCGAATCAACGAAGTTCATACCCGTTGTCTTCCTCGCACGTTGATTGAATGTCGCCACAGAACTTCTTGCACTGCGTGCGATTGACTTTTGCGCAGTATCACGGACGCGCGTTCCCGTGTGGGCTGAATGTTCTGGAGCAGATTTGGCAGATTGATTGACTGCCATATTCCCTGCCCCGTCTTCCTGACCTCCGCTGGCCGCAGATCCTTGAAGTGATGAAAATAGGAGGTGGGCCGTTGGAATACGGTTCCCTGGAGCACCGAGAACCGCTCGACATACCATTGCTCCACATCGTTTTCATCCGCATCCAGGTAGACGCTGAAGTCAAAATAGTCTGCGGCCACGGCGGCGCTATCCCGCGACGATCCCTGCAAGACGTTGAGTCCTTCGAGAATCAGGACTTGGGGCTGGTTTATGATTTGGAATTGCCCTGGGACAATATCGTACAACTCATGGGAGTAGACGGGCACTCGAAGCTCCGACTTCCCCTCTTTCAGCTCCGCCAGAAACACCAGCATTCTTTCGAGATCGTAGCTTTCTGGAAAGCCCTTACGAAGCATCAGGTTTCGTGCTTCAAGAACTGCGGTTGGCCACAAGAAGCCGTCGGTCGCGACCAACTCCACTGTTCGGCCGGCCTGAGCCAGCAAGGCGCGCAGGACCCGGGCGAAGGTGCTCTTTCCAACGGCTACGCTACCCGCCACTGCAATCACGAACGGACGAGCGTCATCGGCCTCCATTTGGATATCGAGGAGTCGGCAAAGAGGTCCAATGACCTCCTCCACCTCCGCTACAGGCATCGGCTCATTGACACCCTTGAGCAACGTCAGCGCGGCCGGAGCGAGGCGGTAGTTTCCCGCATCGAATCGCGCCCATTGTTGTCGCGTGAATGAATCGTAGAAATATGCCGACGTGTCACGTCTCATTGAATCGGACCCCGCAAGATGGGCGCTGCGTCATTTATACATGTTAGCCGCAACGACCTACCGATGGAACGTCGCGAACTCCTCGACATACGCACGACGCGAGCGAAGCTCGTTGATGGGTGCACTTTCGGCGCCATGACCGACGGCTAGTCCGCAAAACAGCATCAGCTCGGGCGGAGTGCCCAGAAACGTGGTCACCTCGCCGTGCCAGCTGGCCCAGGCTTCCTGCGGACAGGTGTCGAGGCCCTGTTCCCGTGCCAGCAACATGAGGCTCTGCAGCAGCATGCCGATGTCCGCCCATTGCGGTGGCCCCATTTGTCGATCGACCAAAAAGAACATCGCAGCGGGGGCGCCGAAAAAATCATAATTTCGCGAAAATTGCCGGATTCGACCGGCTTTGTCCCCCCGCGCCACCCCGATCTTGGCGTACAGGTCCTCGCCGACCTGAAATCGACGGGTGCGGTACGGCTCGCCGAGATTGGCAGGATAAACGTTGTACTCGGCCGACCCGCCCAGCGGGGCAACGGCAACCTTGGGCGCCATCGTCGCGCGAAAGGCCTTCATTGATTCGCCCAGCAGCACGTGCACGATCCACGGTTGCAAATTACCGCCGGAGGGGGCATAGCGCGCCGTCTCCAGAAGTTGGCGTAACACCGGCTCCTCCACCGGCTGTGCGGTAAACGCGCGGCACGAATGTCTCGTCCGAATTGCGTCGGTCACGGATCTCGATGATCCCGGGCTCATAGTGGTCTCGTTCGCTGCTTTGTCCGAAAGATCATTCATTCATACAGGAGCGAGGGGGATCTCGCCCGCCATTAGTCTACACGGACGGCAATCCGCCCCTATTTACTGCGCCCGCCTGCGGGTCCCGGGTCAGGAACGGTCAGAGCGCCAGATCAATAGCGGCATTCTGAGGCGAAAGCACCGCGGTAGCGACACTGGCGCCATTGTTCATGACGAAGATCCCACGGTGCGATGGATCAATGGCAAAGAACAAGTTGTAGTCGAGCCGAAGCCGGACAGGAGCCTGTGTACACACCACGTCGAAGAACAGGGCGACATATGCCCCGTCGGCATGATCATCGATCATTTGCCGCGCGGGCCTAATGGCGCACCTCGTGCCGGAATTTGCGGTGAAGCCCAGATAAGCGTAGGCGTAGCGTTCGATATCCGCTTGATGACGCCGGACCTCACCCCACGTCAATCGGCCGTCGCCATCATCATCCAGTGTTAGAACGAAATCCAGATCTCGCAGCGCGATATCCCATTGACCATGCACCACGAACGTGCCGCCTCGATGGCCGTCGTCCATCGATAAATTGAGGTAGGCATCGCTGGCGGAGTGCGCCCGAGCTGTCGAACCCAGAACCAACGCCGATAAGACGAGTGGAGCGAAGGTGCGGATATTCACGGGGCTGCGCCGTCGGCGGCCGTCAACTTCGTGCGCAACTCGCGCGCCAATGGTTCGATGATCACGTCCTCCAGCTTGTTTCGCTGGAGAAACGCCAGCGCATCATTGGCAGCCTGAGGCTGTTGTGCCGCGAGCGCGGCCTCGAGCAGCAGCCGGGTGTCCCATGGCTCCCGCTGAACCTGCCAATTGCGCCGCGCCAAGTCCAATGCGGCCTGCGGATCATGTTGCAGTTCCAATGCAAATCGTGCCTGCTCACGCCCGAAGAAATCGCTGCCTCGCAGCGCCAGTGCCTGAAAGCGAGCAGCCATGATCCAGGTGTAGCGCCCGACCTGCTCGCTGTGGAGGGCGGATTGCGCCAGGGCGAGGCGCAAAAACGCCGTATCCGATTGCTCATGGCCCGCAAGAAGCGTCATCACCTCTTTCGGGCGCGCGCGGTCGAGCAGGAAGTCCGCGTAGGCGACCATCAAGAAATTGTCGTGAGGCAGTAGTCTCAGGGCCTGCAAATAGTGGGCCTCGGCGAGGGGCCAGTCGCCCAGGCGCTCTGCGTCCTCGGACATCAAGTCCTGCACCCACGCCTGGTAATTCACCGGAGCATTTTCGCCGGCGGCTTCGGCCTGATGCAGCAGCACCAGACTTTGTCGCGCCTGCCCGGTGTAGGAGCGCAGATTGGCGGAGCAGACCAATCCCAGTTCGACGCCAGCGGCGGCGGTCACTTGGGCGCATTCCTTACCGGCGGAGGGATAATCGCCCTGAACCATATCCAGCGTCGCCAGCGTTAGCCACGCTTGGGCGTAGCCGCGATCTTTCCTCAGCGCCTGTTGCAGCAAGGCGCGCGCAGCGCCGAACTGATGACGGTACTGCAGGATCGTGGCCTGGGTAACCAACACACGGGTGGGTGGCTGCGCCGCAGCCATCCAGGACGCAATGACCGCCTCGGCATAGCCGGCGTAATGCGCATCGCCCACCTGGCGGCCATAGGCCACATAGGTGTCCGCCAGGCTAATTGCCGCCGGAAAGCTGCGGGGCGCGGCATCCAGTTGGGCGCGCAGTGCTCGCATCTCCGAGACTGCGGGATCCAAGGCCGATGGAACATCCTGCAAGGTCTCGGCATCGTTCGACGGAAGGTAGGGAGTCCTGAACGGAGCCGCTGGCCCGGATAGGCTGGCGGCCGTTGCAGCGCCGTAGGCCGTTCCCTGGCATGTGGCGAGACTTGCCAGTGCGAAGGCGAGGTATTGGCGGGAACGACAGACCGGCATAACGGCAAATACGGAGGAATCAACGCCGCGGATGCGCTGGCGGAGGCAGTGTGCATCCAAGCGACGGGCAGTTGCGTATAGTCAGTCTACGACGCCTCGATGACAGGGAGCCCGTTTGACAGAGTTTGCCTACGTTGTTCGGCCGGTGCAGTGGTTTCATTCGCGGCTGTCTTTTTCGCCGGCGGAATGGACGCGCCTGATGGGTCTGTATGGTTTCATCGGCGCGCTGCACCTTCTCGGTTGGGGCCTGTATCTGCACTACGCAGTGCACCACTCACAACTGGTCGGCCTTGGATTTGTGGCATATATGTTTGGGCTGCGGCATGCGTTCGACGCGGATCACATCGCCGCCGTCGATGATACCGTGCGGTTCATGCTACAGAAGGGCAAGAAACCACTCGGAATTGGCTTCTTCTTTTCCTTGGGTCACTCCACCGTCGTGCTCGCGCTCGCCGTCGGGGTTGCATTCGCCGCTACGGCGGTCAAGGCGCAACTGCCATTGCTGAGAAGCGCGGGCGCCTTCATAGGTGCCGGCGTGTCCGGCACGTTTCTCTGGATCATCGGCGTTTTGAATCTCTTGGTCCTGCTGGATCTTCTGCGGATCTGGCGCCGCGCCAAATCGGCAACACACAGTCATGCGCATCTGGAGACCCTGTTGCAGAAGCGGGGGTTTCTGAATCGATTGTTTGGCGGACGCGTGCAGAAATTGATGAACCACAGTTGGCAGATGTATCCCTTGGGCCTGTTATTCGGCTTGGGCTTCGATACCGCGTCGGAAGTCGGATTGATCGCCATGACGGCCGGCGCCTCGGCCGGCAGTTTGCCGATTCCCGCGGTGCTCTGCCTCCCGATCTTGTTCGCCGCCGGCATGACCGTGATGGATACGACCGACGGAGTACTCATGTCGAAGGCCTACGACTGGGCATTCATCAACCCGTTGCGCAAGATCTTCTACAACATCACAACCACCGGCCTATCGGTTGCCGTGGCGCTGTTGGTGGGTTCGGTGGAGCTGCTGCAGGTGCTGATCGGCATATTGGACCTGCATGGTCGATTCCTCGATGCCATCGCCGCGTTGGACTTTGGGAAGGTGGGCTATGTCATCGTGGGCATGTTCCTGCTGGCTTGGACTCTGTCGGTCGGGGTTTGGAAATTTGGGCGCATCGAAGAGCGTTACCCCATGACTCCGTCACCCCACACGCATGAGCGCCTTCACGCCGGCGGGATACGGCATTCCCATGATCATATCCATCCGCAGGCGAGATGAACCATTGAATACGGTCCGGGCTGGTGCATGGGCGATGCTCTGGACCGGCACGGCGTTATTGCTCGGGTTCGCTGGATTGGGCGCCGGCGAGGTCCGCGCGGACACGGTTGCGAGCCTATTGGGCAATTTTACCATCAACCAATATTGCGGCTTGACGCTGACCCGTGGCGCCGCGGACGTGCACTACGCCGTCGTTTTTGGGCAGCTGCCGGCGTTGCGTGAATTGCATTTGGCCGACACCAATGGTGATGGTGTGACTTCGCAGGCGGAACGCGATGCCTATGTCGGGCAGCTCGCTCCCGGACTTGCCGAAGGTCTGAAGCTCGAGGTGGCCGGCGTCCCGTTGCCATTGCGGGTCACGCATTGGGCCAGCAGCTTGCCGACCGAACAGGGCGGCTTTTCATTGCGGGTGGACGTCGATCTGTCGGCGGTACTGCCGGCGATCCCGCCCGGGGGCCGGCGCCGTTTACAGTTCATCAATCAGAATTACTCGGGACTCGTGGGATGGCACGAGATCGTCGTGCAGGCGGCGCCCGGACTCGCCGTCTTCGATACCAATGCTTACAGCACCTCGCTCACCGGCGGCCTCACCAACGCACTGCAATCGCTTCCCAGCACGGGACCGCTCGACGAGCGCGCGGTGCACCTGACCTTCGCCGAAGGTGGAGCACCCGCCGGTGCGGCGGTGCTGGCCGCCCGGGCGGGCACCGTGGTAGCGGAAGATCAGACAGGGGCAAACGGGTCGAGGGCGTTCTTCACCAACGTGACGCGGAGCCCCTGGATCGAGCGCGAAACTCGCAGCCTGGTCGATGCCATCTCGGGTCCGACGCTGGATACCAGAATTGCCGTCTTCGCCCTGTTGGGCGCGATGTTGCTTGGGGTCGTGCATGCGCTGTCGCCCGGGCACGGCAAGACCATTGTCGGAGCCTATTTGATCGGCTCGCGCGGCACCCCGCGCCACGCGGTGTTTCTGGGCTCCACCGTCACAATAACTCATACTCTGGGTGTATTCGTGACCGGCTTTGCCACTCTCTACGCATCGCGCTTCATCGTGCCCGAGCGGCTGTTTCCGATCTTGAGCTTGATATCGGCCCTTTTGGTGCTGGGCATGGGTGCCCTATTGCTGGTGCAGCGGACCCGTCTGGCATACCCCGCGCTCTCATCGGGCAAGAAGGGACCGGCAGAATTTCAACGGGTGGCCTCCGCCAACGGATTCCCGCGGGGTCGCGGGCTGATATTCGCCCAGGCGCCTGGCCATGATCACGGGCATCTCGGCACCATGCACTCCCATGGAGGCGCGATGCATTCACACCTGCCGCCGGGTGCATCGGGGGGAAAAGTTACCTGGCGCAGCTTGCTGACCCTCGGAATCTCCGGTGGCCTGGTGCCGTGCCCGTCGGCCATGGTGCTGTTGTTGGCGGCCGTCGCCCTCAACAAAACGGCGTATGGGATGCTGTTGGTCGTCGCATTCAGCGTTGGGTTGGCCATTACGCTTACGGCGGTGGGTCTGGCGTTCCTATACGCCCGCAACCGCTTCCGCAAGCCGCGACCCGGTGCGCGCTGGCCGCAGCTCTTGCCGGTATGGAGTGCGGGAATGATCACTGCTTTGGGCATCGGACTGTGCTTCGCTGCCCTCAGGAACTATTAAGCTGCGCGCGGCCGCGATTCACTGGAATCGCGGCCGGCACACCTCCTTGGCGGGGAGCGGGGATTGGGCCGCGCCCTACGCAGCTTCTGTCAATCTTCAAGGGTTGAACCCGGTAATGCCGTTCGCTGTGTTGGGCGATCCGGGGATGGGATCATTGAGATACGGAAACACCGCCAAATACGTGTCGGTAGGCTTGATGGCGCCGGTCACTGTCAGGTGTTGCGCGTCCGGACCTGCCGAGCGCGCTTCATCGGTGTACGGAGTTCCATGGTTGGGATCCGATGTCTCACTGCCGCAGTTGCCGATGACGCCGCACAGCGCCCCTTCGGCGACCCGCAAGGTAATGTCCACCACGTCATCGTATGGCCGCCTGCCGTTCGGGAAGCCTGCCAAATCCCCACCCAGGACCCCCAGATCGTTCTGCTTGGCCGGCGGAGTCGGAGGCGTTCCGGTGTTGAGCCGCAGCATCTCGCTGGGCGTGACGCTCGCCGGCTGATTCAGGCCTTTGACGCCGGTCAGGAAGGCGGCAACCAAGTCGTCGCGGGGCGTTCCTGGCACAATCGCGGCATTTCCGAACAGCGCATTCAACAGCACTGGAAGCGATGGATTCGTCACGTAGGGGAGGAACTGCGCATCATTGGCCGGCGAACTCGCGTTGAACTTGTCCTTGTCGGGCAATCCGATGACGAGTTCGTTGACGAGGGGCATTCCGAGGCGCGAGACCTGCACCGCCTCGCCTGGAGACTTCGAACCCGGGCCCGTCATGAGGCTCGCGGTCGTGTAACCGCCGATCACCGGACCGGAGGTGCCCGCCACGCAGCTGATCGGCAGCTCCACCGCGATGGAGGTCACGTTCTTGTCGAACAGGGTATTGGGTGCGGCATCCCGTGGTCCCGCCGGATTGAGATTCACCAGATCGAATACCTCGCCCAGGTTGACGACGAATCCCTCCTTGCGCTGTCCTACAAACACTCGGCCCGGCCCGGCGCACCCGGAATAGCTGAACTCCTGTATGAAGTGGGCGGCATAGGACGGGTAGTCCGGGATGCTCTTGTTGCCGATGTTATCCACGGGCTTGAAGAACGTGGTTCCGCCGTAGGTCGTGTTCTGCGCGAGGACCGGCGCTTGGCCGTTCTGAATGACTGCCAGGGTGTAGCTCTGCGTCACGTTGACATTGGCGCCGGCAAAGGTAACCGGCCCAATATTGATGAGCGGAACCGGTATCTTTTTACCCCCGGAAGGTACGGTCAGATCCTTGACGGTGTTGGTGAAGCGAAAGGCGAGATTCAGGCTGTCGGCCGTTGTACCCGTATTGTCGATGTGAATGTTATAAACGGCATTCGTGTCCAGATCGAAAAAGTTGGGGCCGCCCGCCGGGTCCTCCAGAGGAATGTAGTTGGCGATGAAGGTGATGTAGCCGTCGCGTCCTCGCTCATAGCTGCGGAACATGTAGAAATCGGTGCCGTCCACTCGCGGCATGCCGGCAATTTGTGGTGCTTCTCGGTGACTGGAGGCCAAGGCGTATAGGGGCAGGAGCGCGGCGCCCAGTAGCGCAGCGCTTCCCGACAGACGAGTGTTCATGAATTCCCTCCGGTTTTTGTGTAGGCATCAGGGTTGATCGATCGACACTACAAATACGAATCGGGGCGCGACTTGGATGCAGAGGTCGGCTGCCGCTGGTGCAATATCGAACGCATCCATTGCGCCGTTCTCTGCGTACAACGTAAAAGAAGGACTCAATAACAATGCGTGAGCAGCGAGGCATGAAGCTCTCGACCCCGCACAGGGCCATCGCAAGCACCCTTCTGATCGGTGTTGCCTGGTCTTCGGTACAAGCCGATCAGTCGCTCACCGAGAATGTGGCCGATACGACCTTCCTGCCGGGGTCCCTGTCGGAAATCGTAGTGACTGCACCTCGGCTCGAGTTGCTCGGTGCCGCTGCCACCGCCAGTGAAGGGGTGGTCGATGATCAGGAGTTGCAATTGGCACCGCAATACCGCCCGGGCCAGTTGCTGGAAACCGTGCCGGGCCTGATCGTGACTCTGCACAGCGGCGAGGGTAAGGCCAACCAATACCTGATGCGCGGCTACAACTTGGATCACGGCACGGATCTGGAGACCTACGTCGACGGCATGCCCGTCAACCAGCCGACCCATGCGCACGGACAGGGCTACACCGATCTCAATTTCATGATTCCGGAACTCGCCGATCAACTCACCTTCACCAAAGGCCCTTATTACGCCAGTGTCGGCGATTTCGGCGCAGTGGGCTCCGTGCGCGTCAGCTACCGGGACACGATTGAGGACCAGGTGTCCGCGACCGGGGGCACGCTGGGGTTTCAGCGCATCCTCGGTTCGGGCTCCCAGCCCTTGGACAACGGTAATTTTCTGGCCGCCCTGGAGGTGCAGCACTACGATGGCCCCTTCGTGAGGCCGGATGATGCCCGCAAGGAGAATTTGGTCCTGCGCTACAGTGAAGGGGATGATCGAAACGGCTACTCAGTCACTGCCATGCTCTACCACCAGCTTTGGACCAACTCCACGGACATTCCGATCCGCGCCATCACCGAGGATCTGGTCCCCAATCGCTTCGGCACCCTCAATCCCACGGACGGGGGCCGTGCATGGCGCTCGAGCCTGTCGTTTAACGACCATGCGACGGTCGGCGAGGGACAATTCACGGCCAGCGCGTTCCTCATCGACAACCAGCTGCATTTGTGGAATGACTTCACCCAATTCCTGGTCGATCCCGCCCATGGCGACCAGGAGGATCAGTTCGAGAATCGCCGTGCGATTGGCGGCCAGGCGAGCTACACGCTACCGGCGCCATTGGGCTCGATCCCCAATGTGCTTTCCGCCGGCGCCCTGAACCGTGACGATGTTCTGTACGTCGGTCGCCTGCCGAGCGAGGACCGCGTGGCGTTGCCGGCGACGGATGCCCCACCGTCTTACTCCAACTTGGATCAAGTGTATTTGTTCGCCGGGGCGCTCTGGATTCAGGCGACTACCCAATGGACTACTCAATTCCGCAGCGTGCTGGGGTTTCGAGTCGACTACCAGCATGGCACCGACATCGACTATCTGGCCGCGCTGCACGAGGCACCTCGACCGGGATATATCGGATACACCAATGGCGGGACGGCACAGCAAGGACTGCCCCAGCCCAAGGGCAGCCTCATCTATACGCCGATCGACACGCTTGAGTTCTACTTGAGCGCCGGCCGGGGGTTTCACAGCGCCGATTTGCGCGGTGTGAATCAGGATACGAGCGTGGACTTGGGATTACCGCATACGCCACTCCTCGCCAAGCAAGAAGGCCAGGAAATCGGCGTGCGTGCAAACCCCCGGCCCAATCTTACCTTCACCTTTGCCTACTACAACTTGTGGCAGCAATCCGAAACCATCATCGACCCGGACGTTGGTCAGGACACAGCCGGCCCCCCGAGCCGCCGCTACGGTTACGAGGTGAACTTGACCTACCAGATCAATCGGCATCTCGAGTTCTACGGCAGCTATTCAGGCGACCACGCGCATTTCACTCATCCGTTCGACGACGGCACCGGTCACTTGGGTGAGTACATTACGGACGCGCCGCTCGCGACCGGCGCATTGGCGCTTTATCTCACGAATCTCGGCCCGTGGAGCGGCGGCCTCAACTACCGCTACCTCGGGAACTATCCGCTGTCCTCCGGGCCCTGCGTCAATTCGGCGGCGGAACACGATTTCAGGACTTCGTGCGCCGACTCTCCGAGCGGGGAGGCGCTTGGTCAGGTCAACGGCAAGGGCTTCGGCGAATGGAACCTCGATGCTCGGTATGCCTTCCCGGGACGGTGGAGCGCCTCGCTCGGCGTCTATAATCTCTTCAACACTCATGCCTATGCGGCTGAGTTCTGGTACGTCGATCGGCTGCCTGGAGAGCCGCCGGGCGGCTTCGCCGATGTTCACGAACACCCGCTCGAGCCCATCATGGCGCGGTTCACCGTCACCAAGCGTTTTGGCGGCTAGGCATCATGTCCCGCCCTGGGTGAGCAGGGTTCCTCCACACACCCTGCTCCGGAAAAAATAAAAGGCCCCACGAGGGACCCTTCATTTTTGCTGGCGGAGAGGGTGGGATTGCTCGCGGCCGGGGACGGCCGCTCGTCCTAAGCTTCGCTCCGGACCGCCGCGGCTAGGCCCCGGCGTCCAAAAATCGCTCTGCGATTTTTGTCGAACCCTGTGGGTTCGTCCACACACTCTGCCCCGCCAAATAAAAAGGGCCTGAAAGACAGGCCCTTTTTATTTGGCGGAGAGGGTGGGATTCGAACCCACGTGCCGGAATTACCCGACCATCCGATTTCGAGTCGGCGCCGTTATGACCACTTCGGTACCTCTCCATTAACTTATGGTTGGCGCGCGTTAACTTAAGGAACCGGGTCCTGTGACGCGCTAACCGCTACAGACTAATAATTCATTTGTCAAGGGCCCGTTGAGGACAATAATAGATTATTCTAGCGCATCGGAATTGGGCATGCCTATGTTCAGGACCCGCCCAGCCACACGGAGCCCCTAGCGACAATCCACCGTGCGTACCGTATCAGAACAAATTCCCTGGGTGAGATGGTCGAAGATCAGCATGGCGGCATCGCTCGTGCTGGTTTTGAACACCTGCGCCCCGCTGCCCAGCGTCATCGATCAGATCAAGATCCTGGGCGAGCTGCGGGTCGTTACGCGCGTGAGCCCCTTGTCTTACTACCGGGACGCCGACGGCACCCCCGCAGGCCCTGAATTCGACCTGGCGCGCCGGTTTGCGGACGAATTGGGCGTCGGGCTGTCGATCGTGCCGGTGCACAGCTATGCGCAGATTTACGCCGCCCTGGAGTCCGGCCGCGCCCACGTCGCGGCGGCGGCGCTGAAAGTGCCGGCCAAACCCATTGATTCCGTGTCATTCGGCCCGGTCTATCAGCGGGTGCGTGAACACCTAGTCTACCGCCGCGGCTCGGTGAGGCCGAATTCGCTGGCCGACATCGGCGCCGGCGACTTGGAAATCGCGGCCGGCAGTTCGCACGCCAAGGCGTTGCGGGCCGCCCGGGACAAGCTGTCGGGTCTCGCCTGGGTCGAGAATGCGACCATGGATTCGCAGGCCTTGTTGCAGGGGGTCGCGGATGGAAGCTTCGATTACACGATCGCGGATTCGACGGAATTCGCGCTGGCGCATGACGAATTTCCCGATCTTCGCATCGCCTTCGACTTCCCGGGGAGCCAGTCCCTCGCCTGGGCGGCCAGTTCGCGCGATCCGGATTTCTTGAGCTATCTGACCGCCTACTTCTCCCGGCTCAACGCCGACGGCCAGCTCGCCACCATCGTCAAGCGCTACTACGGCCGTCCCGAGGACATGGAGTTCGCGAACGCGCCCGGCTTCATGCGCCACGTGCAATATCGCTTGCCGCTCTATAAGAAATGGTTCGAGGAGGCTGCGGTGGAGAGCAGCGAGGACTGGCGCCTGCTCGCGGCTATCGGCTACCAGGAGTCCAAGTGGAACCCGGATGCCGCGTCCTCGTCGGGCGCCAAGGGCTTGATGCAGCTCACCACCGATACGGCCTCCGCGGCGCACGTGACGAATCCCGCGGATCCGCGCCAGAGCATCTTCGGCGGCGCCCGCTACTTCAAGGTGGTGTACTCGAAGATTCCGGGGCACGTGCCCGAGCCCGACCGCACGTGGTTCGCCCTGGCCGCGTACAA
>Ga0302195_10001877_pt1 | contig 16602 bp, 18 predicted proteins | sample II_Bog_N1_2_FD_198778 | JGI IMG/M metagenome (GOLD analysis project Ga0302195, IMG submission 198778) | Peat permafrost microbial communities from Stordalen Mire near Abisko, Sweden - II_Bog_N1_2 | ecosystem: Environmental > Terrestrial > Soil > Wetlands > Peat | place: Sweden: Abisko...
GATGCACGCCAGACAATTGCTCAATTGATCTCGCTGGCCGAGGCCAATGACTTCCCGAGCCTGCAACGAAAGGCGCATTACCTGAAGGGCAGCAGTTTAGTTGTAGGCGCAGTGGAGGTCGGGAAAATCTGCTCGAAGATAGAGAAGCAGGCGGCGGCTCAAGAGTCCGTCCTGTTGTTTCTTGAAGAATTGTGCCATTGTCTCGCGTTCACGTCTATCGAACTTCGGCGCATTCCTGCGCTTGGGGAGTGAATGATGATATCGAATCAGTCCATTCGAATTGTTATTGCGGACGACCATCCAGTTGTCCGGTTGGGAGTCCGAATCATGCTCGAAGCGAACGAGGGCTTCAGAGTGGTTGGCGAAGCCTGCGATGGCATCGAAGCGCTCCAGAATGTCGAGCGGTTCCATCCCGATATTCTTCTTCTGGATTTGTCGATGCCAAACATGTCTGGAATGGAAGCGCTTGGCCAGTTGAAGGCACGCCATTGCAATACCAAGACCGTGGTTCTGGCCAGCAACGTAGACAAGGCTCAGGTGCTCGAGGCGATGCGAATGGGAGCCAGGGGAATCGTCAACAAGGGCGGCTCGAAGTCGGAACTGCACGAATGTATTGAAGCGGTTCTCGATGGAGATTACTGGGCATTCGGAACGCCCGTTTACGATCTCGTGAATCTTCTTCAGGAACTTATGCGCGAGACTGAGCAACCCCCAATGCAGGTTTTCGGGCTGACTCAGCGCGGACTTCAGATTACCTCGCTGATTGCGGAAGGATGTACCAACAAAGACATCGCTGCGGAGTTCAAGATCAGCTCGGAAACGGTGAAACATCACTTGAAGCAGATCTTCGACAAGACGGGCGTGTCCAATCGCCTTGAGTTGGCGATCTTCGCGATTAACCATGGTCTAGTACGGGCGGCTTGAGCCAAATCTGGGATGACCAGGCTGCGGCGGTGCAGTATCTTTCGTCCGCTTCCGATACCAACACGATTACCAGCATCGCCACCTGTCGATCGATGGCTATGTAGTGAGAAGAGGCTTCAATGATCTCATTCCGAATAGCAGCGCCATTCAAGACGATCACTGCTCTCTTTGTCGTTCTGCTTTTGGGCGGCCCAGTGAGAGCGCAGGGGTTGAGGGTTTTGCCTGTCAACATTCAGATGACGCCAGGACAGAGAGCCACCACCATGACCGTGGTCAATGAGGGAAGCGCAACCACGGCTATTCAGATACGTGCCTATGCGTGGAACCAGCCGCACGGGAACGACCAGCTCGATGCCTCCGATGAGGTAGTGGCGAGTCCGCCGCTGGTCTCGATCGCACCAGGGGCCAAGCAACTCATACGCCTCGTGCTGCGCCATTCGCCGCAAGGGCGGGAAGCCACCTACCGTATTCTGCTCGATCAGATCCCAGTGGCGGGAGAGCCCGGGGTCGTACAAATCGTGTTGCGCATGTCCATCCCGATTTTTGCTCAGTCTGAGGTCCGTGGGCTTCCGCATCTGCTGTTTCACATCGAAAGCGACGCTGGCCAGAGCTACCTGGTGGGAGTCAATGACGGCCTGCGCCATGAAGTGATCCGCGATATCATGCTGTTGGCGAGTGACGGCCGCAAACTTAGGACGGAATCCAGCGCCTCTCCGTATATTCTCGCCGGCGCCACCCGGCGTTGGCCAATTGCTTTACAAGGGTCCATGCCGCTTAAGGGCGAGACTCTGCAATTGACGGCTCACGCCGATACTATCCCCATTGAACAGCAGGTTCCGGTTGTCGGGATTCCATGACTTTGAACGCATGGCGTCCGGATGTCTCCGCTATGCGGGGATTCTAGTTCTCGTGCTGACAACGATGCCGCGACAGGCCACGGCTGCTGACCAGACGCTGCTCCTGGAGGTACAGGTGAACGGGCATTCCATCGGGAAGGTGGGCGAGTTTACCCTGCGTGACCGCAGGATGATGGCTCAGCCAGACGAACTCCGCGATCTCGGTTTCAAGGTTCCTGACTCTCTTATCACAGGGGACCCCGCTTCCCGCTCATCGGGAGCGCTTACTCTGATCGCGCTGTCGGATCTGCCGGGATTGGCTTGGAGGGTCGACCAAGAGACCCAGACGATATATGTCACAACAAGCGACGACCACCTGCTTCCGGCGCTGCTACTGCTCGATGAGAGTGCGCGGTCGACCAGCGGTCCTTTGATCGAGAGCGGCAAAGGCATGACGATCAACTATGACATCGCCGGAACCTTCAACGGCGGCCGCATCGGTGGCAGCGGATCCATGGACATGCGAGCGTTCTCGCCCCTGGGTGTCATCGGCTCGGGATGGTTTGCCAATACCAACTCGACTTCAGGCGGGAGCGGTTCACAATCGGTGATTCGCCTAGATTCGACCTACTCCTTCGCTGACGTGAATTCGCTGCGCCGCTATAGCTTGGGCGATTTCATCACGGGCGGCCTGAGCTGGACCCGGCCAATTCGGCTGGAGGGCGCTCAGATTCGTTCCGATTTCAGCATGCGCCCTGATCTGATCACTTTCCCCCTTCCGTCTGTTGCCGGTTCGGCCGCTGTCCCCTCCACGATTGACGTACTGGCTGACGGTAACCTGGTGCTCTCACGCCAGATCGATGCTGGGCCCTTCGAGATTCCGCAGCTCCCCGTAGTGTCGGGGGCGGGAACGATCTCGATGGCGATGACCAATGCACTGGGTCAACAAGTGACCGTGTCGCAGCCCTTCTACGCCAGCGCTGCACTGCTGGCGCCGGGTTTGCAGACTTTCTCAGCGCAAGCCGGCCTGGTGCGCCGCAACTGGGGCTCTGTCAGCAATGACTACGGAAAAATTGCAGGCACCGTGATTTATCGCCGTGGTCTGGCCAGGAAAGTGACGATCGAAGGAAGCGCTGAAGGCACTCAAGGCACGGGCATGGCAGGCGCCGGTAGCGTGGTGCAGATTGGAAATCTCGGCGTGGTGAATTTCGCCGCGGCGGCCAGCGTCGGTTCCACTCGCCCCGGCGCACAATTTTCTGCAGGAGCCCAGCGCATCGGCAGGGTATTCAGCCTCGGCGCTTCCGCGACCATCGCGGGAGCCGCCTACCGGGATGTCGCGTCAATGAACGGCGATGGAGTCTTACGCAAGCAGCTCAGTGCCTTCACCAGTCTGTCGCTCAGGCGGCTCGGATCCGCGGGCGTGGCCTACGCGGGGATTGATCGGGATGCGCCAGGCGGCCCTGCCCAGTTGCAGGTCGCGTCGGCCGAGCACACCCACGTCTTCTCGGCCAACTATTCACTGCCGTTCCGTCACTTCTCGATCTATGTCAACGAGTTCCGAGACTTATCCAGCGCTGCCAGCGGCGGACTGCAGTTCGGCCTGTCCATCCCACTCGGCAGACGCAGTTCTGCCGGCGTCAGTGGGACGTCGGACGGATCGGTGCAGGTGCAGACGCAAATGTCTGCGGCCAAGATTAGCGAGTTCGGCTACCAGGCCTATATCTCCGCAGGTGAAGGCCTGAGCGAATTCGCCCTGGGACAATACAGATCTCCTTGGACCCTGCTTTCAGCGGGCATCAACAGCACCAGTGGGCAAACGACTTTGCGTCTCGAATCCCAGGGCGCAGTCTCGCTGGTTGACAGCGGCCTGTTTCCATCAAACACGATCTACGACAGCTTCGCGATCGTAGACTCGAGTCCCATGGGGCACATACACGTTCTGCAGGAGAACCGCGACGTGGGTAGAACCAACTCCTCAGGGCGGCTGCTGGTGCCCGATATGCGTGCCTTCGATCTCAACCACATTGCCATCGAGCCAAACGATATTCCTCCGGACAGCTCGATTGAAGTTACCGCTCGGGAAGTGCGGCCTCAGGATCGCTCTGGAGTAGTGGTCAGGTTCCCCATGAGAATCAGCCATGCCGCCACCATCCGCCTCGTTGATGAGGCTGGGGTGCCCATTCCGGTCGGCAGCACCGCCAAGCTGATTGGAACCGCCGTCATTGGCCCCGTCGGCTACGATGGGGAAGCCTATATTCAGGACCTCTCCCGCGATAACCAGGTTTCCGTTGAACTCCCGGACGGCCGGCGCTGCAATGTTGCTTTCAACTACCGACCCCTACCCGGGGACATCCCCATAATCGGACCGCTGCGCTGCTTGGAGCCAAAACCATGATGCCAAGACTCGCTCTTGCTGCGTTCCTGCTGATCGCTTGCGGCGCCCGGCAGGCAGCGGCGCAGACCTACTGCACGTCCTACACCTCGGGCTTGGCATTTGGCAACTACAATCCCACAGCTGACCTTTCGGTTACTGCTACGGTGACTGTGCAATGCAGCAGCGGCAATAAATTCTATATCGGCCTCGATGCCGGGACGGGAACTGGCGCGACCACGGCCACCCGCATCATGCACAGCGGTACAAATCTGCTGAATTATCAGTTATTTCAGGATTCTGCGCACACCATCAACTGGGGCAACAACCCTCCTACCGATACAGTCAACGGCACCGGCGATGGCACCGCCCACGGCTTCACCGTATATGCCATTGTGCCGGCTGGGCAATTTAAGCCCCCGGGCAGCTATGTCGATACGATCCACGCTAACATAACCAACGGCGCCGCCCCCCCTTCTCCGCCCGCAATGGGTGAAACCGCAACGGTCCTGGCCGGCTGCTCGGTTTCGGCGACTGACCTGAACTTCGGCAACTACGCGGGCCTCCTCACCACCAATTTCTCCACCATCACAGTGTCCTGCACAAGCGGCACGACTTACAGTATCGGCCTCAACGCGGGGTCAGTGGCGGGCGGGACCATAACCACCCGGAAAATGAAAAGTCCTGCGAACGCGACACTGGACTACCAGATGTTCCGGGACAGCGGGCACAGTCTGAACTGGGGCAACACCCCCGGCACCAATACTGTGGCCGGGTCCGGCAACGGACTCGCTCAACAGAGCACCGTCTATGGCCAAATGGCGGCGTCACAATCCGGCAACCCTGCCATTTATTCCGATACGATCGTTGTGACTGTGACCTATTGAGGAAAACACACAAAGCAGAAGCTGGTTGACGCTCGTCAGAATCGGAGACGGGCGACGAGAATCGTAGGGCGTATCGCCCCAACGCTCATGCGCCTCCACATGGTATTGGAGCGTCCACAGATCGTCGTCGGCGCCGAAGAATTGCCGGCAACTATTGCAGATATACGCGCGATGCTCGTTGGGGCACAGGCCGCGTCGATCACGATTCCAAGCCAGCGTCGAATCCCCTCTTTGCCAACCCGATCATCCTTCGCGCTTGGACATCTGAATTGCATTTCAAAGCCTCAATGTGGGGAGAGCGAATCGCCTTCTGTCGGGAAATCTCACGCTGCCAAGGTCCGGCGGCGTCGTGATCGACCACCAGAATTAAAGTAGCCGGATCACGAAACGGACAAACGTCCATGTCCGTTGTTATTTGATGACGGCAGACCAAAACGATACCTATTCAGCCCGAGGGGAAAGCCGGACATTCCCGGAATAGCTGCATGACAAGCCGAGGCTGGGAGGCCGGTGTCAAGGCTCTCCGACCGCGAACGCGGCGCGCGAAGCGCGGCCTTGACTCCGGCCGGGCCTCGGCTACGCTCTGGCTATCCGGGGAATGTCATTCGTCCCTTCAGAACAAGACCGCGACCGCTGCTTTCAGTCACTGCCTTCAGACCGGATGCGATTTTTCCGGTCTGCGAGGCGCCTGGCAATGACCACTTTCGTAGCTTCGGACTTCGATTCCCGAACCTGATTCAGGAGATTGCTATACCAGTCTGCGTTTCTCTTTTCGCCGTAAATAATGGGCGCGAGAGCGTTCATGAGCAAGAGTTCAACCCCGACCAGTTCGGTCATCAAATCCTCGTTGGACATTCTCCCAACGGCCGCGTTTGCTGCCCTGAGCAGCACCTCTCTTGCCCATTCTCCAATGGCCTTGCCGCAACTTTTTGAGGCCTGCGCAATCGAATCAAATTCCTCCGAAGTGAGCTTTGTACTCACTGAGAAGGCGCGGCGGTCGCGTCCTTTCAATCGGCTTCTGGAAAGTAGTTGTTCATCGCTCAAGAGTGGCATTTTGCCTCCGTTTTCAGATGTAAACGCCAATATCTCGGCAGATACCGTTCTTACGCAACTTGCGTGTTTTCAGCTCGTTTACAATTGAAACCCAAAGTTCCTTGGCAGCAACCTTTCAGGGGTGGAGTGTCGAGATACACCCGACGCGAAGCGGCGCCGCACTTAAAACTCACCATACCGAAGGACCTCATCATCCCAGAGACGACGCACCTCGGGGTGCTCCCACGCGCGGCGAAGTAGTTTGCGAAACGCCTGCCAAGAGGCATGCTCAAGATCAAACGTGATTCCGTTCTCATTGCAGCGGAACGTAACCACGATCTCGCCGTTTTCCAATTTCGTCGTGTATGCGGAAAAGTAATAGCCCCGCCAGAAGGACCCTTCATGTTCCGAATCAAACCGTTCCATCATTGCGCGGAACTCGCAAATGGTGACGAATTCGCCCATGGGAACGATGGTCGAGAGCTTTCCCGGTAACTTCAGACTCAGCGCGAAATCTCCATATCGTCCCCGAGGCAGGGCGATGCTGCATTCGCCCTCTTCAAGGAGCGGCAGCGGGGGATCGACAAAGGGGTCATAAACCTCTTTCCCTGGCACCTGGTCAACGAGCGGCTTGCTGTTGTGATAGAAGTGCCCCCGCGCGCAGACCCGCCACAGGATCGGCCAGTACGGCAGGAGGGCCTCATTCAGTTTTTCCACGCTCGGAATTTCCGTTTCGTCGATCACAAAATACAGGTTGCGAGCTGCGAAGATCGGCTTCCATCGCTGTGCGGTGGGATCTTTGAGCGCATGGATCGTCTTTCGCACGACCTGGCGCACATCCTCGCATCCGATTTCCTGTGTACGCTTGCCTGCGACTGCTTCATCCGGCGGAAGATTGGCAAGGTAAAACACGTCTTGGGGAGTTCGCTTGGCGTTCTGCAGGCCGTAAACCGCTAGGAATGCCTCCAGAATTCCGACGAGCGATTCGTCGGAGATCTGGTTCGGCATACTTTCTTCAAATGCTTCTGCGCCCAGTTGGCAGTAGTAGGCAACCACCATCCATTCGCTTTGCGAAAGCGGAAGCCTGGACTCCATCTTGCGGCGCGCGTTGAGCAGTGACTTCATCGGTTCGGCCATCAACCGGACGAATTCGAGCCGGTCATCCCGCGCCGATTCCAGAAGCCGCTTCGCCACTTCCGAGGTTGAAACGCTTTCGCCGGTTTTAAGGAAGTGCATCTTTTTCAGGTGTTCGAGCCGGTAGCGAAGCGCCTCCGTAACCCGGATCGAGAGGACCTGCTGCTGCGGCGGAGGCGTTGGCGCCCCTTCCTGTTGCTGAGCTGTCTTTTCGGCCATCGGTGCCTCGGGCGATCGTGTGGAGTGTAGATTTACAACTTGACGTTACGTCTACACTCAGGTTATTGTCAAGAAATGCAAGATCGGTGAGGTGCCGCTTGCGTCTTTCTTCATCTCCCCCGCGCCGCCCGCGCATCGAACAGACCGGCCAATACGACCTGCCGTTCCCGGTCGAAGCGGCAATAACGGTCCATGGGTGCGAGATCGACCCTGTACCCCAGCCACTGCCGGCGTGCTCCGTCGGCGAAATTTTTGTTCCAGAGGATTCCAGGATTCAGCGGCGTCGTTCATCCGAGCGGCAGAATCGAAATCGAAAGCCGCCTGCAAAAGCGGCGATGCTGCCCGACGCGAAGCTGCTGGTCAGCCGCAGAGAAGCTGCTGCAATGCTCTCCATCAGCATCCGCGGCGTGGATTACATGATCTCAGACGGGAGATTGGCAACGAGGAGAATCGCCAATCGCGTCCTGATTCCGACTGAGGAGATCCGCAAATTCGCCCAATCCGACCATCCGAGGCGCTTGGCTGGATAGCTCATCACTATGGAACACTCCCGTCTTGCCTTCAACCACGTCTGTGTCGCCCATCGTAAATATCCGCGCAGTGAATCGCAACCCGAACTTTGCCGACTCGCCAACGTTGATTCCGGGGGCTCACTGGAGCGTAAACACAAAAAGCCCCGGCGAAATGCCGAGGCTCGTTTGTAGATTTCAGGTTCATTCCTACGCGGCGACTTTGGGTGCTGCGCGCTTTGCCGATTTGACCGCACCCGCGTTGGCTGGCGGACGCAACTCGATGCTGCTTCGCATCCTGAGCCGGTCCGCATAACTCAGCAGCTTCTCAATGCTGACTTTGCTGATCCTGCCATGCAGGAGATTGCTGACATTCGGCTGGTACTCATCCAGCACGTCCACAAGCTGCCCCTGAGTAAAGCCGCACCGGTCGATTTCCGCCAGGATCGCCTCCATGATGGAGGCCTTGATCTTCAGCGCCGATGCTTCCGACCTGGAGAATCCCAGGTCGTCCAGAACGTCGCCCGTGGTGATGTGACTCGGTTTGCTCATTTTAACCACTCCCGGTTGGTCGATGTACTTTACTTCGTATCCAGCAGTCTTCGCCGGATTTCCTTCAGCCTGGCCTTCGCCACATCGAGATCGCGCCTATCGGTTCTCCTGCTGTCCTTCTCAAAGCAATGCAGAACGTGGATGGTGTCGCCGATCCGCGTCAGGTACATCAGGCGATACCACGTCCGTTCGTCACCGTCTTTCAGTTCCCATACGCCCTTCCCAACCGAAGACATGGGACGGTGCGCGCAACGAGGGCTATTCCCATTCTGAATTTGTCGCAACGAAAATCCGAGCGTAGCCTTCACATCATGAGGGAAGTTGCTCAGAGCTTCCTTTGAGTCACCCTCCCACTCGATCCTCGCTGGCTGGCGTTGACTGCGCTCCTTCATGGCTGAATCGAAATATATAACATGTTATATGCGATTTGCAACCGACAGTGTCGCGTAATCGTCAACGTTTCGCATTCAGGACAGCCATTGCATCCACCACTTGGGACGGTGCGAAATGTGCATATCGCATCGTCGAGGCGATTGAGGCATGGCCCGCTGCCTCTTGGACTACCTTCAGATGCACCCCGGCCTGCACTAACCGTGAGCAAAAGGTATGCCGGTTATCATGCCACCGATAGTTTTGAATTTTCGCTTCGTCTAATGCGGCCTGCCACCACTTCTTGTTGTCGGCTTTGGCGAAGACAACGTCTTTCGGTGACTTGTTCGGTTGGTCAGCGGACCGATCCCGGCGTTCCAGATCGAGGTCTCGCAAATGTTTCAGCGCTGCTGCGACATCGTCGATCATATAGGCGTTGCGCGGCTTTCCATTCTTTGTCTTTCTGAGGCGCATGATGCGCCTATCGAAATCCACATCACCCCATTGCAAGTTGTATTGCTCTGACCGGCGAATACCCGACTTCAGGGATACCTCGAACTCCAGGAGTCTGTGAATCGCCTGTTTGCGCAGCTCAGGTTGTTTGATGGGGTCGTGCAAGTCCATCCTCCTCTGAAGCACTGCTCGCAGCCTGTTCTCCTCATCGGCACTCAGGAAACGCTCGATCATCCCATCGCCCACATCTCGGAGAGGAACATCTGCCGCAGGATTCACATTGACGAGGTCCTTCCGCTTGCCATGCTTGAAGACCATGGAAAGGGTACCGCGCATTTTGTTGATGGTCGCGTTGGCAAGGCTTCGCTCTTCTTGAATCTCGTCAAGCCAGTCCTCGACCTCGGACGACTTGAGCGTGACAGCGGCACGGTCGCCGAACTTCGCCTTGATCTCCGCAATTCGTGTTGGGGGATTCGCCTGATCGCGGTATTCCTCCGGGTGCGCCTTCACATAGCGCTCAAACTCATCGCACAGCTTGCCAACCGTGATCGCGTTCCTGTCGCCGAGGACAGCAACCTCGGCGGTAGTTAGAACAGGTCGCTTGGCGGTCGCTGGTAGTAGGCCCTCTCCTGTGCGCCGGATTGTCCTCGCTTTCTCGACCCAGGCGATTGCGTCGGCCCGTCCCTTGGGACCTCGTCCGAAGCTCTTCCGCACTAGCTTGCCGTTCACGCGAATTCGCGCAGACCAAATGTCGCTACCTGAAACTCTTTCGTACACCCCTGTGCTGGGTGCGGGTCTCCGTGGCATGTGTATCACTCCCGTATCACAGCCGGATCGAACCGGTGTCGAAATCTCGGCCTTAGATCACCGGCGCGAGGTCCCACTTTCCCGAACTGTGATACGAATGTGATACACGAAAGCCGTATTGCGCGCAACCCGCTGCGACGATCCGGCGTTAAGCTAAGAGTGAATAACCGCATGAACACAGACGATTGTTAACCTTATGCAGTGCCATGCAATACGATGCAGAACCATCAATAACGCCCTTTTAAGGCGTGGGTCCTGGGTTCGAGCCCCAGCGAGCTCACCATCGTTCTGTCAACCTCTGATTCGATTGGGGTTTTCGTTTGGGCCGCTCCTCTCTTTTGCTTGGTGCAACGTCTGAAAATTCAGAACTCCCCTTAGGAAGATTGATTGCGATTTCCCTTGCGCAGAATTAGCCCCCATAAGCGCACAATGTTCTTAGTAGGGGAGTAAAGCCCCTAGTCGGGGAGTAACGCCGGGTCAGGGAGTAACGCCGACCTCCCGGTCGGCTGTAGCGCGGACGTCCCCGTCCGCGCTCAAGCTCAGAGCGAAGAAGAATTTCTGGCAGCCACAGTCCTCGAAAAGACCTTTTTCGATCTCGATTTCGCGCCAAAAACCCGCCAAAATCGCCTCGACCCCCACCCCCCTATAGTGAAATTATCAATTTTTCAACGATAAAAATCGCGCAAGTATCTATTAATCATCACCATACAATATTACATAGTTAACTTATCAGTAACTGTAACCGCCCGATTTTGGCCTCTTTTCGGCCGTTTTTAGCCGTTTTTAGCCTGATAATGCCTCAAAATCGACCCAAAAATGGCCCCAACTCCGATCTGACCAGGGTGGCATTCTCCCTCGGGAAAATGCCACCTTTCCGTGCCTCTTACCCCCTCGGCCAGAAATGCTCTTCCGGGCAATCGCGCAATCTCTGAGCCGCCTCTTCAGGCGTAATGTCCCGCTGCGGCATGCCCAGCATCTCAAAGCCCACCATGAACTTCCGGACCGTGGCGGAACGCAGCAGCGGCGGATAAAAGTGGGCGTGGAAGTGCCACTCCGGGTGCTCCGCGTTGTCGGTCGGCGTCTGGTGGAAGCCCATCGTGTAGGGGAAACTGGTCTCGAAGAGGTTGTCGAAGCGGGTAGTCAGCCGCTGCAGCGCCTCGGCCAGTCCGTCCTTCTCGGCGGAATTCAGTTCCGGCAGCGCTCCCAGGTGTCGGCGGGAGACCAGCAGCACCTCGAACGGCCACGTAGCCCACCACGGAACAATCGCCGTAAAGTGCTCATTTTCAAAGACCACGCGCTCCCCGGCGGTCTGTTCGGCTTTCAGGTAGTCGCAGAGCAGGCAATGGCCGGTGCTGGCCAGGTGGCCGCGCTGGGCCTCGGTTTCGAGGGCCGGCTCGTCGGGTACAAAATCCGTGGACCAGATCTGGCAGTGAGGATGCGGGTTGCTGGCGCCCATCATGGCCCCGCGATTCTCAAAAATCTGCACATACTTGATCCAGTCGAGGGCGCCGATCTCCTCCGATTCCCGCGCCCAGGCGTCCACCACCCGGCGCGTCTCCTCCTCGGTCATCCTAGCCAGCGTCAGGCTGTGGTCGGGATGGAAGCAGAGCACCTTGCAGAGCCCGCGTGTGGCTTCGGCCTTCAGCAGCGGAGAGGCGGGCGCATCGGTCGCCTGCGCGGTCTCCGGCAGCAAGGCGGCGTAATCGTTTACAAATGAGAACACACCTTCATACGCAGGGTTCACTGCCCCACCCGCCCGCTGGTTGCCCGGGCACAGGTAGCACTGCGGATCGAACGCCTTGCCGGACGGAATGGCCTTTTGGCCAACCTCACCCTGCCAGGGGCGCTGCGTCCGGTGCGGCGACACCAACACCCACGATTGCCGCAGCGGATTCCAGCGCCGGTGCGGATACTGCCATTTCTTCTCCATGCTCACTCCCAGGATCATTCTAAGCCGCAACCTGCATGACCTCCACCTCCCTCAGCTACCTCAAATGATTCAGCCCTTTGGAGCGCGCCGGGAGCGGTTCGGGGTTTGCGGCCCTGCCTTCACTTCCGACCCCAGAAGCACCAGCGACATGCGCCGGGCCCGGCAGCGCATAGCTGGGATGGGATCGCGGCGGTAGCTTTCAAGCAGGAGCGTGGCTTCGTCCCGCAGTTCCGGGTCCGCGGCGCCCAGTATTGCAAAAGCCTCCAGCGCCATGGCGCGCACGGCAATGCGCTCGTCTTCGATCAAGGGCCGCACCAGAACCGCCAGGTTCATGCGCTCGGCATGGGTCGATGCGTTCAGCGCCGCGGCCAGGGCAACGTATCCGCGAGTTTGCCATTCGTTCGCAGGAAGCTCGGCCAGTAGGTCAATGAAAACGCCGGCAAACTTCCGCAGCACACCCGGCTCGTGCGCACTCACCCGGCGCGCCAGGTCGGCGGCACAACGGCGGGAAAATGAATTGGGCGACAGCAGTTCCGCCATCAAATCGCGAAGGACGGCACGGCGCGGCGGCGGGCAGAGCAAAAACTCCCGCATGGCCGCCTGGCCATCGGCGTCCCTCCAACTGCGCGGCTCGACAGTGCACTTCATACTCTTTAACCACTCCCCGGCACGGCAGCCTTACCTCCCATGCCCGTTTGCGGGCCAGAGAACCGAGTTTGGTGCCTGGGTGAGGAAGGTTCTACCATAGACGCTGCGGCCGGAGCCCTGAAAGGCTGCAAGGATGATTCCACATGCTCTTCGCAGACGCAATCGTCAATCTGCACGACTCTGAAACTCGCGCCTGGCATCAGGAAACTCCCGAGGCTGACCTCGACGCATTGCGTCCTGCCGAGACCGATCCGGATTGGCTCCCCCTGGTCGCCCGCCAGCATCGTGCCAACTTCGAACTCTGGCACATTGAGGACCAGGCGCGTGCGCCCAACGCGACCGACTCGGAGTTGGCCGGCGTAAAGCGCCGCATAGACCGTACCAATCAACGCCGCAACGACCTGGCCGAGGAGTTGGACCGGGTACTGCTTGCATGGCTGGAACAACGTGGCCTGCCCAATCCGGCCGCGGAGCTGAATTCCGAGTCGCCAGGCCTGATCATCGACCGGCTTTCCATCCTGTCGTTGAAGATCTTCCACACCCGCGAAGAATCCGAGCGCACGGATGCGCCCCCTGGCCACACCGGGCGCAACCGGGAACGGCTCGCCATTCTCTTGGAACAACGTACCGACCTGGCCGAATGCCTGGACGCCTTGTGGCGGGAAACGCTCAAGGGAACGCGTCGCTTCAAGCTTTATCGCCAGTTGAAGATGTATAACGACCCCACTCTCAACCCATCTATCTACCGCAAACCTGCGCCTCAGACAGCCTGCTAACTCCCTTGGATTGCTGGCTGCCCATTGACGTGGCGCGGGGTTATGCGTATAAAGAGTGCCTGAGCGGCACATGATCCTGGCGTTGGTTCCTGCCGGCTGCAATCCGGCTTGACCTTGGTGCCAAGGGTGCGGGCTCCGGGCAAACTCATGATGCTAGATGCCAGATCGGCGGCGCCCAGCCGCAAGAAAACATCTTCTCCGGCGACCGGATCCAGCGGCCAATCCAGCGCGGGGACTGGTCCGTTTTTCCAGCACTACCAGTCCGCAGTGCAGTTGTTGCAACAGGGCAGGTTCGAGAAGGCTCGTGCCGCTTTGCAAAATCTCCTGCCCACCGCTCCTGCCGAATTCCGGGAACGCGTCCAGATGTACCTGACCACCTGCCAGCGGCAACTGGAAGGGCACATCTTGAGTTTTCAGACTCCTGAGGAGCATTACGATTACGCCGTCTCGCAGATCAACACCGGCTACTACGAAGAGGCGCGCGAGCAACTCGACAGCATTCTGGCGGACCATCCTGATGCAGACTACGCCTACTACGGCCTGGCGCTGCTGGACAGCATAGCGGGACGTACTCAGGAATGCCTCGGCAACTTGGCCCGGGCCATCGAGTTGAATCCCAGAAACCGTCTGCAGGCGCGCTCCGACAGCGACTTCCAGAGCATGGCGGACGACCCACGGTTTACCGAGTTGTTGTATCCTGAGGTTCCGTAGAGCCGCCAGTGAACCCAGCCACAACGATGCATCTCTCATCCTCGATCCCTACCACCTCCCAGGAACTGTCTGCCGGAATCGGCCCCCCGCCGGCTTCCCCGCACCTGCGCGTGGTGGCCATTGGCGGCGGCACCGGCCTCTCTACCCTGCTGCGCGGACTCCGCCGTCATGTAGCCGCTCCAGGCCAGAACGGAAACACCCCGGGCTTCATTTCCGATCTCGCCGCCGTGGTCACGGTGACCGACGATGGTGGCTCCTCGGGCCGCCTGCGCAAGGGCTTCAAGATGTTGCCCCCTGGCGACCTGCGCAATTGCATGGTGGCGCTCAGCGAGGAAGAAGATCTGCTCGCCAAACTCTTCGCCCATCGCTTCCGCGCCGGTGATTCCCTCGAAGGGCACAATTTCGGAAACCTCTTCGTCGCCGCGCTGACTGAGATCACCGGCGACTTCGGCCACGCCATCCAGCTGGCTTCGAAAATTCTGGCCACGCGCGGACGCATTTACCCGGTGACCACCGCCAATGCGACCCTGGTGGCGCGCATGGTCGATGGCTCGCTGGTCCGCGGCGAAACCAACATCAGCGCCAGTTCCCTGCGCATTGCGGAATTGATGCTGGACCCTCCCGACGCGGCGGCGCTGCCTGAAACATTGGAAGCCGTCGAGCGCGCCGACCTGATCACCATCGGTCCCGGTTCGCTCTATACGTCTCTGATCACCAACCTGCTGGTACACGATCTGTCCCAGGCGCTGGTCCATGCCCGAGGCGTGCGCGTCTACATCAGCAACCTGATGACCGAGGCCAATGAAAGCCTGGGACTTACCGCCTCCCAGCACATCGAACGCATTTACGATCACACCCACGCGCCCATCTTCGATTACGCCCTGGTCAACACTGCGCCCTTTTCAGCCGAGACCCTGGCCCGTTACGAAGCTGAACTTGCCGCACCCATTGAGGCGGACATCAAGCGCATCGAGGCGCTTGGCGTTCGTGTGATCACCGGCGATTTCGCCAGCGAAGAGTCCGTGGTGCGCCACGCCTCAGACCGCGTTACCGCCGCCCTGCTGGCGCTGGGACACGCCGCAGCCGCCCACCCGCGCTAGAAAGAATTCCCTTCCCCTCGCGAGCATTTCCGGCGTAAAGTTGACGCGCAGGCGCACGCCTGCCATGCCGATCCGGAGGTGCCATGCACAAGAATGTTCACTTGATGACCCTGGGCTTTTGCCTGTTCGCGATCACCATGCTCGCCCTGGCACAGTCCCTTAGAAGACCCGGTCTGTGGGAGATGACCAGCACCATGACCTGGCAGCAGTCGCCCATGCCGGCCGGAATGACCATGCCGGCAGGCGCCAATTCTCCCTTTGGCGGCGGCCCGCGCACCACCCAGGTCTGCCTCACCCAGGCCATGATCGACAAATACGGCGCACCCACACCCCAGGGACGCGATTGCCAGGTCACCAACATTGTGCTGAAGGCCAACGGCATGACCGCCGACCTCATGTGCAGTGGCAGAATGTCCGGAAAAGGCACCCTCGAGTCCTCCTGGACGGATCCAGACCACACCAAAGGCAAGGTGCACTTTACCGGATCCATGCAGATGGGGCCTAACCCCACGCCGGTCGAGTACACCATTGAGAGCGTTTCCACCTACAAAGGAGCCGACTGCGGAAGCGTCAAGCCGGTGACCCTGCCTGCAGATAAATAGGCCGCACCCGCCCTCCTCGCCGCACCTTTTTCCATTGCTCTGAAGCCGCGCCACCGGCTGGTAAGCTCATTTGCAGGAATCTTTTCACATGATGACGATCGAACTTGCCAAGCCGGTGCGCGCCGCTGCCATCGCTTCCATGCAACGCTATTTCGAAGAAAACATGCCCGAGCCCCTCGGCGATCTGCCGGCAGGCTTGTTGCTCAACTTCTTCCTGGAAGAAGTGGGACCGGCAATCTACAACCAGGCGGTCGCGGACGCCCAGGTTCGCATGGGGCAGCGCGTGGCGGATCTCAGCGGCGAACTCTATGCCGACGAGTTTCAGTACTGGCCCAAAGCCGACAGCAAGCGAAAAAACCGCCGCTAGCTCCCCGTCCTTATACTTCAGTTGTAAATCGACAATTACGGAGGGAGCAGGGGCCTTCAGGCCCCTGAAACAGCCGCAAACTGAGGGGCCTTCAGGCCCGGGCCTTTGTTCTCTTCGAGAATTCTGGCGAATTACCTGTAGTACCAAAAAATCCTGACAAAATCGTTGCGGTCATTCTGAACGAACGGGGCCCCGAGCGTATTTGGAGTTCTGGGGGGTGGTGAGCGAAGAATCTGCTTTGGTATCTTCTGATTTCAACTAACCGCGATTTCTCACACGGATCGATTCTGTGGGGGGCGGTGGATTTTGGCAGGGGTAGAGAGCGATGAACGGCTGGCAATCTGCTCGGCGATAGGTTCGGCGGGTGTTTCGAAG
>Ga0302195_10001880_pt1 | contig 16585 bp, 13 predicted proteins | sample II_Bog_N1_2_FD_198778 | JGI IMG/M metagenome (GOLD analysis project Ga0302195, IMG submission 198778) | Peat permafrost microbial communities from Stordalen Mire near Abisko, Sweden - II_Bog_N1_2 | ecosystem: Environmental > Terrestrial > Soil > Wetlands > Peat | place: Sweden: Abisko...
CCTTCGACTCCTCCATCCGCGCCCCACGGCTCCGGTAATATGTCACTCCTGCCGCCCACACCTCCTGCTTGCCAATCGGCGCCAGCAACTCCGCCTGGTGGAACCCCGCCACCGGTTCCCGCCCCGCCATCAGTCCACGCAGCGTCCCCGCCAAATCCTCCTGTGCCAGCAACTCATCCCAGTCCGATTCAATCCGGAAATATTGCCACCCCTGCTCCACAACGCACCCAGTTTTAGTACGAAATAGCCGCAACTGTCCCTCCTACATCCGGCTACAATGTTAAGCCACAGCCCTTCCCAACTAGACCCTCCCGGGCTATCTCATGCAGGAATCATGGGGATTGCACAACTCATGCAGCACTTTTGACAACCAAGCCCAGAAGAGCGATTATAAGCGAAGAAAAGGCGAAACAATCATGCCTTCTGCCGCCGCGCTTCGCATCCAGATCGAACACAATCTTGAACGCCGCTTTCCCGCCGCGCTCACACCCGCCCCGCGCACCATCCGCGAAACCGCCCCCACCGGCATTCCTGCAGCCGACCACATGCTCGAAGGCGGCCTGCCCGTCGGCGCCATCAGCGAAATCACCGGCCCTGTTTCATCCGGAAGGACCAGCCTGGCCCTCTCCTTCGTCGCCGGCCGTACCCGCGAGGATTGCGTCTGCGCCTGGGTTGACGCTTCTGACTCCCTCGATGCCGAATCCGCAGCAGCCTGCGGCGTCCGCCTCAACCATCTGCTTTGGGTCCGCTGTCGGGCCACCGCTCCCGTCTGCAAGCTGAAAAACCAACCCACTGCCAAACCCTGGGCCCAGCTCGATCAAGCCGTCCGCGCCACCGATCTACTCCTCCAGGCCGGGGGATTCTCCGCCATCGTCCTCGACCTCGGCAACACGGCTCACCAGGACGCCACCCGCATCCCGCTCGCCTCCTGGTTCCGCTTCCGCCAAGCTGCCGACCGCACCCGCTGCTCCCTGGTTGTCCTTGCCCAACAGCCGCTAGCCCAGTCAAGCTCCGCCGTCGTCCTCGAATGCGCTCCGGCCAAAGTGCAGTCCGGCAGCCATACCGTCCTCAACGGCTATCAATACCAACTGCAGACAGGCCGTCTCGCCTCGCACCCTTCATCACTTTCCCTCGCCGGCAGGCGCAAACCACCCGCATCTACCTGGACCCCCACTGCCCCTTGGCAACGCGAATACCCCGCCCACCAACAACGGGCCCAATCAGCCACTGAGCACAATATCCATATCGAGCCGGCCGCCCTGGTCACAATCTCCGGTTGGGAGAAATCCGCATGAGCCCAAACCTCTACGCATGCGTTCACGCAGCCGAGTTCGCCACCCAAGCCCTATTGCGCCTCAACACTCAGCTCGTCTCGCAACCCGTCGCCATTCTCGACGGCCGCCCGCCCCTCCAAACCGTCTGCTCCCTCAACCGCCACGCACGGCTCAAAGGCGTCTCCCTGGGAATGACGCGCCTCGAAGCTGAAAGTATCCCCGACCTCCAACTGCTCCCCCGCTCACCAGAAACAGAAGCCGCGGCTCGTACTGTCCTGCACGAATGCGCCGCGCATTTTTCCCCGCGCATTCAGGCGGCAAGCCAGGGCACATCCGCCGCCTGCGTTCTCGATATCACTGGCACCGAGCGCCTCTTTGGCCCACCCCAGACGCTCGCAGAAAGGTTGCGCACCGCCTTCGACAATGTAGGCCTGCGCGCTTCCATAGCCATCAGCTCGAACTTCCACACCGCCCGCATCAAAGCCACCTCCTCCCGCGGCATCGTCATCATTCCCAATGGCCATGAAGCGCAAGCCTTAAGTAAACTCCCTCTCTCCGCTCTCGACCTCCCCACTGACCCTGCAGAAACGCTAGCCATCTGGGGCATTCGCACGCTGGGTGAGTTGGCCGCCCTGTCTGAATCCGAGCTGATAGCACGCCTCGGCACGCAAGCCGTAATCTGGCGCAACCTGGCCAGCGGCATCCTCACCCACACCTTCCAACCCATCGAAGCCGAGTTCTCCCTCAAGGAGTTTTGCGACTTCGATACGCCCATCGAAAATCAAGACTCACTGCTCTTCATCGGCGCCCGCATGATCGATTGCCTCGCCGCCCGCGCTAGTACTCGCGCGCTATCCCTCGCGTCTCTCAAGATTGAAATGCAACTCGAAGGCAGCCAGAATTACCAGCGCACAATCCGCCCGGCAATCCCCACCATTGACTGCAAATTCCTGCTCAAGCTGCTGCAACTTGAAATCGCAGCGCACCCACCGCAAGCCGCTGTACTTTCGTTAACACTCACCGCGCAAGCCGGCCAATCCAGTAAGGTGCAGCTCGGCCTTTTCGCGCCACAAACCCCAGAGCCTTCTCGCCTCGACGTCACCATCGCCCGCCTCAAAGCCATAGCAGGAGAAGATCGCGTCGGTAGCCCTGTTCTTGAAGACTCACACCGTCCCGGCAGCTTCCGCATGCAGCCTTTTTCCGTCCCCACGCAAACCAGCAAGGCCCCTGCCGCGCTCACTGAATCCCCCCATCCGCGCGTGGCCCTTCGCCGCATGCGGCCCCCAGTCCCAGTGCGCGTTCAGCTCAACGCGCAGCAGCCAGTCGCCTTTCGCTCCACAGAACAAGCCTTCCGCGTCTCAGCCGCCTATGGCCCCTGGAAAACCAGCGGCAACTGGTGGTCCACAGACGGCTGGAATTCCGAAGAGTGGGATGTCCTCGCCGAGAACTCCAACGGTAACTCCGCAGCCTGCCTGCTAGTCCATAACTGCACCATCAACCAATGGCAGTTAGAAGCCTATTACGACTAACTCAACTAACGGGCACTTATAACTGTCACCTGTAACCTGTCATCTGTAACCTGTAATGAGCGAAGCGAATGACTACATCGAACTCCACGCCGCCAGCGCCTTCAGCTTCCTCGCCGGAGCCTCACAGCCTGAAGCGCTGGCCGAGCGTGCGCAGCAACTCGATATGCCCGCCATCGCCCTCGCCGACCGCAACGGCGTCTACGGCGCAGCACGCTTCCACACCATGGCAACCAAGTGCGACATCAAAGCCCACATCGGCGCGGAGATAGCCGTAAGTTCCTTCGGCAACACGCTAACTCCCCCTGACTGGCTCCCCCACCAATTCCCTGCCGAACCTCCGCGCCTGTTGTTACTCTGCGCCTCGCAAATCGGTTATCAGAATCTCTGCCAGCTCATCACCCGCTTCAAAATGCGCGAAGCCACCAAGGCCGAAGGCGCGGCAACCCTCGACGACCTCGAAGAATTCTCCGCCGGCCTCATCTGTCTCACCGGCGGCGACGAAGGCCCGCTCACCGCAGCCCTTGCCCACGAAGGAACCCGCGCCGCACACAATCTCGCCGACCGCCTGACAAACATCTACGGCCGCTCCAACCTCTACATCGAGCTACAACGCCACCAGCAGCGCGATGAAGAATGCCGCAATCAATCCCTCCTCAGTCTCGCCTCATCCTTGCGCCTGCCCGTAATTGCGACCAACGGTGTCCGCTACGCCACGCTGAAGGACCGCGAAATCCTGGATGTCCTCTCCACCATCCGCCACCACACTTCGCTCGATCGCGCAGGCCGCCTGCTCTCTCTCAACAACAGCCGCGAACTTCACCCAGCGCGCCACATGACCACCCTCTTCGCCGATATTCCAGAAGCCATCGCCAACACCCGCACCGTAAGCAGCCGTCTCAACTTCACCCTCAACAACCTCGGCTATGAATTCCCTCACTACCCCGTCCCGCCCGGACAAACTATGGACAGCTTTCTAGCCCAGCGCGTCGATGAAGGCGTCCGCAAACGCTACGGCTCACCCGCCAAGCATTCGCTCCTCGCCAAAGCCCGCGCCCAGGTTCAGCACGAACTCAGGCTCATCGCGAAACTCGGCTTCGCCGGCTACTTCCTCATCGTCTGGGATCTCATCCGCTACTGCCAGCAACACGACATCCTCGTCCAGGGACGCGGCTCCGCAGCCAACTCCGCCGTCTGTTACGCGCTTGAAATCACCGCAGTCGACCCCATAGGCATGGAGCTTCTCTTCGAGCGCTTCCTCAACGAAAACCGCGGCGAGTGGCCCGATATCGATCTCGATCTACCTTCCGGCGATCATCGCGAGCAAGTGATCCAGCACGTCTACGAACACTACGGCAAACTAGGCGCAGCCATGACCGCCAACGTCATCAGCTACCGCGGCCGCTCCGCCGCACGCGAAGTCGGTAAGGCCCTCGGCTTCGATGAAGATCAGCTCACGCGCCTCTCCTCGCTCGTAGGCCATTGGGAGTGGCGCGGCGAAAATGATACCCTCGCGCACAACTTCGCCCAGGCCGGCTTCGACGTCCGTCATCCGCGCATCGCCCACTATCTTGACCTGTGCATGCGCATGCAAAATCTGCCCCGCCATCTCGGCCAGCACTCCGGAGGCATGGTCATCTGCGCCGGCATGCTCAACCGCGTCGTCCCCCTCGAGCACGCCTCCATGCCCGGCCGCTCCGTCATCCAGTGGGACAAGGAAGACTGCGCCGACATGGGCCTCATTAAAGTCGACCTGCTCGGCCTCGGTATGATGGCCGTACTCAAAGACTCAATTGAGTTAATCCCACGTCACTACAAAAAGAAAATCGACATCGCCGACCTGCCTGAAGATCCGCTCGTCTATCAAACTCTTTGCAAGGCCGACACCGTAGGAATGTTCCAGGTCGAAAGCCGCGCGCAGATGGCCTCTATCCCCCACAACGCGCCTGTGCGTTTCTATGACCTCGTTGTTCAGGTCGCCATCATCCGCCCCGGCCCCATCGTCGGTAAAATGATGCAGCCTTACATACGCCGCCGCCAGCATAAAGAGGAAGTCACCTATCCGCATCCCTCCCTCAAGCCTGTGCTTGAGCGCACCCTCGGCGTCCCTCTTTTTCAGGAGCAGCTTCTCCGCATGGCCATGACCGTCGCCAGCTTCACAGGCGCTGAAGCCGAGGAACTCCGACGTGCCGTTGGCATGCGCCGATCCATGCAGCGCATGAAAGACCTCGAAGGCCGCTTGCGCGATGGCATGACCCGCAACGGCATCAGCCCCGACGCTCAGGACAACATCGTCCAGGGCATCAGTTCATTCGCCATGTATGGATTCCCTGAGTCGCACGCCGCCAGCTTCGCTCTCATCGCCTACGCATCGGCATATCTCAAGGTGCACTATCTGGCTGCCTTCACCTGCGGCCTGCTCAACAATCAACCCATGGGTTTTTACGCGCCCGCCGTCCTCATCAAGGATGCCCAGCGCCACGGCCTCCGCGTCCGCCCCATCAATATCCAATGCTCAGATTGGCTCTGCACGCTGGAACCTATGGAAGAAGGTGCTTTGAAAGGGCACGACTTCACGGGGTCCCCGGCGACAGGTCTTCGTCGCGGGGGTGGCTTTAGTCGTGCCGAAAACCGACCAATATCAGAATGGGCTTTAGCTACTGAGGAAAACAGTTCGTTCTCGCTCCGCATCGGCCTCAACTACGTCAAAGGCCTGCGCCAATCATCGGCCGACGCCATCCTCGCCGCCCGCAATCAACACGGCCCGTTCGCATCGGTAGAGCAACTCGCCGCGCGCATTCCCCAGCTCAATCGCAAGGAACTCGTCGCCCTTGCCCGCGTTGGCGCACTCAATACTCTGGATAACGTCGAGCATCGCCGCGACGCGCTCTGGCAAGTCGAACAGGCCGGTCGCCCTGTTGGCCCGCTGCTGCGCTCAGCCGCTCCGGCACGCACTATATCCAACCCGCTCCAACGCATGACCACCGAAGAGCGTTTAGCCGCCGACTACGCCGGAACCGGCATCACCACCGGCCCGCACCCCATGACCTATCGGCGCGTTGAGCTGCGTCAGCAGGGCATTCTATCCGCGCAGGAACTCGAATGCTGCTCAAGCAATCGCACCATCCGGATCGCAGGATGCGTCATCGCCCGCCAGCGCCCAGGCACCGCCAAAGGCTTCGTCTTTCTATCGCTCGAAGACGAAACCGGCATCGCCAACATCATCCTTACGCCCGACATTTTTGAGCAGAATCGCATCGTTGTCACGCGCAGCCGATTCCTCATGATTGAAGGACCACTCCAGAATCAGGACGGCGTGATTCACGTCAAAGCGCAGTTCATCACACCATTAGAGAGCCATGGCGCAGATATTCCTTCCCACAACTTCCACTGATCCCAAACGCAGCACAAGCGAGTTACCCTGGCCACTTGGAAACTTGCCCTTTTCAATTCAGCTCTTAAGCCCTGACTACCACCACTCCATCAACCGCCCGTTCGAAACCTTGGCCGTGCCTTCGGGCTTCTCGGTATGAAGCAGCAGAACCGGAACATGCACCAGCCGGATCAGCTTCTCCGCCGTCGAACCAAATACCAGCGGATGCCACCCTGTCAGACCATGTGTAGAAACCACAACGCGATCAATCTCCTCGCGGTCGATCACATCCAGAATCCTGCTGGCAACGTCGTTGTCAATCTCGATGCTGGAAGATGCAGCGATCCCTTTTGTTGCGAGTCCGTCCAGCGAGACAGCAAACCGTTTCTCAGATTCCTTCTTCACATCCTCTGAGTCCCCGCTTTCGGGAATCACGTTAACCAGGTGCAGCTTGGCGTGAAAATGCTCAGCAAGCGCGGTCGCCTGCTCCAGGGCCTCATGCGATGACGAACTGAAATCGATAGGCACCAGAATCTTTTCAGGTATCGTTTTGAATCCATTCACTTCGGGCATATTGCGATCTCCTTGCCGTTCCACACCGAGGTCCGGCCTCTCATTTTTCGCCCTCATCATACGAGCGTCATCACACCATAAAACGTGACCGGCAACACACATATGCATGCCAGCTAGAGCCTCAGCGCAGCGAATCCGCTTCCGCAGCCCTTAGTATCTTTGGCGCTCTCGCAACCACCATCGGCTCAATCGTGGCCTTCCCAGCCACCGCAGGCACAGCAGACCGAATCAATGCAATCGCCGTCCGCATAAGCACCCCTACGTCCCTTCGAACCGAAGATCTATCCAGATACGCCAATGAAATCCGAAGCTTGTCCGGCATTATCACTTTTTTGAAGTAATCCAGGGGATCAGGAACCAGCGCCATCAGTTCCACCTCCCGGCAATACTTGACCGTCGCTGGATCGGTAAGCCCAGGTCGCGCCGCCAGCAACCGCACATAGTCGGCCTCAAACTCTTCGGCTAATTCAGGGATCACCGGACGCGAGCCCACAAGGCTCATATCGCCCCGCATCACGTTCCATAATTGTGGCAATTCATCAATCTTGAACCACCGCAGCCAATGACCCACACGCGTAATCCGACCATCCGCACCTAATGTGAAAGGCCCGCCCGCACAGCCTGACCGCATGGTTCGCAATTTCCAAAGCATAAATGTTCTAAATCCGCGGCCCATCCGGCGCTGACCAAACATTGCGGAATCGCCAGTCTCCCATCGAATCAGAACCGCGGCAATCAACATCACAGGTAGTGCAACTGCCAGCAACACTCCTGCCAGAGTGAAATCCATACTGCGTTTCAGCACGAGCCCCTCCTATAAGGACTTGTGTTTCCGCCAGAACAATGGTCGGTAACACCAAGGACGCGTGCCCGGCAATACGAGGCCTAAATTATGCGATCAAATTCGGGAAAAGCTGTTCCCAAAATGTCCGCTACTCGTCTGTCGTAGCCGCTCCCCGCGTGACAACGCAGACGGAAGGCCAGCATCAGCCATTCCGCAGGAGATAGGTAGTTTCAGTTGTCCCATAACACTACATTCCTTTGGAAACGTCTGTGCCATTAGTCACAACCGGGAGTTCAATAAATTCAATCCGTGAACGAAAGACCAAACCATGCCCGATACTGTCATCAGATGAACCCAAGCACCCACCAGGCCCTATCAGCAACCGGAAAGCGGATTCTATGCGCCACCATCGGTTCCCTTGGCGACCTTCACCCTTGTCTCGCCTTAGCCGTCGAACTCAAGCGCCGCGGACACTCAGTGGTCGTCGCATCCACTGAATACTACCGCTCCCATGTTGAATCTTCGGGGATAGGCTTCCACCCCATTCGACCCGATTGGGATCCAACCGACCCCAGACTCATCCGGGATTGCGAGGACCTTAAGCACGGATTCGAAGCGCTTTATCGAAACTGGCTCCTTCCAAACCTCGAGGACACTTACCACGACCTGCTTGTCGCAGCTTCCGAGTCCGACCTGATGATCGCCGGCGAACTCAACCTTGCCGCCCCCTTGGTCGCTGAGAAACTCGGCCTGCCGTGGGCTTCCGCAATTCTTTCTCCGGTATCGTTCCTCTCCGCTCATGATCCTTCAATCCTCGTCAACGCCCCCTGGCTCTACGGCGCAAGAAGGGCCGGCCGGCCCGTCTATCGCGCGCTCCTGAACATGGGCCGCCTCGCAACAAATCACTGGTGGAAACCAGTCCGAACCCTGCGCCACCAACAGCACCTCAACCCCCATGCCGACCCAATCTTTCGCGACAAATTGTCGCCCCATCTGGTTCTCGCGCTCTTTTCGCATTGGCTCGCAGAACCGCAGCTAGATTGGCCCTCGCAGACCGTCCAAGCTGGCTTCGTCTACTTCGACCACCCGGCCCCGCAGCAGAGCCTTGACCCCGCGCTTGCTGCTTTCCTGACCGCCAACGATCCGCCCATCGTCTTCACGCAAGGCTCAACCGCAGTCCACAATCCCGGAGATTTCTACCAGGTAGCAGCAGAAGCAGCAAACCGCGTAGGACGGCGCGCCCTCCTCATCGGCGTACATCCATCCACGGGCGCAACCTCACGCCTTATGGCCGTACCCTACGCGCCCTACTCCCAGGTCTTCTCACATGCCGCGGTCAATGTCCATCAAGGCGGCTCAGGAACCACTGGCCAGGCCCTTCGCGCCGGGCGTCCGCAATTGATTGTTCCCTATGGCTGGGATCAGCCGGATAACGCCGCGCGGGTGGAGCGGCTGGGCGCAGGCCTTCACATCCCGCGCAAAGCCTGGTCTCCAGAAACAGCAACAGCCGCCCTGGAGCGGCTGCTGCGCGAACCACAATTCTCCAAGCGTGCAGTGCAAATTGGAGCGGAAGTGAACTCCGAGCCGTCCCTCGCAATCGCCTGCGACGCCATCGGATCCCTGCTCAAGCGCTGACGCTAAGAGAAATCCCCACCCCCACCGCTGTCGAATCCACCGCCCCCGCCACCGTCGTCAAACCCGGAACCGCCATCATCCGCCGGAGCATTATCGAAACCAGAGCCGTCATCGGTCCCGCCACCGGCAAATGGGCTTTGACCATCTCCGCTCGTTTCGTAATTAGCGTCTGAAAACTGCGCTCCACCCTGATCAGCGGATTCGTGAAATGGGCTTCCACCGCCTTGATCAAATCCACCCCGGTCAAATCCACCGTGCTCCGCCCCACCATGCTCAAAATGTTCCTGTCCGCCGCCCGGCGGGTCATAGTAGTTGTTGTTGATGACGGTCTCTTCTACGGGCCGTTCAAACCCGCCGCCCATCATCCCCATTCCCGGCCCCATGCCGAAACCGCCCATGCCCATGCCCGGTCCACCGAATCCAAATCCGGGATGTCCGAACCCGCCAATCCCATGCAGCACGGCCTCCACGCCCTCAAACGCCAAAGCTCCAGCTGCCACGCCCGCCGCCGTCTGCATGGCACCCCGCAAAAAGCTTGGCTGGCCCACCGGCACATACTGCGCCTGCTGATACTGCGGCTGTCCATAAGCCGGCGGTGGAGGCGGAGGAGGAATGTATTCCGGCTGCGCATAGACCGGAGGCGGAGGCGCCGGATCACGATGCCCAAGCAGATTGCCCAGAAAGCTGGTAGCGCGCGGCGGATGCTGCTGCGCCTGTTGCACCTGCTGCTGCAACTGCGTCACCTGCGCCTTGGCCTGTTCCAGCGCAATGTTCTGCACCAGAACGGATTGCGCCAAAATGTACAGCGCGTCCTGATTCGCGCCCAACTCACGGTTCAGCAGCGCTTCCGCGTCGGGGTCTTTTTCCTGCAATTGTGTCTGGTTTACCCGCTCAGCGAGCGAGTTCAAAAGCTGTTCTTCCTGAGGAGTCACTTTGGTAAAACCTCCGGCAGCCTGCGACCTGTCAGCCCAGTCTGCCTCTCACGATTGAGACGCAATCCCGCCGTCAAAGTTGCACCGCCGACTTCCAATACGCAATCCAACCGGCCCCGGTTCCAACCAAACCCGACCAACCGGGCCCCAGCTTGTGTACTCTTTACAGCGCAAGAATGGTAGGTCAACAAAGCCAGTGCGAGCCTCCCGCGAGCGTCTGCCGCACCGCAGGTGCTCAGCCTACCAGTTCCAACGCCCGAATCGTCTCTTTCCTTACCGTCAGCCGCTCCACCAGGTCCGTCTTCACCTCGTACCCGCGCCCCGGCGTATCCGGAATCGTAATCTCGCCCGCCTTCGATACCGTAATCTCCGGCTCAACAATATCCTCAGCAAAGTACCGCGCAGAAGCCGAAACATCCCCCGGCAGCGTAAAGTTCTCTAACGTCGACAACGCAATGTTGTGCGACCGCCCAATCCCCGCCTCCAGCATCCCGCCGCACCACACCGGAATCCCGCGCTCCTGCGCCGCATTATGCACCGCAATCGCCTCAGAGAACCCGCCCACGCGCCCCAGCTTGATATTGATAATCCGGCACGATTCCATCTCGATCGCCGCCAGAGCATCCCGCCTGTTGCGAATCGATTCGTCCAGGCAAATCGGCGTCTCCAACCGCTTTTGCAGCATCGAGTGGTAGTAGAAATCGTCATGCCACAGCGGCTGCTCAATCATCAGCAGGTCGAACGCCTCAAACTCCACCAGGTGGTCGGCATCCCCCAGCCTGTATGCCGAGTTCGCATCGCAGCTCAGCATGATCCCCGGCCAGCGGTTGCGCACTCGCTCAAACACTTCCGTATCCCAACCCGGCTTGCATTTCAGCTTGATCCGCTGGTACCCGGCACCGACTTCCCTCTCAACAATCTCCAACAACTCAGGAATCGACGCCTGAATGCCTAGTGACACCCCGCATGGAATCGTCTCCTGCACACCGCCCAGTAGCCGCGATAGCGACACGCCTTCGCGCTGCGCCTCAAGATCCCAAATCGCATTTTCGAGCGTTGCCTTGGCCATGGGGTTCCCGCGCACCAGCTTGAAGAGCTTCGGACAATCCCCGCCATGCTCCGGGGAGGCAGCAGCCAGCATCGGGCCCAATTCCTGTGTAATCACACTCCAGCAGGTATCGGTCGATTCGGCCGAAAAATTCGGATGTTCCCCCGCCGTGCACTCGCCCCAACCCGTCAATCCCTCCGACTGAACCTCAGCCAGAAGAATTCTCCGATTACGCGTCACGCCAAAGCTGGTTTCAAAAGGACGTACCAACGGCAGGTGCAGTTCCCGCAGGATAATCGCATCAATTCGCATAAATTTTTCAGTTCCTTACTAATTGCGTTCCTTGGAATCTGTAACGATCTCCGTCCGGGTGGGGATGCCCAATTCGAAGACTCCATTTCCTTCCGCATCGCGGACGAACCCAAGTACAGCTAATCCCTGAGAAAATGCTTCTTGAAACTTGCGGCGATTCTCTTGCTGAACGGCGAAAGCCCGTTCCCTGCTCGCTTCCGAAGCCTTCCATTGGTAGATGGAGGCCGGCACCTCAATACGAACCAGAATTCTTTCCGTTGCTACCTGTTTCGATGCGCCGTTACCTTCAAGGATTGCCAGCACCCGGGGAGAATCAAGCTCCCATTCCGCCAGTAAACGGTCCGTCGGCAATCCACCTTGCAGTCGAGATGAGGATACACCATAGAAATTCACGCGATATCCACAGACGATCGCTCCCAGCTTGTGAATATTCAAAAATGCATTCTTGATTTCCAGCGGATCGAACGTCCACTCCATGTGCCGTATCCCTCGTGAAAGAGCCTCTTTACGCTGTTCCAGCTTCAGCTTCGCACCCAGCCCGCGGTTCCGGTACCCCTCCTTCACCGCCAGCATGTGCGAGTGCAGATAAGCCTGCGGATTTCCCCCACCGGTCTTCACACCCGGCAAAGAGAAGGCGAATCCAACCATTGATTCCGCCCCTCCTTCCGCCGGCGCGCCTGGAATCTCCGTATCGAACGCCCCAATCACCTGCCCGCCAATCTTCTGCGCCACAAGAAACGCTCGCCGCGGAATTACATCCCCCTCGTTGTACCCCCAGGTCTCAATCTGCAACTGAACGCATGCTTCCAACTCATCAAACCCGGAGCAAGTGCGGAAAACAATCATCCCCGCCCCTCCCTCGCTGAAGCTTGCGCTCTCAAAGGGCGCGATCCTACAGCTTGAATTCTGAGAGGACAGGTTTCTACAGATTGCGCATTGAAAAGGCGCGTTTCTTCCGCTTGCTGAAGAATCAACTCTGCGCCGCAGTAGGTGTCAGGGCACGACTTCAGTCGTGCCGAAAAGCTCGCATAACGAACCTGGGCTTTAGCCCTTGAGGAATGTCCTTCTGGCGATGTGTGAAGGGGCACGACTTCAGTCGTGCCATAAATGCCACAAATAGGAAATTGGGCTTTAGCCCCTGCGAAATGCTCTTCAGGTCTCATCCCTCCAACCCCTCCAGCTTCCGCTTAGCCCCCGCCCACAAAGCCTCCAACTCCTCCGGCGCAAGCTCCTCCAACGGCCTCACCGACGCCTCCTCCATAGCCCGAAACCGCTCCCGAAACCGCTGATTGCACCCGCGCAGCGCCATCTCAGCATCCACGCCCAAATGCCGCCCCAGGTTCACCACCGTAAACAACAAATCCCCCAGCTCGGCCTCCACCGCCGGCTTCCGCGCCGGATCGTCTGAAGCGGCCTCAGCCTCCAACTCCGCCGTCTCCTCCGCAATCTTCGGTAACAGATCCCGCCACCCAGGCCAGTCGAACCCGGCCTTTTGCGCTTTCGCCCCCAGCTTCGAAGCCTCAGCAAGCGCCGGCATCGCCCTCTGCACCCCATCCAGCCGCGACGCAGGCGCGCCTTCCACCTGCGCCTTCTCAGCTTTCTTGATCTCTTCCCAATTCCGCAGCACCGCCGCCGACGAACCCTCAACGGCCGAGTCCACCACCGCGCGATTCCCAGCGGCAATCGCAGCCTCATCCCCAAACACATGCGGATGGCGCCTTATCAATTTGTTGTTCAGGTGCTCCAACACATCCGTAATCGTGAAGTGCCCTTCATTCGCAGCCATCTCCGCATAAAACAGAACCTGCAGCAACAGATCGCCCAGCTCTTCCGCCAGATGCGGAAAATCTCGACGCTCAATGGCGTCAAAAACCTCATACGTCTCTTCAAGCGTGTATTTGCGAATCGAATCAAACGACTGTTCCTGGTCCCAGGGACACCCGCCTGGCCCACGAAGCCGCGCCATAATACTCGCTGACTCCGCAAACAACGCCGCCGCCCGCGCCGGGTTGGTCGCAGTCAACAGAGGTAGTGTTTTTTCATTGGAGCTTTCGTTCGGAAGGCTCATGCACCCCCAGTCTACATCGCCGAAATTCCGCGGCCCACCCTATCCAACATGCACGTCGGTCACCTGCGCTTGATTTTCAGTTCCCGGCAAATCACTGTACTGCTGGTTGACTGAACTCCTGCCTCCACGCGAAGCTGCTCAACCAGTCTTCCAAGCTCGGCTGGATCCGTACAGTCCACCTGCAGCCGCGCATCAAAGGTCCCCGTAATCGAAGCCGCCTCGCGAATTCCAGGAATATTCCCCAGCGCTTTCTCGAATGCCTCCATGGTCGTTCCCTGACGCAGCTTCACGTCAACAAAGGCTTGCAGTTTGAGCCCCAGGCATGCCGGCGCAACCTCAACCGAAAAACCGCGAATCACGCCAACGGTCTCCAGGCGGCGCACCCGTTGGGCAGCAGCATTGGCACTCAGATTCACCATCTTTCCAAGTTCCTGATAGCTGATTCTTCCATTCTTCCCCAATGCACTGAGGATTCGCATGTCCCGCTCGTCCATCACGGTATTTTTCTCAGATTCCTCTGCACTTGGCATTTCAGAACGAGATAAACGCACAAACTTTGCCATTTGGTTGCAATATCCTCTCTCAAACAGGCTCTTCTGATGATAATCCTGTCTATGACTACAGAGACAATCCATCTGCCGGCCTGTCCTACTGCAACCTTCCCAGGCCCGGTTTCCCAGGAGGACCCATTGACGCCTTCCCGTGGTTCTAAATCCTCAAAACCATCGCTCCCATCGGCGCTCCTTCGCGCCCTGATCGTGTTGATGCTGATTTGCCCTCTACCCGCCTTCGCACAAGTGCCCGTCACCATCCCCGACACGCCCGCCGGCCACACCCTCTCAGCCTTCCTCGACGCCTTCAACAGCGGCGATGAAACCAAGATTGCTGCATACATCAAAGACCACTCCCCGAAGACGACTGTCGATTTCTTCCATAACTTCCGCGCACAAACCGGCGGCTTCGATCTTCTCTCCATCGAGAGCAGCGAGCCTCTGCAAATCAGTTTCCGTGTCAAAGAGAAAGCCAGCACAACCGTCGCCATCGGCAGCATTCTGCTCAACACCGCGGAGCCTCACATGGTAGACAACCTCGGCCTGCGTGCCATCCCACCGGGCGCCGTAGTCGAGAACATCAAGATCGACGCCGATGAGCGCCGACATGTCATCGACGGCATCGCCTCCAATCTCACCGAGTACTACGTCTACCCTGAAGTCGGCCAAAAAATGATCGACGCCGTCCGCGCCCATCAGAAGGCCGGCGACTACGATCGCATCATCGATGGGGACGCCTTCGCCTTCAAACTCACCGCTGATCTCCGCGATGTGAGCCACGACAAGCATCTCCACGTCAACTTCAGCCCTGTCAAAAATCCGCCTGACATGGCCGACGAACCCACCCCGGAGCAGAAGGCTGACTACCGAAAGGAGACCGAGCATGACAACTGCGGTTTCCGCAAAGTCGAAATCCTCCCCGGCAACATCGGCTACCTGAAATTCGATATGTTCGGCGACCCGGATACATGCGGTCCATCGTTGGTCGCCGCCATGGGATTCCTCGCCCACGTCGATGCAATCATCTACGACATGCGCGAAAACGGCGGCGGCGATCCGGCAATGGTGGCCATGGCCTGCACCTATCTCTTTGACAAGGCTACTCATCTAAACGATCTCTACGACCGCAAGGAAAACACGACCACCCAGTATTGGACCCTTCCCTACGTGCCCGGCGCCTCGCTTGCCGGCAAGCCCGCATTTATCCTCACTGCACACCGCACCTTCTCCGGCGCAGAGGAATTTACCAACGATCTCAAGACGCAGAAGCGCGCTACTATCATCGGTGAAGTCACCGGCGGAGGCGCCCATCCCGTCGCCCCCCATCGCATCGACGATCACTTCATGATCGGCGTTCCCTTCGCCCGCGCCATCAACCCCATCACCCACACCGATTGGGAAGGCACCGGCATCACCCCCGACGTGCAAGTCAAAGCCGCCGACGCCCTCGACACCGCAATCAAGCTGGCCACCGAAACAATCCAAGCCGGAAACGCCGCCAAACCCAAATCAGAGTGACGTGCGCTTCGCTTTATCCTCCCTTAGGGAGCGAACGAAAATAGCCCTGGGAAGGCCACCTATAAATGTCCGCGTCCCGGATGGCGGCGACGAATTCCCCCTCGCACTTGAGTCCCCTTCTCATTGCGGCTCGAAGTATACTCAACACGCACATGATTCGCATTCTAGGCACAATCTTCGCCGGCCTGCTGGGCCTCGCCTTCGGCAGCTTCCTCAACGTATGCCTGAGCCGCTGGCCCCAGGGCGAGAGCATAGTCCAGCCGCGCTCCCACTGCCGCAACTGCGACCACACCCTCTCATGGTGGGAAAACATCCCACTCATAAGCTGGCTAGCCCTAAGAGGCCGTTGCCGCAATTGCCACACGAGAATCAGCTGGAGATATCCGTTAGTCGAGGCCTCGATAGCCGCTCTGTGGGCATTGCAAGCGTGGCAGAGTCGGACCATCTGGGATTGGGGCTCACTGGACCAGGATCTCTACATATTCAGCAGCCCGAATGCAATCGTCTGCGCTCTTGGATGGGCTATCTTCCTTTGGTCCTTGCTTGCCTTGGCGTTTCTCGACGCGGAGCATCTTTGGCTTCCAGACCGGCTCACGCTACCGGGCATTTTGCTAGGTTTCATTTGCACAGTGTTGCAAACCCGGCTCAATTACAACATGACATCGTGGCTCCCACCTCCGCCAACACTTGCACATGAACTCGCGGCAAGTGCACTCCGTTGTTTCTATGCCATCCTAGCCGCCGCCCTACTAATCCTCCTAATCCGCTGGCTCTACAAACTAATCCGCCACCGTGAAGGCATAGGCCTCGGCGACGCCAAGCTAATGGCCCTTTTAGCCGCATGGCTAGGCCTCCCCGGCGCTCTACTAGCCTTCTTCATCGGCATCCTTCTCGGAGCGATAGTCGGCGTAGTCCTACTCATCAAACCATCCGCCACGTCAGACCCACATAAAGAATGGTCCGCGACCAAACTCCCCCTCGGCACCTTCCT
>Ga0302195_10001882_pt1 | contig 16574 bp, 13 predicted proteins | sample II_Bog_N1_2_FD_198778 | JGI IMG/M metagenome (GOLD analysis project Ga0302195, IMG submission 198778) | Peat permafrost microbial communities from Stordalen Mire near Abisko, Sweden - II_Bog_N1_2 | ecosystem: Environmental > Terrestrial > Soil > Wetlands > Peat | place: Sweden: Abisko...
ATGTATTTCTTGCAAATCTCAATAAAGGCACAACTCGCGCGCCTAAAACCTTGTCGATTTGCTGCACATTCAGCGGGCTGAAAACCCCTGTTCCCTCTGGAACCTTCGATCTACAACAGAAAGTTCAGCGGGTTATTGCCGGGTGTAGATCTGGAACGGAGCCCAATAATAGGGTATGTGAGAGGCCGCGTGAGAATAGAGCAAATTGAGTTTTGCATGACGCAGCGCCGCAGCAGGGGTCTGGCCGTCTTGAAGGCCCTGATAGAGAGTGTCCATGAGGCGCGGAGTTGAGTCGTCGCTCACTTCCCACAAGGCGCCAATGACGCTGTGTGCACCGGCGTGCAGAAAGGCCCAGGAAAGGCCTACCAAACCTTCTCCCGCATAGGTGCGGGTGCCGCTGCCATTGCATGCGGAGATAGTAACAAGGCGAGCGTCGATGGGGTGCTGCATGATGTCACGGGCGTAAAGCTTGAAGGAGTTTCCGCTGGCGGTGGTTGATGAGAGGATGATGGCCGAATCCAGTGGATCGGTGTGGCTGGCGACGGCATGAGAGACGAAGTGAATATAAGAGTATCGTGCCGGGTTGCTGGCGAGATATGCCCCGGGATTGGCTTGCTGCCCGGCGAATACTGCTTGATCGCGAGGCGAGAAGTGTCTTTCAATCCGGGTCATTTCAAAACCGAACAGGGGAAGGCTGGGAAAGTCCTGGCTGGGTGAAACCGGGTTGCCGAGCAGGAGCAGGTTTCGATCGGCATTTCGTGTCGGCTTTGCGGCAGCGAGCGTGGCAAGCGATGGAGCTGAAAGCAGGGTTGCGTCTTCAATCCAATAATGAGAGTTGGCTCTGGAGCTTGGACCCTGGGCGCTATTGGGGCTGGGGCCAGGAGCGAGCAGGGTTTCGAAGTTAAGGTGGTTCAAAACACCGTCGGCTAGGATCATGACAGGAGTATTGGGGCGTATAGCTGCCGAGGCCGGAGTTACCAGTAACTTATATAACTCGATGCCATCCTGGTTGCCGGATTGCAGAGGATCCTGTAAGCCAAGAATGGCCTTGCGATAGCGCTCGACGCGGGCGGTAATTTCGGCGTCGGGAGCGAGAGGGATGAGCAGAGTTTTTTCAGGAGCAATAGCCCACAAGTAAGACTGTTTCTCCCCCAGCCAATAGAACAGCAAGGTTGCGCCGGTCTTTTTGGCAACCTGGCGTGGGCTGAATTCGGCCGTCCGGGTTGAGGCGTTGACGGGGTCTATACCCAGACCCTGCTCCAGCGTTCGAGCACGGCTGCGGTCCGCTATAGCGAGAGCCTCATCACTCTTGCCTTGCGCCACAAGGAGGTGGATGTATTCGTCGTAGACGTCGCCTGCATTGAAAACGAAGGAGAGTCTTGAGTCTTCGCTCTTGACCCGCGCCCGCGTGGTCTCGAAGCTGTTCAAGGCGGTCTTGCACATACGATCCGCGGCATCGGTCTTGCCTTCGGTCTCAAACAGCTTGGCCAACTCATATTCCGAGACCATCCGCAACTGACCTCTGGTCTGCGGGTCCTGCTCAATGGTGCGGAAGAATGCCTCAGCTTGCTGGTTCTGATGCCTTGCCGCTGCGATCTTTCCCTCGGCCAGCATGATATAAAGCTTATCGTTGGGATTTCCGAGGGCACGCAACATGGGAGCGACACGATCGACATAGGCACTTGCTTCGTCTGGCTTCCCGCCCGCGATCGATTCATATGCCAGGTTCTCCAGCGCATTTATTACTTGCTCCTTGTTGTCCAATTGTGTCGCCAGATTCAGCACTTGCTTATAGGCCTGTATGGCTCGCGGATGATCGCCCGAATCCCCATAGACATTGGCGGCGGAGCCAGCCCACAACATTTGCATTCGCAGATTTCCAGCTGTTGTTGCCTTCTTTTCCGCTTCAAGAAACAACTGAAGTGCCCGTTCGTAATCTCCCTGGCGGTAGTATACCCATCCGAGATTGCCCAGGGCGTTTTGCGCCAGGTTTTCAGCTCCTATTTCCATCGATGCACGGTAAGCGGATTGCAACCAATCCATGGCATCGTCAAGATGTTCACTCTGGATTGCAGTGTATCCAAGGTTCGTCGCTGCGCTTGCTTCGAGGAATCGGTCATGATGGGCGCGGGCAAAGGCGACTGTTCTTTGAAAAAACTGGCTCGCATCGACTTGCTGCCCCAACGCGCTGGCGATAGCGCCGCGAGTCCGGAGCACGTCTCCGCAGGCTGCATAATCTCCGCCGCTGCAGATTGCCTCAGCTTGTGTGAGTTTCTCGTCGGCTTTAAATGTCTCCCGCTGCCGGGCGAATGCTGCTGCTTCAATTGCTAGCTTCTTGACGATCCCTTCCTGTTCGCTGGAGACGGGCCGCCAGGCAGCCAGCAACTGAATAGCATTGTCATACAAGCCGCGGTAAAGCATGGTTTCAGCCTCAAGCAGTTGGAACCTCGAAGCCCATGCGGGGTCGACGCGCTGGAATCGGATGGCTTCTTCTGTTGCTTCCTGCTGGCATTCAGTCAGGTCTCCATGCAGGAAGAGCTGCAACACGTGGTCGTAGACAGCCTGGCTGCTGCCGGGGCGCGTGTCCTCCAGCGGAAGCAGCAGCGCCAAGAGTACTAGCGCCCAGACGGAGCGTGTGCCGCGGAGCCGGAAACCGCGCCACACGCTGCCAGACCAGCCCTGGATGCCGGGCCCACCTCGAGCAAAGTCGTCCCCTCGGGAGCTATTCCGAGGCGCAATTGGGGCTATGGATAAGTTGATCCGTTGCCGCTTCCAGTCCCACCCCCTCCACTTCCGTCGATAGCGCATCCAAATTTGAAATCGACCATGGTCAGGTTCACTGTTGTCAATTTGGGTGAGCCCGTTTTCGGGACGAAGCCCGTGTGGGTTACAGTCACCTTGGCGAGGGTGAGGGTGCCGAAATAGGGAATCACGATGACATGCCCGAAGGAATGGCCAGGATATGGGCCAGCCGCCTGGTTGACCAACGAGCATTCGACCGCCTCCGGACTGCCAAGAGTAGAGGAAAGTTGATTGTACCGGTCGTGCAGGTCCTCCGGAAGGCCTTTGGCCTTGAGGATGCGGTCGTATTGGCTTGATACACGGGTCTTGAGGCCGGAGTCTTTGGTATACGCTCCATCTTTCGAAGGCTTGGGACCAAGGATTTCGGAATCGAATTCGAGGTGGACCGGGTGGCCGGCGATGCGCAGATTCTCGAAGCGCGTTCCCAGGAAGCGGATATGGGGAACATAACCCACCAGAGGATGCTCGGTAATGATTTGACCGACGATGCGGTCGGCGGTAACTATTTCCAGCACATTCAGGTTTTCAATGACCGTAGTGCTTAGGGTTTCCCACCCCTGTCCCGGCTTGGTGCCGCTGTTGCCGGCAACCTGGCTGTGCGCGGCGCTGTAGGACAGAATGCCTTCAAGCCGGTAGCCTGCGGAGTGTTGCGCCCTGTAACCGCCCTCGGCCGGCAACATGGCGTGCGCCTGGGGTTGAATCTGTTGAACCAAAGGCAGGCTTAAACTGCCCTCGAATATCTTTGCTTCGGCATTGAAAGTGTGGGTTCTTGGGACAGCTTTTGGCATTCGATTTCTCCCTTTCGGTGTGGCAATCAGGTGAGTTTGATGTTGTGTTGGACGAAGTCTGCGCACCGAAATCGAGGGGGTGCGTCAAGCAGGCATTCGGCTAGGCATTTCGGGTTCTGGCCGTCTGCGGGTCGCTGTGTTTCGCCCCCAATCCGAGGTGGGTTGCTTCAAAAAAGTGCACGGTCGCTTGATAGCTCAGGTTTCCCATGTATTGCGCCGCAGAGAAACGAAAACATGGGGTCGCCCAGCCGGTTGCTGAAGCCATTCAATCATTAGGGGAGGACATTGAAGATGTCATTCTGCATAATCGTGACTTCAATTGCAAGGGGAAAAAGAACGGCTCTCGATTTACTGGAGATTGAGTTACTTTTTATTTACTTCGGAGTCACTAACTCCTGGCCGTCTTTGATAAGAACTGCCAGTTTCAAAATCCGGCTGGCTGAGGGGAAACCGGGTTGCTTGTGTTAAGGTTCAGTCCGTGAACGACGGACGGAAAAAGACGGAACTCTGTCTGGCGAGCGATCCCGCTCCCAAGGTCTCCATCGCCAAATCAGGTGTGCCTGCGAAGACATCGAGGCGGAGGTTGCCGGGACTGAAGGCGAGCGAAGGATTCACACGGCATCCTTTCGACGTTGAGTTTGGGGTAAGGACGAGCGGATTGATTGCGGGCCGGCATCTGAAGAGCGGGCAAAGGCACGACCGCCATAATACGGCTTACTACGGGGTTGCGCCCTCGGTGTTTCAGGGGTTGGTGAAGCGCTGGCGCCGGAGCCGGCCGGTGGCGGCGATGGAGGAATTCACGTTTGTGGATCTTGGTGCGGGTATGGGGCGTGCGGTGCTGCTGGCGTCGGGGCTGCAATTCAAGGCGGTGGTGGGAGTCGAGCTCAATCCGGAGCTTGATCGAATTGCGCGCAGGAACCTCACGGTATGGCGCAAGGCGGGGTGGGCGCGTGCTCCAATGAAGATGATCTGTGGGGATGCGGTGGAATTCCAGTGGCCATCGGGGCCGTGCCTCGCGTTCCTGTTCAATCCGTTTGGCGCGGTGGTGATGCGGCGATTGCTCAAGCAAATGCGTACGAGCTTTAAAAGCCGGGCCGGAGAGTTGGACATTCTTTATATCAATAACGAGCAGGAGCGCGTGCTGGAGAGGCAAGCTGGATTCGAGCGGCTGTTTCTTGGCGAGGTGCGCCGGTCCAGGGCGGATGCGATTGCAGATCATCGGATTTTGGCAAATCAGCCCGAAGGAGAATACGCGTCGTCGAACGCGGAAGACTGTTCAATTTGGCGCTGGGTGAGATGAGGAGCAAGGGGGAGTTAGGGAGTTTCGCAAATATTTATGGGTGAAGCATTGACTACGCAGGCTGGCGGGAAGAAAGTAGTTAGCTGGCAGTGTGGCCGGTCGATGGAGCGGACTTTGACGAAGCAGCATTTGATTTTGGGATTGGGAGAGCTGTTGTGGGATGTGCTGCCGGAGGGACCGAGGTTAGGCGGCGCGCCATCCAACTTTGCGGTAATGGCAGGACGCCTGGGCGACCACGCGGCGATTCTGAGCCGGATTGGGCGCGACGACCTGGGACGCCAGGCGGTGGATGTGCTGGACTTGGCTCCGGTGGACTCGAGCCATCTTCAGGTGGATACAAACCACGCGACGGGCCGTGTGACGGTGATGCTTGAAAGCGGCCAACCAAGGTTCACCATTCACGAGCCGGCCGCGTGGGACTTTCTCGAGCTTACGGATGAGTGGGTGAGCCTGGCCGAGAGGGCAGATGCAATCTGCTTTGGATCGCTGGCGCAGCGATGCATTGAGTCCCGGCAGACGATACAAACGCTTGCGGCGCAGACATCGTCGAGGTGCGTGCGGTTGTTCGACGTGAACCTGCGCGCGCCGTTCTATTCCGGCGAGGTTATTCAGGAGTCGCTGGAGCTGGCAACCGTGATGAAGATGAGTGACGCGGAGGCGCCATTGGTTCTGGGTCTGCTGGGATTGCCTGCCGCGGGCGGATCGCCATCGGAACAACTGCGCGTTGGCGCCGAGCGGCTGCTCGAGGAGTTTCCAACCCTCGGCATGGTGGCTGTGACGCGCGGCGGACAAGGCAGCTTGCTGGTGACCCGAGAGGAGTGGCATGAGCACCCCGGGTTTCCCGTTAAGGTAGCGGACACCGTCGGTGCGGGGGATGCGTTTACGGCCGCGCTGGCGCACTACCTGCTGCGAGGCGCGGACCTTGAGACGCTGAATAAAGCGGGAAATCTGTGGGGGAGTTGGGTGGCGTCGCTGGCGGGAGGCATGCCCGCTGTTCCCGATGAGATTCTGGCGGGGATGGTGGAGGCCGTGGAGCGGTGAAGATTTCGGCTTCGGTCTTACGATATCCCAGGTCTCAAAGTCGAGACCTGGGGCACCCGGCATCAGGCTGGGCAGGGCGATCGGATAAAGTGGGACTATTGTGATTATCAATATCGCGAGGCGCGCTCACGATCATAACTGGGAACTGGATCCGATAACGCGGTCCCTGTTGGATACCGACTTCTACAAGCTGCTGATGCTGCAGTTCATATGGAAGCATTTCAGGACCACCCATGCGACATTTACGCTGCTGAATCGCACCCGCCAAGTGCGCTTGGGCGAGTTGGTCGACGTGGCGCAGTTGCGGGAGCAACTGGAGGCGACGCGGAAGCTCAGGTTCCATAAGTCGGAGCTGATCTGGCTTGCGGGTAACACCTTCTATGGGCGCAGGGGCATCTTTGAACCTGCGTTTCTTGAGTGGCTGGAGCAGGATTTCAAGCTGTCGGAATTTGAGTTGAGCGTAGTGGATGGGCAGATATCTCTGCGCTTCGAGGGGCATTGGACCGACACGACGATGTGGGAGATTTACGCGCTGTCGGCCATCGATGAGCTGAAGACGCGGGCCAGCCTGAAGCGGCTGAGCGAGTTTGAGCTGGACATTCTTTATGCGCGGGCAAAGACCAGGCTATGGGAAAAGATGGAGCGGCTGCGCGGAGTTCCGCGGCTGAACGTGAGCGACTTTGGCACACGCCGCCGGCATAGCTTTCTGTGGCAAGAGTATGTAGTGAAGGCTATGAGCGATGTGCTGGGCTCGAGCTTTGCGGGGAGCTCGAATACATATCTGGCATACAAGCACGATCTGGAAGCCATAGGCACCAATGCGCATGAGCTGCCCATGGCGATGGCGGCGCTGGCCGACAGCGACGAAGAGCTATGCCGGGCGCAGTATCGGGTGCTCGAGTTATGGCAGCAGACTTATCAGGGGGAGTTATTGATTCTGCTGCCGGATACGTTTGGGACTACGCAGTTTCTTGAGAATGCGCCGGAATGGGTTGCGGACTGGACCGGGCAGAGGATGGACAGCAAAGACCCTTACGTTGCGGGGGACGAGTACATTGCGTGGCTGGAGCGGAGGGGGCGCGATCCGCGGCAGAAGCGGCTGATTGCTTCGGATGCGCTGGATGTGGGGCAGATCCTTGGCCTTCATGCTTATTTTGGCGGACGGCTGCGGAATGGAGCCATGCCAGGAGATTTTCAGAGTGCCAGGGACTTCAAGGATGAAAGCATGTGGGTTGCCGACCGGCGGATACGGTTCAGCGCGGGGTGGGGAACGTTCCTCACCAACGATTTCCGGAATTGCAATCCGCTGGGAGATGAGGGATTCAATCCGGTGAGCCTGGTGTGCAAGCTTACGGAAGTGGACGGACGAGCGGCCGTGAAACTGTCTGACAACTACCAGAAGGCTATGGGGCCGCGGGACGAGGTGGAGCGGTATCGGCGGCTGTTCGGGACGGCGGGAGTGGAGAATGTCGAGGCGGTGGTGTAGGACAGTGGATAGTGAATAGTGGTTAATGATTAGTGTTCAGTTGTAAGTTGTCAGTTGTGCCGGATCAGTCTTCCTCCGCTTCTTCGCCTTCCGGTTCTCTTCCTGACTGTGTGCAAGAATGGCGTGGATTTTTGGGGAGGATTGGGCGCTGGGTTGGGCTCCCGGTTGGCTGTAGCTTCGCAGTCATTTAAGAACGCTTGCCGAGCGGGAGCGTGTTGATTCCGATTTGCCCACATATCATATTAGAAATCACAACTACGCCGCCCTCAATAAGCAGTCTCCCGGCAGTTTCGGCAGATCTTCTGGACCTGACCGCGAAAGATCGCGCAAAATCTCCTGTTGCTTTCCAAAAGGAATCATGAGATTATTCCTGTTGGAAACCTAAAGGTGGGTCCCTCCATGAAAGAGAAGCCGGACGTATTGCAGGGAACGCTTGCGCTGATGGTCCTGAAGACACTGGATGTCCTGGGGCCGCAGCACGGCTACGGGATTGCCCGCCGCATCGAGCAGATCAGCGGAGATGTTCTGGGTGTCAACCAGGGAACGCTCTACCCCCTTCTGCTCAAGCTTGAGCATGAGGGCTCCATCGTTTCGCAATGGAGTGCATCGGAAAACAACCGCCGCGCCCGCTTCTATCGCCTAACAGCGACCGGTCGAAAACAGTTGCAATTAGAGACCCGCGATTGGAAGCAGACCGCGGCTATCATCGCGCGCTTCTTTGAATTCAAAGCCGAGGACCTGTCATGAGATTCCTGCGCCGCTTTTTCATTCGTCTCTCGAACTTCGCCACCGGAAGCCGCGCCGACCAGCGCCTCCGTGAGGAGATGGCCGAACATGTTGCCTTGCAGACTGAGGAGAACCTGCGTGCCGGCATGTCGCCCGCCGAGGCGCGTCGTCGGGCCGCACTGAAGTTTGGCGCGGCGCAGGCGATCCGCGAGCGCCACCACTCCGAGCAGAGTCTGCCGGTTGCTGAGAATATTCTGCTCGATATCCGCCATGCATTTCGCATGCTGCACCGGTCTCCCGGATTTTCCCTGATTGTCATCGCCACCATGGCCCTCGGTGTCGGAGCCACGAGCGCCATCTACAGCGTCATCGACGCAACCCTGCTGCATCCTTTGCCCTACCCGAACCCCAGCGAAATAGTGCGAGTTGAATCCAACCTTCCCGGCGTGGGCGCGCACGACATTGGCCTCTCCATCCCTGAGTTGAGAGACCTTCAGAACTCGGGAATCTTCCAATACGTTTCCCTATCCTTTTACGGCACCAACAATCTCACCGGCAGCACGCAGCCCGCGAGCATCTCGTCAAAGTCGGTCTCACCGAGCTACTTCGCGGTGCTCGGCGTGGACGCGCAGTTGGGCCGCACCTTCGATCCGCACGACGCCACCCCCGGCTTCCTCCCTGACGTCGTCATTAGCGATGGGCTCTGGAAGCGCGCATTTGGCGCCGACCCGCACATTCTGGGCAAAAGTCTGCGCCTTGACAACGATGTCTATCATGTTATGGGCGTCATGCCCGCCAGCTTTCGCGACCAGGGCCAAACCAGCGACGAGCGCGGTACCGATTTGTGGGCGGCAGCCGGATTTTACGGCGACCCCGCCCCGCCACCGATGCGCGCCACGCGTTTCCCCTTCGAGACCATCGCGCGCCTTCAGCCTGGTCTCTCGCCTGAGGCCGCGCAGGGACGCCTCGATGCCCTGGTTGCATCGTTGAAGAAGCAATATCCGGCGGATTATCCGTCGCAAGGCGCGTGGACTATCCACCTCACTCCCCTGGCCGAGACTCTGGTCGGCAAGGTTCGCCAATCGCTTATTTTGCTATTCGGCGCGGTGGGTCTGGTGCTGCTGATCAGTTGCGTCAACGTTGCCAATCTGTTGCTTACTCGCGCCAGTGCGCGAGGACGCGAGATGGCGGTTCGCCAGGCATTGGGAGCCGCAAGAACGCGCCTGATTCGTCAGCTCCTCACCGAAAGCTTGTTGCTCTTCGTGCTTGGCGGCATCACCGGTTTCGCGGTTCTCTTCTGCGCCCGGAAATTCCTGCTGCAATTTATCCCCGAAAGCCTGCCCCGCCTCAATGACATATCCATCAGCTGGGGTGTGCTGGCGTTTGCCATCGTCGTTTCTGTCGCCGCCGGAACCATCTTCGGGCTTGCCCCCGCGTGGCTCACAAGCCGTCTTAATTTGACGGCGACCCTCCGGCAGGAAGGCCGTGGCTCCAACGGTTCCCGGCGTCGCTCGCGCTTGCGCAATGCTCTGGTGATTGGTGAATTAGCTCTCTCCCTGGTGCTGATGATCGCCGCCGGCCTTCTGCTGCGCAGCTTCTGGGACTTGTTCAAGGTGCAACTCGGCTTCAATCCCACTCGGGTCGTGGCAATCGAGACCTCACTGCCGAATCCTAACGATCCCAGTACCGACATTTACCACACCGCCACGCAGGAAGCCGTGCTGCTGCGCGAAGTTCTACGCCGCAACCGAACGATTCCGGGTGTGGAAGAATCCGCCGTCAGTGATCGGGCAGCCATTCCTCTCGGCCATAGCCAGAACGATCGTAGAGCGGTTCCATTGTTTCGCGAGGGCCAGGAAGCGCAGAGCAACCAGCCTCCGCTCATCGATACATCGATCGTCTCTCCGGAATACTTCCATCTGCTGGGCATGACGCTCCTGCGTGGACGCCTCTTCGTCGACCGGGATGTTGAAGACACGCCCTTGATCGCAGTGATTAATCAGGCCGCGGCCCGCACCTACTGGCCAGGCAAAGATGGTAAGGGCGAGGATCCGGTCGGTAAGCGAGTCCGTTTGTTGGGTCGTTTGGGCCGTACCAGGCCAGACTGGACAACCATCGTCGGCGTTATAGCCGATGCACGCACAGAATCGCTCGCGGACGCCGGCATTCCGCAGATCTACCTCGACATCTACCAGCGCCCCGCCAAGTTTCTTGCGTTCTACGTGCGTGGACAGGTCGATCCCGCTGCCATCTCCGCGCAGGTGCGCACACAAATCCAGTCAGTCGATGCGGAGCTTCCAGTTTTCCGCGCAGAGAACTTGGATGACGTTCTCTCCTCTTCGCTTTCTGTGCGCCGGTTCTCCATGGAAATGGTGGCGCTGTTTGCCGCCACAGCTCTGCTCCTCGCGAACCTGGGAATCTACGGCACCATTTCCTTCCTGGTCAATGAGCAATCGCGCGAGATCGCCATTCGCCTCGCGCTGGGCGCTCAAAGAGGCACTATCCTTAAGATGGTTTTACGCCAGGGGCTCACTCTGGCCGCCGCCGGCGCCGGTGTAGGCCTGGTTGGCGCGCTTATTGTTTCTCATTTCATGACCGGCCTGCTCTACGGCGTCTCGGCCTACGATCTCGCAACCTTCGTCGGAGTGACCGCCGTGCTCACCGCCGTCGCCATCGCCGCCAGTTATATCCCTGCGCTCCGCGCCATGCGCCTCGATCCGATCGCGACACTCCACGCCGAATGACCTTTGGCACGGCTCGAGACTCGCCTTCATACTTCGGCTTTGTCTTTTGCATGTAGAGAATTTTCCTGTGACATTCCCACATGAGATGCGTCATACTGATGTGGGATGAACACAGGAGCCGGAATGGGCGAATCCAAGCTTGATTTACTGCAGGGCACGCTGGACCTGATGGTGATGAAGACTCTTGCGGCCATGGGTGCGCAGCACGGTTACGGGATTGCGCGGCGCATTGAGCAGGCCAGCGGAGACGAGGTGCTGCTGAACCAGGGGACGATTTATGCATCCCTGGTGCGCTTGCAGCAGCGCGGATGGATCGGGGCTGAGTGGGGCACCAGCGATAACAATCGCAAGGCGAAGTTCTATTCGATTACACGGAGCGGACGGAAGCAGCTTGCCAAGGATGCCGCCTACTGGCAGCGATTGACCGACGTGATGGGGCGGGTGCTGGCGATGCCTCCCGAGGGAGGGCTGTGATGGGCGCGCTGGGGCGGGGGGTAAGCCGCGTACGCTCATTCGTTTTGAAGCGTGGCCTCGATGCGGATCTGGAAGCTGAGATTGCCGAACACATTGCGCTGGCCACGGAAGAGAATCTGCGGCGCGGGCTGAGCCCGACGGAGGCGCGGCGGCAGGCGCTGGTGCGGTTTGGCGGCATGGATTTGGCGAAAGATCAACAACGGGAGGCGCGAGGGCTGATGAAACTCGACATTCTCTTGCAGGATCTGAAGTACACCTTTCGCACCCTTGGCCGCGATCGCGGATTTTCGGTTGTGGCTGTGCTGATTCTGGCGCTGGGCATTGGGGCAAACATTGCTGTGTTCAGCGTGGTGAATACTCTGCTGCTGCGGCCGCTGCCGTTTCCCAATTCGCAGCAACTGGTGCGCATCCGCCCGAGGAACCCCAAGGGCGGCGAGTCCAGCATGACCTACTCCACTGACGCCATGCAGTCATTTCAACAGCGGACAAGCGCCTTCCAGCAGATCACCGGCTACTTCGCCTTCTCCGGTCCCGACAACGCGAGGCTGATTAGCACGGGGCAGCCGCAACCCATCACCGGCCTTATGGTTGCCGGCAATTTCTTCCCCACTCTCGGCGTTACCCCGGTCCTCGGCCGCAACTTCAGTCCCGACGAAACCTTCACGAACAGCCGTCCCGTGGTGCTGCTGAGCTATCCGTTCTGGAAGCGCCAATTCGCTGCCGATCCCTCCATCATCGGCCAGACTATCAACCTTGATGGCACGCAAACCACAATCATCGGCGTGCTGCCTGACGCGTTTGACTTCGGGGCTGTCTTCTCACCCGGCGCCAAAGTCGACGTCTTCACTCCGGCTTCCTTCTCCTACATGGAAGACTGGGGCAACACAATGGCCCTGTTTGGCAGGCTGAAACCGGGTGTGACTTTAGGGCAGGCCCAGGCCGAAGCCGACACCATTTTTCCCAGCCTTCTCTTCAACAACAAGCATCCCGATTGGGGCGGCAAATTCGACGCCAAACTCTTCGACCTCAAAGAATACGTGAGCGGCAAGCTGCGCCAGTCACTCATCATGCTCTGGTGCGCGGTGGGCATGATCATGCTGATCGTCTGCGTCAATCTCTCCAACCTGCTGCTGGCCCGCGCCGCCGCCCGCGCCAAGGAGTTTGCCATGCGCGCCGCGCTCGGCGCAGGCCGCGCTCGAATCGTGCGGCAGCTTCTCACAGAAAGCCTGGTGTTGTCGCTCTCCGGCGCAGTGCTGGGACTCGGCCTGGCCTGTGCCATCGTCGCCTGGCTTGCGCATCAGGGCTCCATCGCGCTGCCGCTGTTGAGCAGCCTGCGGATCGACGGCGCAGCCCTCGTGTGGACACTCCTCATCGCGGTCGCCGCTTCCATCCTGTTCGGGCTCGCACCCGGCATCCGCCTCGCCACCGGGAATCTCCAGGCGGCCCTTAAAGACAGCGGACACGGAACCAGCGACGGCAAGAGCCATCAGCACATGCGCTCCATCCTTGTCGTCTCTGAGATCGCTCTTGCGTGCGTATTGCTCGTCGGCGCGGGACTGCTGCTGCGCAGCTTTCTCCACGTCCTCGATGTAGATCTGGGCTTCGAGCCCAGCCACGCCGCTGCCATCGGCGTGGCTTTTGACGACGGCGGCCTGGCTGCGAAGCGCGGCCCGATTCTGCAGCAGATTCTGCAACGCGTTGAGCAGATTCCCGGCGTCGAATCGGCTGGCATCACCGACAGCCTGCCCATGAGCACCAATCGCAGTTGGGGTTTCATGCCCAAGGGCTGGGACCCGAAGAAGCAGGGCGAAACCCAGGACACGTTCGTGTACGTTGTCACGCCCGGCTACCTGCACTCCATCGGTATGCGCATTGTTGCAGGCCGGGACATCCGTTGGGACGATAACCAGAAGAATCAGGCCGTCGTGATTATCAACCAGACCATCGCCAATTACCTGTGGCCCGGTCAGGATCCCATTGGCAACATCGCCGAGGTAGGCGGCGCCGACGCCCAGGTGATCGGCGTAGTTGCGGATGTTCATGAAACCAACGCCGAAACAAAGGCCGGATGGCAGATGTATCTCTCCGAGACCGCACCGCAATATGGGCCCGCCGGCGCGAATCTTGTCATCCGCACCAAGCTGCCGCCCGCCTCGCTCGCTTCATCGGTCATGGCTGTTCTGCGCGAAATCAATCCCAATCAGCCGGCCAACGAATTCAAACCCATCCAGGCCCTGGTTGACCATGCCAGTTCGCCACGCAGGTTTTTTGTGATACTGGTGGGGGCATTTGCGGGTCTGGGACTGCTGCTGGCCGCGCTTGGCATTTACGGAGTGATCTCTTACTCGGTTACGCAGCGCACGCAGGAGATTGGCATCCGCATGGCTCTGGGGGCAACCGCATCGCAGGTGCAGCGCAGTGTCATCGCGAAAACTCTTCGGCTTGCGCTGATCGGCATTGCCGCGGGTGCGTTGGCATCGATGTTGGTGTCGCGAGCCATTGCCGCACTGCTGTTTAACACCAAGCCCGGCGACCCGATTACCTTCGCGGCCATGGTGGTGCTGATTAGCGCTGTGGCTTTGCTGGCTGGATATATTCCCGCACGCAGGGCTTCGCGCGTTAACCCAATGGTTGCGCTACGGAACAACTGAGGAAACCCGGTTTGACGGAGTCCGGCCTCGAGAGGCGCGCTGCTGCCAGGCAGGCGGTAATTCGGGCTGGTAAATGACTTTCCGTTGAGATTTCCACAATGGATTTGCAATTGATTAGTAAATCGATTATTCTATGAGTGAGTACGCGCTCATCTATTTTCGGGATTTGGAGGCGACTTTGTCACGACCCAGGAGCGACGACAAGCGTAGAGCGATTCTGGATGCCGCACTGCATGTTTTTGCGGAGCGGGGGATTGCCAGCGCGCCGACATCGGCGATTTCGACGGCTGCTGGAGTGGCCGAGGGATCGCTGTTTACTTACTTCAAAACCAAAGATGAGCTGATGAACGCACTCTATCTGGAATTGCGGATGGAGTTCAGTGAGTATCTGACGGACTTTCCCCACGACGCGGATGCTCGGACACGGCTTAAGTACATATGGGACAAGTACCTCGAGTTGGGTTCGGCGCACCCTGAGCGGCTGAAGGTTCTGGCTCAGTTGCGCGCTTCGGGGCGGCTTTTCAAGGAGCAGGAGACGCCGGCGTTTGCCCTGCTTCAGGTGCTGAAGGCTACCGGGGAGGCGGCTCAGGGAAGCGAGCTGCGGGACGCTCCGGCAGAGTACCTGGTGCTGATGTTTCGGGCAATGGCAGAGATAACTGTGGAGTATGTGAACGCAAATCCGGATCGTTCGGGGGGTTGCCAGGAGTTGGGATTCAAGATGGTTTGGAAGGTGTTTACGGGGGAGTAACTTTTTTTCCGGATTTAATGAGTGAGTAATCAGTCAACATAGACGGAAGAGATTGAAGAGGACACGGCAATAGTCGATAAGAAGCTTATTTCCATGCAGGAATCGGTCACAGGCAAGATTCCACCCCAGGCGGGCAGGCTGGCGGTGGTGACGGGCGGGACCAGCGGGCTGGGGTTTGAGACGGCGTTAAAGCTGGCGCAGGGTTGCGTGGACGTGATTCTGGCTGGACGCGACGAGGCGAAAGGCCACGAGGCGCTGGGCAGGCTGCGACCGCAGGCGCCGCAGGCGCTGGTGCGGTTTGAAATGCTTGACCTGGCGCGGCAGGACTCGGTGGCGGCATTTGCCCAGCGGCTGGCTCAGCGCAATCGGCCGGTGGATTTGCTGATTAACCATGCCAACGTGATGGCGCTGCCGAAGCGGCAGGTGACCGCGGACGGCTTTGAGCTGCAGTTGGCGACGAATTATCTTGGACACTTTGCGCTGACGGGGCGGTTGCTTCCACTGCTTCGCCGGGGCCGGCGTCCGCGGGTGGTGCAGGTGAGCAGCCTGGCGCACCGGTATGGCACGATTCATTTCGAGGACCTGCACGGCGAGCGGAGTTACAAAGGTTGGGCGGCCTATTGCCAGAGCAAGCTGGCGGCGCTGGTGTTTGCGCTGGAGCTGCAGCGGCGGAGCGGTCTTTATGGATGGGGATTGCAAAGTAACGCGGTGCATCCGGGGTATTCGAAGACAGGGCTGGTGGGGAATGCGCCCGGGCAGCGGAACCTGCTGACGTGGCTGAGCCGGGGGCTGGGCGAGATTGTTGGGCAGTCCGCTGCCGACGGGGCTAGTTCGGCGCTGCTTGCCGCTACGTCGCCGGATGCGCAGCCGGGGGGATACTACGGCCCGCGGGGATTTCTGGAATTGGCGGGGAAGCCGGCGACGGCGGTGGTGGCAAAGCGTGCGCGCGACCGGGATGTGGCGAAGAAGCTGTGGGAGGTCTCAGAGCAACTGACCGGGGTTCACTGGCCGGTTGATTGAGGACCTGTCTGGCTCCGCTGGCGCGCCTATTGCGGCGGAGGCGGCGGAGCATCGGACGGCGGTGGGATGGGGCGGTCTTTGGCGCGCAGGTAGGCGACCAGCTGAGCCACCTCCTGGTCGGTGAGGGAGTCGCGGAAGGGCGGCATCTTCTGTCCGCCGTCGAGGATCTGGGTGGTGATCTTGGGCGGCGCCCAAAGCTTGTTCTTGCGGATGTCGACCAGCGAGGGCGCCTTTTTGCCGCCGATGCCGCCGACGCCGTGGCAGTAGGCGCAGCCCTTGTCGCGGAAGAGGATGGCGCCGGCCTGCTCCGGTTTGACGCCTGCCTGGGCGTTTGCTGGGAGCGCGGGGCAGAGGGAAAGCGCCACGATAAGTGCGGGGAAAAGTACTCTTGAATTCTGGATCACGAAGATCATTTTCTCATGCGCGGGGCGGGCGCTGCTCCATCTTTGGGTAGGGGAAGAGAACAGGGACTAAGGGACTAGGGACTAGGGAATAGCTGTCAGTTGTGCCGGATTAGTCTTCGCCTGCTTCTTCGCCGTCCTATTCATCATCTTCTTCTTCTTCATCGGGTTCGCAGTCTTCGCAGGTTTCGCGTTCGGAGCAGGTGGTGCATTCATCGAGGCCGCAGACGCGCACTTGCTCGCCCAGATCGTCGCCGGTGTCAGTTTGGGTGACGTCTTCCTCGGTTGAGGAGGGGATGATGTCGAATTTGCGCTCGACATTTTTCGAAGCGATCTGGATGGCGTAGAGGAAGAGATAAGCGCGTTTGGGGTCGAGGCGGGAGGAACAGAGTG
>Ga0302195_10001883_pt1 | contig 16568 bp, 12 predicted proteins | sample II_Bog_N1_2_FD_198778 | JGI IMG/M metagenome (GOLD analysis project Ga0302195, IMG submission 198778) | Peat permafrost microbial communities from Stordalen Mire near Abisko, Sweden - II_Bog_N1_2 | ecosystem: Environmental > Terrestrial > Soil > Wetlands > Peat | place: Sweden: Abisko...
CCGCCTCGGCGCCGGCCCCCGATTGGGGCAGTCCGTGGATTTCATCATCCGCGAATTCCGCAAACGCCGTGAGTTGCTGACCTCGGAACTGCTGGAGCAATGGCTGGCGAAACGCCCCCTGCGCCAACCCCCCCGATTTTACACCGGGGTGTTGTATGAATTGAATTGTTTTGTGCGGGAGTAAGCCGGCCCCGCCGGTGGATTCAAGCCGGCGGGACGACCGGTTCCCGCAACTTTATCAACGCCGCCAGCGCCGCATCGCTCTCGGCGGCCTTTTTGCTGCGGCCCGCCCCGCGGGCCAGTTCCTGGCCGGCATGGTGAACGGTGCATTCAAAAAACCGGTCATGGTCCGGTCCGGTGGCGGAAACAATCACATATTCCGGCGCCGTGGTGGATCGCGCCTGGAGTAGTTCCTGCAATTCACCCTTGGGATTTTCAATTTCCGGCAGCGCGTCCAGGCCGCTGATGGCCGGGCCAAATTCCCGCAGGATGAAGTCGCGGGCGGTGGTCAGGCCCGCGTCCTGAAACACCGCCCCCACCACCGCTTCAAAGGCGTCCGCCAGCGTTGAGGGGCGTTCCCGCCCGCCGTTCAGATCCTCGCCCCGGCTCAGGATCAAATACCGCCCCAGCCCCAGGGTCCGGCCAAATTCCGCCAGCGCCTCGCCATTCACCAGCTTGGCCCGGCTCTTCGACAACTGCCCCTCGTCGAACGCCGGAAACAAGGCGAACAGCTTCTCCGTCAACACCAATTGCAGGACGGCGTCGCCAAGAAATTCCAGGCGTTGATTGTGGGGCGTCGGTTCGCCGCTTTCATGGGCGATCGAGGGATGCGTCAACGCCAGGCGCAACAGTTCCTCGTCCCGGAACTGGCAGCCCAAACGGGTTTGGAGTTGGACCAAGTCGGGCACGGTTTTATTCAGTTGCCACGGCCGATTCGACCGGGGGTGGGGTGGGGGTTTCGGCGGTGGCGGTGACCGTTTCCGTTTCCAGGGCCGGCACCGGGGCGGGCGCGGCATGGGTGGCGGGGGGATTTAGTCCGTGTTCCAGGAGCCGGGCGACATCCTGTTGAACTTCCTGGAGTTGATCCAAATGCAGTCCGGGATCGGCGATGGTGAAAACATCCCCCGTCTTGGGATGTTCATAAATGAAGACCCGCTGGCCATCCCGGGTGATTTGTTGCTTCACCTTGAGGAGCCGCTTGCGTTCGAGCATGACCGCGAGAATGTAGGCGGCGGGGGCGTAACGGAGTTCGTTGAGTTCCACCAACTTGCGCAGGAGCGTCTCGGCGGTGTCCTTCTGGATGGCTTCCGGCGGGCGGGCGGGCGGGGCTTCGTAGGTGCCCTGCCAGTGGGAAATGAATCCGGCCAACGGGCGCGGATCGCCCGCCTTTTTCGCGCAGGGCTCGCAGATGTCCGCCCGGCGCAACAAGGGCGGTTCATCAAACAACCGGGTGTGATAAGGTTGCTGGTCGGCAAACGGCTGGCCGCACACCTCGCAGGCGTGGGCGCGGGACTGAATATTCCAATCGTTCATTAAATCAACTCACCCTTAATTAGCACGCCAACGGGGAAACACGCAACCTTCAATTCAAGGCAAATGCACCGGGCGGGACCCCGGCGGCGTGGCGGCGGCTCCTCCCAATAAAAAACGCGCAAGCCGGGGCTTGCGCGTGCAGGGAAAAGCTCTACGATTCAGGCTTTCCGGGCCTTGCGGAAGGCGAACAGGCCGCTCAAGCCCAGCCCCACCAAGGCCAGCGAGGAGGGTTCGGGCACGCTGGTGCCGCTGAGGTCCGCGTTATCGAGGCGCCAGTTGCCGGAAGTATTGTTCAAGGGCGAGCCGCCCACGTTGACGTCATCCGCGCCGGTCGAGGCATTGACGACCTCAATGGCCAGATTCGGATCATTTTGCGCCCCCGGAATGCTGGCCGTGATGAGGTTGTTCCAGCCGGACCCGAGTTCGACATAATTCCCCGAAATCGTGGCCGTGTCGGACACATTGCTGTTATTCGCCAGCGTGCCCAAGCTGCCGGCGGAAGTGATGGTGGCATTGAGCCAGGTCGGACTGCCCACCGTATCGTTCAGCGTGTATTCAATGGCCAGATTGCGCTCGGCCTGCCCGGTCGTGTCAACGTCCACGGAAAACGTGATGCTGCCGTAACCCGAGGTGCCGACGGCAAATTGCGCCCCTTGGGAACCGATGGGGGCGCTGGTGGACCAACCGTTGCCCGGGGTTCCGCGCAGGCGCCAACCGAACGAGCCGCTGCCGGTGGAAGCCCCGGCCGAAGCCAGCACATCCGCGTTGGCGGTGCTGGTGGTGCTGTTATACGTGTTGTTCATGCCCAGCACCGTCGCCGTGCCGCTGCCGAGGGAGGGGGCCGGACTATTATCGGGGGCCGCCACCGTGCCGCCGGCGTCAAAGTCCCAGTCGGTGATGGCCGTTTGCGCCTTGGTGGTGGCGAGCGAGGCGACCAACAGGGCCGCCATGGAAACGATGTGTTTATTGGTCATGTTAAGGTTGGGTGGTTTTATTCGTAAAATTCAATCCGGTTATTATCCATTTACAGGTTACGATTATGTGGCGATTGCGTAACAATCGTGTGACTTCGCATTTTTGCCCCGAGGATGACCATCAACAACCCACCGGGCGCGACGTAAAATCATCGTTGAGATATTGGACGATGACCTGCGCCGGAAATAGATCGGCCCCGGATATTCGCCGCTTATTCACAGGTTATCCACTTTTCCGCCGCCGGCGGTTGCGAACGGACGATCACGGGCGGCCATCCTGAATTCTGAATCTGCCGGTAATTTTCCGATTTTCCGGGTGGCGCGGAAAAACCAGATGCTACCAGTTCTCCGTCAATGTCTTAGGTAAAAAATGCCGGACGAAATCCTGGTGGAAAGAAATTAGTTTTATTTATAATATGGTATCCTTATGAGGAGGAGGCGGTCGCCGTTTCCGAGTCGGTTCGGCCGGTCTATTCACATATTCACAACCCTTTATAATGGCGGCCAAACCCGCCGGTCGGGTCGGTGAACATCGTGAAAAATGTGGATAAGTTTTCGGTTTGGAGGCTTGCGCGAAAGGATCAACTCGGAGATGCTCGCCGCCCCACCATAATAGCACGTTGCTTGCGAGTGGGAACATTATAAGGAAATGCACGTATTTGAGGGAAATACCGCCGACGAAGTCTGGTTGATGGCCGCCTCGGCCTTGGAGGATGCGGCGGGGAGCCGGGTGCCGCCGGGGCGCGCCGACAGCCCCCGGGAGTTATTCAACGCGGCTTTTACCATCCGCAACCCCCGGCAACGCTGGATCCTGTCGCGCCAACCGGCGATGAACCCGGCCTTTGCCATCGCTGAAGTTGTCTGGATCGTCAGCGGGCGCCGGGATGCGGCCTTCCTGAACTATTGGAGCCCCAAACTGCCGGAATTTGCCGGTCGGGAGAGCCATGATCAGGGGGCGTATGGCTTTCGCCTCCGTAAACATCTCGGGCTGGCACAACTGGAGCGGGCGTATGCGGCCCTCCGGCAACAACCCGGCATCCGCCAGGTGGTGTTACAAATCCGGGATTTCACCGGCGACGGCCGGTTGCCGAATGGACGCCCCGCCAACCCGGACCGGCCCAGCATTTGTTCCTTCGCCAAAGTCCGGGCGGGGAAGTTGGAATGGACACAACTGCTGCAAAGCAACGACTTGTTTCTGGGGGTGCCGCATAATTTCGCGCAGTTCACCCTCTTGCAGGAAATTCTCGCCGCCTGGCTGGGGCTTGAGGTGGGGGCTTACCGGCACATTGCGGATTGCCTGCAACTCCAGGCCCGGCATGAGCACCTCCGCCACGCCCCCCACCCCCCGGCGGTGGGTGAAAACACCGACGCCCTGCGGTTTACCAAGCCGGAATCCGACGTATATTTTGCGGAACTCGGCCGGCGGATGGACCAAATGACGAATCTGCTGCTGACGAAAAACAAATTGCGGCAGTTGGCGCGGGCGGAAGCGTTGCCGCCGGAACTCCGCAATTGGCTGCTGCTGGTGGCGGCGGACTCCGCGCGCCGCCGGCGCTGGCTGAATCTGGCCGCTGAATTGATGGCCGAAGGCTCCAACCCGGCGTTGAAGCAGTTATGGGAACGCTGGCTGACATGGTGGGGTTCCCGGTGGCAGGAGGAAGTGGTTTCCGAAGACGCGTTGATTTGCGTTCATCCCTGGCGGCCGCGCCCCTTTGCGCCGAATGACTTTTTCCCGGCCTGATGGTTTCGCGGCGGGGAGATGACTTCTTTTTAAACCGCAGAGGGGATGCCGGTCAGGCCGACCGAGCAACCACCAAACGCGGCGGAACAGGAACCGCCGAGGGGAATATTCACCACGAAATAATTGAAATACGCGAACGGAGAAAGACGTCATTTTATTCGTGTATTTGGAGTCGTTCGTGGTTTAAAAATCCTCGCGACCAGGTGCTAAATTGACCGATTGCGTGCAGAGAGGGGAGACCAATTTCAATTTTCAAACATCAAAAATCCAAGTTTGGAGTTTATTGGAGACCGGGGCCCGGCTTAGAATCCCCGCATGATCGAGTTTCTTCCGCTGCTGGCCCAACGGCAGTCGCTCAGCGACGAGCAAATCCACCAGGCGGTGGAATGGCTCACTCATCCCGACGTCGCCCCGGAGCCCAAGGCGGAGTTTCTGGCGGCGCTGGCGCTAAAGGGCGAGTCGCCCGGGGAAATTGCGGCTTTTGCCCGGGCGTTGCGGGCTAAATCGCTCCGCCCGGAATTGGATGGCCCCACCCGCTCCCGGGAGATTCTGGATATTGTCGGCACCGGTGGGGATCGGTTGGGGACGATCAATATTTCGACGACGGCGGCGCTGATTTGCGCCGCCGCCGGGGTGACGGTGGCGAAGCATGGCAACCGCGCGGTCACCTCGCAGGCGGGCAGCGCGGATGTGCTGGAGGCGCTGGGGATTCCGATTGATTTGACGCCCGGGGCGGCGGCCCGGGCGTTGCGGGATCACCAGTTTGCGTTTTTCTTTGCGCCCCGCTATCACCCGGCGTTTCAGCATGTCGGCCCGGCCCGGAAATTGTGTGCAACGGCCGGGCAGCGCACGATTTTCAATCTGCTGGGGCCACTGCTGAATCCGGCCGGCCCGTCGGCGATGCTGATGGGGGTGCCCCGGCCCGAGTTTTGCGAGCCGCTGGCCCAGGTGCTGCAGTCGCTGGGGGTGCGTCGCGCGATGGTGGTGTGCGGGCGCGCGGGGGCGGACGGGTTTTTGGACGAGCTTTCCACGCTGGGCGAAAACACGATTGCCGAGTTCTATCAGGAGCGCGGGTTCACGGTGTCGGCCGCGCCCCCGGAGATGTTTCCGCTGCAACCGGCGGGGCGGGCGGATTTACGGGGCGGGAATAAAACTGAAAATGCGGCCATCGTCCGCCGGATTTTCGCGGGCGAAGAACGCGGACCCAAGCGGGATGCAGTGTTGCTCAACGCCGCCGCCGCCTTGTTTGTGGCGGGCAAAGTCAAATCCCAGGCGGAAGGCTGGGATTTGGCGGGCGAGACGATTGACAGCGGTCGCGCGACCGCCAAGCTGACGGAACTGGCCGCTGACTGACCCGACCCTTCGGCACTGCGGATTGCCTCAGCTCAGCCGCATGGGCATGACGACGTAGAGGAAGGGCCCGTTGATTTTCAGGACGCCCGGGCTCAATTCGTCAATCAATTCAAAGAAAACTTCGTCTTCCGCCAGGGCGTTCAGGGCGTCTATCAGGTAGCGGGGATTAAAGGCGATGGCCATCTCGGCACCCTTGTAATTCACGGCCATGGTTTCGCGGGCTTCGCCGACTTCCGGGGAATTGGCGGTGATGGCGAGGGTGTTTTTGCCGAAGGTGAGGCGCACGGAATTGGCTTTTTCGCTGGTCATGATTTCCGCGCGGCGGAGGGCGTGCAGAAATTCTTCGCGTCCCAGGGGCACGCGTTCCTTGGCCTCCCCGGGAATCACCTGCCGGTAATTGGGATAGTTGCCCTCGATCAATTTGGTGATGAGCAGGACGGAAAACCCTTTTTCATCCTTGAGGGAGAACGAGGCCTGATTTTCGCCAAGCTTGATTTCCACCGTGCCGGTTTCCGCCAGCAAACGGTTCAATTCGCCGACGGCCTTGGCGGGAATGATGAAATCGCCGGTGTTTTTTTCGCTCAGGTCCACTTCTTCGTCCACGAGGGCGAGGCGGCGGCCATCCGTGGCGACCATGGTCATTTTGTTGTCCTTCAGGCTGAGGAACAAACCGTTGAGGACATACCGGGATTCATCGGTGGACACGGCAAAGGAGGTTTTGCGCATCATCCGTTTGATGGTTTCCTGGGGCAGGGCGACTTTTTTATCGTCCTTGAAGAGGGGCAGCGGGGGAAATTCATCGGCCGCGAGGCCGTTGATTTTGTAAAAGGAGGAACCGGAGCGGATGCTGGTGACGTTTTTTTCGTCCACCTCGATTTCAATCTCCGATCCCGCCAGTTCGCGGACGATGCCGAACAGTTTTTTCACGGGCACGGTGGTGGCCCCCGGCTTGCCCACCTTGGCCTCGACCTTGCAGGCGACGGTGACGTCAAGGTCCGTGGCGGTAAACTCAACCGAGGAGCCTTCCGCGCGCAGCAGCACGTTGGATAGGATCGGGAGGGTCGTCCGGGAGCCGACGACATTTTGAACGGCTTGCAATCCAATGAGGATTTGGTCCTTGGCGATGGTCAGGTTCATGCGTGCTTAATAGTATTCTTTTTTAAATCAAAAATCTATCCGTATTAAGGGTTGTGAATAATCCATACAACTCAGGGAGTCAAGCGGACAAAGCCCAATAATGAATAATGGAACGGCGGATTCCAAACGAAAGCCAGCCAAAAAAACAAATAAAAGCGACTTGTTAACAGAAACCCCCGGCTGTTCACCGGGCGGCCCCGGGCAATTCCAAGTTATTAACCGAGTTGTGCGCGGCGGACGACTTCCGGCAGGACGGCGCAAACCGAAGCCACCTCGGCGGCCGTATTCTCCCGGCCGAGGGAAAAGCGAACCAGGGAATTCGCCCGGTCCGGCCGGCCCAGCGCCAGAATGACATGGGACGGCTCCAGGGAGCCGGCGGAACAGGCCGAACCGCTGGAGGCGCAAATGCCTTCCACATCCAATCCGGCCAGGAGGGCAAAATTATCCGCTCCGGCCACCACCCACGAAACGGTGTTGGCCAGGCAATCCGCCGCCGGACTGACCAATTCACAGCCCGGTATGGCGGCAATGGCCACGCGCAAACGGGCGCGCAGGGGGTCCAGATGGGCGGGGTTGAAAACCGGGTTTTTAACGAAACGTTCCAAGGCTTCGACCATCCCAAAAATGGCGGCCAGATTCTCGGTGCCGGCACGTTGTTCGTTTTCCTGGGCGCCGCCGACGGCTTGTGGCAGCAGATGGAGCGGGGAGCGAAGGAATAGCAGTCCGGCGCCTTTGGGACCATGAAATTTATGGGCGCAGATGGACACCAAATCCGCGTTGAATTGGGCGATATTGGCCAGGGGTTCCTTGCCAAACCATTGGACGGCGTCGGTGTGAAAGATCACGCCCTTTTCGCGGCAGAGGGCGCCGATTTCCGCCACCGGTTGCAGGGTGCCGATTTCGTTGTTGGCCGCCATGATGGAGACCAGCACGGTGTCCGGTCGCAGGTTTTTTCTGACGGCCTCCACCGCCACCCGGCCGGTCGCCGCCACCGGCAGCCGGGTGACTTCAAAGCCTTCCTGCTTTTCCAGATAATCAAACGCATGGAGCACGGCGTGGTGTTCCACGGTGGAAGTGATCAAGTGGCGCCCGCGATTTTTCAGGGCCCGGGCGGCGCCCATTACCGCCAGGTTGTTGCTCTCGGTGCCACCGCTCGTGAAAATGAGTTCACTGGGTTTGGTGCCGAGTATAATGGACGCGCGATCCCGGGCGTCATCAAGCAGAGCCCGGGCGCGTCGGCCGAGATGATGAACGCTCGAGGGATTGCCCCAAACCTCGCCGAGCAGGGGCAGCATGGCCGCGCGCACCGCCGGGTCCAGCGGGGTGGTGGCATTATAATCCAGGTAAATGGTTGGCGGCACCCGGGTAGAATGCGGCGGAAACCGGGAGGCGGAAAGCAGAAATTGGGAACCCTTCAAGCGCGGCTGGCTTATTTGGAGGATTCCGTTAAGCTGTCCATCCGATGCCGAGGCCTCAGGCCGTTACATCATGAGTACCAAAGTGAAAATATGCGGGATCACGAATCTCGCGGACGCCCAACTGGCGGTGGCCGCCGGGGCGGACCTGCTGGGTTTTATCTTTCATGAAAAGAGTCCGCGTTACATGACGATTCCGGCCGTGGCGGCCATCACCGCGCAGTTGCCGCTGGAAGTCTTGCGGGTGGGGGTGTTTGTGAACGCCCCGGAAGCGCTCGTGTTGCAAGCGATTCACGCGTGCGGATTGAACCTGTTGCAATTCCACGGCGACGAACCGCCGGAATATTGCACCCAATTTGGTTTGATGAGCATGAAGGCGTTTCGCATCAGCGACGAGGCGTCGCTGGCGGCGTTGCCGGATTATCCCACGGACGCGTGGTTGCTGGATGCGTATCTGCCCGGGGTGCCGGGAGGCACGGGTCAGCGGTTTAACTGGGAACTGGCCGTGCAGGCGCGCGCGCTGGGCAAACCCCTGTTCCTGGCCGGCGGTCTCACGCCGGAAAATGTGGCGGACGCGGTGGTCCAAGTCCGGCCCTTTGCGGTGGATGTGTCCAGCGGGGTGGAACAGTCGCCCGGCAAAAAAGACGCCGCCAAAGTCCGGGCCTTCATCACGAACGTCCGTCAAGCCAGCTTTTCATGAAACGAATCTGTGTGTTTTGCGGTTCTACGAAGGGGGTGCGCCCCAGCTATGCGGCGGCGGCCACGGCGCTGGGGCATTTGCTGGCCGAGCGAAAAATTGAATTGGTCTATGGCGGTGGTTGCGTCGGGCTGATGGGCGTGATCGCCAACGCGGCCCTGGACCATGGCGGCCATGTGATCGGGGTGATCCCGAAAGCCCTGGAAATCAAGGAGGTCGTGCATGAGCATCTGCCCGACCTGCGCGTCGTGAAAAACATGCACGAACGCAAAGCCCTGCTGGCGGAACTGGCCGACGGCTTCATCGCCCTGCCCGGCGGTTTCGGCACCTACGAGGAATTTTGTGAAATCCTCACCTGGAGCCAGTTGGGTTTCCACCGCAAACCCTTCGGGCTGCTGGACATTGACGGCTTTTACCGTTCCCTGCTGGAATTTTTCGATCACGCCACCGCCGAAGGCTTCATCCGCCCGGTTCATCGCCAACTGGTGTTGGAAGAAAAAGATCCGGCCGCCCTGCTGGCCAAACTGGCGGCCTGGCAACCGCCCGGCGAAGTCAAATGGGTTTCCCGGCCGAAAGGCCTGAGAGTGAAGTGAAGCGGCCATGGGACAACCCACATTTAAAACATGAGCGATCAACCGCCAGTTCCCGCCGGTGAAAACACGTTTGAGCGCCTCAAGCGGCGCAGCCCGGAAGGCAACGAATCATGGTCCGCCCGCGATCTGGCCCGGGTCTTGGAATACACGGATTTCCGCAATTTTGGCAGGGGTGACCGCCGAAGAGCTTGCGAAGTCTGTGGGGAATATTTTCCCATGGCAACAACAACGGCAAATTTTTTTGAAAAATAATGAGGCCGGTTTGGCCTCTTTTGTAATTCCCAATTGCCAGTTTTTGGGGCAAGCAGTGCTTTATATTGAGCGGGTTGGCAGTCCAGATTTTACAAATCGGATAATTCCCCAGGAAGAGGCGAACTCAAATTGACGCAGGAAAGGCCCAGTGGGCTCGCCAGGGCGAAGTGCGGCTTGTGGCGCGGGGCCGGAACTCGGAAATTGGGTGGCACCCCCGCCCCTCTGCGTTCCCTGCGTTCTTTGTGGTTAATAAATTAAATCCCCTCGCAACAAGGTTAAACCAACCGATACCAAGATAAGTTTGCCGCCCCCGGCTTTCAGTATTTCCGATTTTCCGGGATTCAGTTAGGCTGTCGGCGCCGCATGGAACCGTCCTTGAATCCGTCCCGTCCGTTGCGTCCACTGACGCCGTCGCAGGCGGCGGCGGTGGCGGCGCGCGGCAATGTGCTGGTGATGGCGGGCGCGGGCACGGGCAAAACCCACACGCTCATTCAACGCTGCCTGGCCTGCCTGCGCGAAGACGGCGCGGCCCTGAACGAAATCTTGGTGGTGACCTTCACGGAAGCCGCCGCGGCGGAAATGCGCCAGCGCTTGCGGGGCGCGCTCGAGGAAATTTCCCGGGACCAGCCCGAAGATTTGGCCACGCAGGAACAACTCGCGTTGTTTGACACCGCCCACATCGGCACGCTCCACAGTTTTTGCCTCAACCTGGTGCGGGAACATTTTCACGAACTGGGCCTGGACCCGGACTTGACCGTGCTCGAAACCGTCGAGGCGCACTTGCGCGCCGAGGAAACGCTGGCGGCGGCCCTGCTGCGGCATTACGCGGGGGAAACCCCGTTTGACCTGGCGGTGCAGGAGTTGATCGAAATCCACGGCGGCGGCCGGGATGACAGCATCCGCGCCCTGGTTTTGCGGCTGCACGATTACGCGCAATCGCGGCCGGATGCCGCCGGCTGGCTGGCCGGGCAACTCGAGCGGTTCGCCGCGCCCGAACCGGAGCTGTGGCGGGGCTGGCTGCTCGGGGCCATCGCGGAATGGCGGGCGGAATGGCGGCCCCAGTTGGAGGCGCTATGCGCCTCCAACCCCAAGGCCGCCGAACTGCTGGAACTGTTCCGGCGGTTGCCCGACGCCTTCACGCGCGCGCAAGCGGCCGACTGGTTGGCGGCGGTTCAAGCGGCCAGCCGGGTCTGGCCGGCCAAGCAAAAGGGGCTGCTGGAAAAACCGTTAAAAGCGTTGTTTACCGAGGGCGAATTTCTCGGGTCGCTCGCCCGGCGATCGGACGGCGCGGATCCGCTGGCGGAGGATTGGGACTGGACGCGGGGGCACATGACCACCCTCCTGCAACTGGCGCAGAACTTTGCCACGGAATTTTCCGCCGGCAAAAAGGCGGACGGGGTTTTGGATTTTCATGATCTGGAACAATTCGCCCTGAAGCTGCTCTGGGATTTTGCGGCGGATGAACCGACCCCGGTGGCCCGGCGCTGGCAAGACAAACTGAAGTTTGTGTTTGTGGATGAATACCAGGACATCAATGCGGCGCAGGATCAGATCATCCGGGCCGTGAGCCGGGCGGACGGGGCGGCCAACCGGTTTCTGGTGGGCGACGTCAAGCAGAGCATCTACCGTTTCCGGCTGGCGGATCCGAAAATTTTCCGCGCGTATGCGCTGGATTGGCGGGGCGAGCAGGGCCGGACGCTGGCGTTGACAGAAAATTTCCGCAGCCGCGAAGGGTTGCTGAATTTCGTGAACTCGCTGTTTACGCCGCTCATGGGGGCGGCCATCGGCGGGGTGGATTACGATGCGGAGGCGCGGCTGCAATTCGGTTCGCCGGCGGAGCGCGGGCCGTTTGCGGCCGCCGCCGACAGCCCGCCGCGCGCTGAATTATTGCTGCTGAAGCGCGGCGAGAATCCCCCGGAGGATGAGCCGGAAGCCGGCCGGGAGGCGGTGGCGGAACGGGACGACACGGAAAAAGAGGCGCGGCGGCTGGCGCGGCGGCTGAGGGAGTTGCACGCCCAAGGCCATCAGATTTGGGATGTGGAAGGCAAGACGTTTCGCGCGGTCGCCTGGCGGGACATGGCGGTGTTGTTGCGCGCGCCGGGCGGCAAGGCGGAGGGGTATGCGCGGGAATTCGACCGCGCCGGCATCCCGCTGGTGGTCGAGCGGGGCGGCTTCTACGAAAGCGCGGAGGCGGGGGATTTGCTGAACCTGCTGCAACTGCTGGACAATCCGTTGCAGGATGCGCCGGTGATCGCCGTGCTGCGTTCGCCGCTGGTGGGGCTCTCGCTGGATGAGCTGGCGCACATCCGGCTGGCGGTGGCGCGCGAACCCTTTTGGACGGCGCTGAACCGGTGCCGGGAAATCCCGACGGGCCTCGGGGCCGAAGCGCTCGGGAAAGTGACCGGGTTTCTGGCGCGGTTTGCGGTTTGGCGCACGCAGGTGCGGCAGGTGCCGCTGGCCGCGTGCCTGGAAATGGTGCTGACCGAAACGCATTATCTGGAATGGTTGCGCAGCCGGCCGCAGGGGGCGGAGCGGCAGGCGAATGTCCGGCGGTTGTTGGCGCTGGCCGGGCAATTCGACCAGTTTCAGCACCAGGGGCTCCACCGGTTTTTGAAGTTCACCGAAGCGCAGCGCGAGGCCGGGGCGGAACCCGAGGTGGCGCCCGTGCCGGTGGAAAACGCCGTTCGCCTGATGAGCATCCATCAGAGCAAGGGGTTGGAATTTCCGGTGGTGGCGGTGGCGGATCTGGGCAAGGGCTTCAACCCGCAGGACCGGCGGGCCGACATCATTTTTGACGAAACCCTCGGGCTCTGTCCGCGCGTGAAACCGCCGGGCCTGGGCGGGCGTTATCCCAGTCTGCCGCACTGGCTGGCGCAGCGGGCGCTGCGGCGCGAGCAGGCGGGCGAGGAACTGCGGCTGTTATACGTGGCCCTCACCCGCGCGCGCGACACGTTGATTTTAACCGGCGGCACCACGGAAAAGAAATGGGAAACCCGGTGGCACGATCCCGAGCCCATCACCCCGCAGAAGATTCTCGCGGCCGGCAGTTACGCCGACTGGCTGGGATTGTGGTTTGCCCGGCAGGGGGCGTCCGCCGCCGTCGCTGGCGAACTGCCGCACCTAAGCTGGCGTTGGGAGCCGGAGTTCGTGGAGAACGCGGCCGCTGAACCGCCGGTGGTGGCGGAGGCTGGAACGCCGGGGCCGCCCCCGCTGGAGGCGGAGGCCGCCCAGCGGTTGCAGGCGGTGTTATCATGGCAATACGATCACCAGGCGGCGACGGTATATAAAGCCAAGACCTCCGTGACGGCCTTGCGGCGGCAGGCGGCCGAACTGGCGGACGACGAAGCACAGCCGCTGTTCCCCGCGCCTGCTGGCGTCCGGTGGGAACTGGCGGGCGGGCGTTCCGGTTTGTCGGCGGCGGACACGGGGACGGCCCACCACACTTTTCTCCAGCACGTCCGGCTGGACCAGACGGTGGACGTTGCTTCACTGGCGGCGGAGGCGGAACGCCTGACCCGGGAGAAGTTGTTATCGGCGGCGGCAAGCCGGGCCTTGGATCTGCCTGCCATCGCCGCCTTTTGGCAGTCTGCGGAGGGGGGTGACATCCGGGCACAGGCGGCGGCGGTGCGCCGCGAACTGGCGTTCACCGCCCGGTTTTCACCGGCGGAAGTGGCGGCCCTCACCGGGTTGCCGGCGGCGGGGGCGGACGGGGAACTGGCCGGGGAATTCGTAGTTGTGCAGGGCGTGGCGGATTTGGTGGTGCTGTTGCCGGGAGAAATCTGGCTGGTGGATTTCAAAACGGACAGCCTGGCCCCCGGCGAAGTGGAGGAGAAAAAGAGGCACCACCAGCCGCAATTAAAACTCTACGCCGGGGCGCTGGCGAAAATCTACGGCCGCCCGGTCACCCGCTGCCGGCTGCATTTCCTGGCCGCGCGGCAAACGGAAAGTATACGATTATAATTTACGACCCGGCCTTCAGGGCTGTAAGCCCGCCAGGTTAAAGCCCAGGCTGGAGGCCTGGGTCAGCCGTCCCTCGCGCATCCCCGGCCTGTAAGGTCGGCACCTGCCCCCGGAGGGTGTCTCACCCGCAGCGCGTCGCCGCAGAATGCGGGCGGAAAGGGGTTGCGCCCTCCGTTTTTGCGGGTAACCGTCCAACCCTCAGCGACCTCGTTGCGTAACAGCGGCCAAAGCCTTCCCCTCCCCGTGAACCTCAATCGGGCGGTGGTTGTGATTCCTTTGGAGTGCGCTGGCAGAGCGGAGCGGCGACGGCGCTTTCGAACGGGGTTGACCGTCCCCTGCCAAAGCGGTGTCGCGCTGCGCTTGCCACCGCACTCCAAATGCCTCCCCCGAAAATCGCCGGTTCAGGGGTTCAATACGCGAACTTTTTAGGGGAATTCTTCTCCCGGCTTGTCGCGCCGGAACGAAGCGAAATCAAACCCACCCTCGCCCCTTCCCCACATATCGGAATCAGATCACCCGCGCCGCCGCCCTCTACAAAATATGTCATTACCATTAACTGACCCCTTTCTGACCCCTTTCTGACCCCTTTCCGCCGGACACGTTCAACCTGATTGCCGAAATCGGGCTGGACGGCGAACGCATCACCCGCGAACGCGGCGAAGCAGACCACGCCCGGCAGGTTGCCGAGGCAGCGCAGGCGGCGTTTTTCACCACACCACAAAATCACCATGAATAATCACCCGTTAAATATCGTTTACAGTTACACCCGCGCCCAAGCCATTGCCGACGGCGTGCAAGTTGAAGTCACGAAAATAGCGCATGAAGCCGGAATCCGCTTTCCGGTTTTCATCACCCGCACCGCGTTTGACGCTTATGTGACCGTGCCCCCGGACGTGACCGGCCAGGACGAAGCCGGACGCCTTTGGGATGTTGTCTGGATGCTCCGCTTTGCCATTCTAAAAGCGCAGCCCGGACAGGCCCGCTTGCCGTTTGCGCTCTATGTCCGCAACGACAACCGCGCCCCGCGCCTTGTCAAATTGGTTGCCATGTGCGGCCCCCTCGACATGGACGCGCCGGAACCGGCCATCACAATAATGATGCCGGACGAGGATTGACCGCCCGCACACACCACGCGCCCGGCTGGATCGAATGGTTCAGCCGGGTTTGCCATATTGGGGACTCCGCTGCCGTCCCCAAACCCCGCCGCCAGAGGCATGGCCTCTGGACACGTTCGCACGCTGCGCTGGCTTTATCGCTTCGCGCCCTTTCCGGCGGGGCGGAAAGGAAACAGTATTAGACTTGTCCAAGACTGCCCGCTATTCTCGCTTACCGTGAACATATCGGGCAAAACAATCTGGCAACAGGCCGCAGGGGACACGAACCGGAATTACTCCGATTTGTGTCTCAAATGGGGCGTTATTTTGTTTGGACCTGGCTACGCTGGAAAATGGCCTGATTGTCGAAGCCAACTGCTCCAAGATGGATGGTCGTCTCGAAAGGTTACGACGCTAAGCAGATTTGCCGACGAAATGAAGAGTGGTGACTTCGTAGTATTGCGAATTGGCACATCAACCGTTCTCGGTGTTGGCGAAATTGTAGGTGGATATGAATGGATTAACGATTTTGGTGATGTTGACGGTTGGGACTTGCAGCATGTTCGCCGGGTGCGATGGCTATGGAATGGACTAGCCAATCCTAAAACGTTTAACACATATGACCTGAAACAGGGCGACACGACTCAGAGACTTAATGAAGGCGCGGTAGCTCAATGGATTGCCACACTCCCGGTCACGGACGAGGTTCTTTCCACTCCCTTGGTGAATCTGCCGACAGGAAAAAGCTCGAAAGAATTATCCATCGAGGAAATCTCAGAGTTCCTTTTCGATAAAGGCGTAGCGAGTGGTTCCATTACGCAACTGGTGCATGAAATTGCTGAACTCAAACGTATTGCCAAGTGGTATCAACGGTCCGATAAACCTTCTGAACACGAAACGGTTGCATACCTAGTTGTTCCTCTATTGCGGGCACTCGGTTGGACGCCGCAACGAATGGCCGTTGAGTGGAACCGTGTTGATCTGGCGTTGTTTGCCCAACTGCCTCGAAACGATGTTAACCTCCAAATCGTCGTTGAGGCCAAGAAGATGGACAATTCGTGCCTTTCCGCAGTTTCACAGGCTAGAGATTACGCAAATGGAAAGCCGGTATGTCATCGTTTGATCGTCACGGATGGTATCCGTTATGGCACATACGTTCGCAAGGGAGTCGAGGACTTTAAACTTTACGCTTATATGAACCTTGCTCGCTTGATGGATAGCTATCCTGTGTATGATTGCAAGGGAGCTAACGATGCCTTGCTGGCAATGGCCCCGGAGTGGAGGCTTACCGAAAACTAAAATTTCAGCGACTGGTCGGGTAAGGGAGCGGCGTTGCCGCCACTCCCTCCCCTCAGAACCGGACGTGAGAGTTTCCCCTCATCCGGCTCAAGCCTCTACAAAGCCCCGCGTGAGCGGAGCCGGTGTCACAACGGTTTAATCCCGGCCTGTCGGCGGGTGATGCCGAACTTCTTTTGGAACGCACGTTCCTTCAAGTAGTCCTGCCACTGCGGGTCAAACGGGTTGGCATCTCCCCGGATTTTGACATGCCGCCGGATTTTGGTGTCGCCCGCATACACGAGGCGCAGCCAAACGGGCTTGCCGTCCGGGGTTTGCTTTTCCGTCTTGCACGCAAACGTCCAAGCTCGCTTGCCCAAGGCTGGGAAGCAGTGCTTCTTGACCCAGTCGCGCGATTTCTTGGGGTGTCTGCGTCTGGCCCAGCGCCAGAGTGCCCCCCAGATTTCATGGTCCACCCGGTTGAACGTCTCCTTGGCCGCACAATGTTGGTGGTAGTTGGCCCAGCCACGAATGACCGGGTTCA
>Ga0302195_10001915_pt1 | contig 16451 bp, 12 predicted proteins | sample II_Bog_N1_2_FD_198778 | JGI IMG/M metagenome (GOLD analysis project Ga0302195, IMG submission 198778) | Peat permafrost microbial communities from Stordalen Mire near Abisko, Sweden - II_Bog_N1_2 | ecosystem: Environmental > Terrestrial > Soil > Wetlands > Peat | place: Sweden: Abisko...
GACCCCGTTCGCCAGGAAGAGCGGGCTCGCGTCCGGATCCACCTCCTCCCGGGAGCCCCGGGTGCCGACGCTGCCGTTGCCGAGTGCGGCGAGCGCCTCCGCCAACCGCTCGCCGTCCCGATCCTCCGGGAGTCGGACGGTCCACGCCGGATCCTGATCGATCTGGGGCACGCGGTGCCCCGCGCGCCGGGCGAGTTGTTCGTCGAGCACCGAGACGACCCGGTCCGCGCCGCCTCCGGGGGAGGTCACCCTGTCCGTCAGTCCGTCGGGAGCGACGCCCACCGTGACGACCGTGGCCCGGGCGAAGACGTCGGTGAGCAGCGCGCCAGCGGCGGCGTCCTCTGCCCGGTCCCCCCCGGACGCGCGGTCGACGATCAGGGTGAGTCCCCCGGTGATCCCGCGGTCCTCGAAGTACGCGGCGAGCCACCCCAGCGCGCCGGCCGGGCCCTCGGGTGCCCGGGTCCCGTCGTCGGATGGCGCGGGCTGGGGTAGGGGGCGGACCCCGGTGCCGGTCACCTCGAGCAGGGCCGAGCCCTGCGTGCCGCACAGGTGGAGGGTGCCGGGGCCTTCCGGTCTGGCCTGCAGCCGGCGGTCGATGTCTTCGGGCGGACCGTCCCCCACCAGGACCACATGGACCCCTGCGGCGCTGAGCGCCTCGAGGCGCACCCGTAGGTCGGAGGCATCCGCGGAAGGGTCGAGAGCTGCGGCACCTTCCCAACGCAGTGCGATCGCCTCGAAGGTCCTCCCGATCATGCGGGATCAGCCGTCACGAGCCCGCGGGTGCGCCACCGGTGGAGCGGGAGTTGGACACGGTGTCACGGCCTCCACAGGTGCGTTCGGGGGCAGCTCGTCGCTGCACTGCAGAACCCTCACTGTCGAAGGCTGATCCGTCAACGACCCTAGTCCGGGCCCTGATGGTGGGCGCCACCGATCGGAGTCACGGACGATCGGCGCGCTGTCCCTGCGAACGCGGCTCTGGCACAGTTGACACGTGAACACCCTCGTCGTCAACGCCGGATCGAGCAGTCTGAAGCTCCGCGTGCTGGACGGCGCCGACGCGGTGCTCGCGACGCGGAACCTCCCCAAGGTGGCTCCGGACGACCTCGGTCCGATCCTCGCCGACTTCCTCGATCAAGGTCCGACGATCGATGCCGCCGGGCATCGCGTCGTCCACGGAGGCTCGGCGTTCACGCAGCCCATCGTGCTGGACGAGGCCATCGACGAGACGCTGCAGGCACTGGTCGATCTGGCCCCACTGCACAATCCTCCCTGCCTGGCGGCGGTGCGGGCCCTCCAGACGCTGCGACCGGACCTGCCCCAGGTCGCCTGCTTCGACACGAGCTTCCACATCGACATGCCGCGGAAGGCCGCCACCTACGCGCTCCCGCGTGCCTGGCGGGAGGAGTGGGGTATCCGCCGGTACGGCTTCCACGGTCTCAGCCACGAGTGGGCGAGCCAGCGGGCGAGCGAACTGCTGGGCCGGTCGCGCGACGAGCTCCGGCTGGTCACGGCACACATCGGCGGCGGCGCCTCACTCGCGGCGGTGGCTTTCGGGCACTCGGTCGACACGACCATGGGATTCACCCCGATGGCGGGCCTCGTCATGGCCACGCGTTCGGGCAGCGTCGATCCGGGCGTCGTCCTGTGGGTGCAACAGCAACGGGGCCTGTCCGCGGCTGACGTCGCGACGACGCTCGAGAACGAGTCGGGGCTCCTCGGGCTGTCGGGCACCTCGGGGGATCTCCGGCAGGTGATCAGTGCCGCCGATGCGGGCGACGAGGACGCCCGCAACGCCTACGAGGTCTACGTCTACCGGATCCAGACCAACGTCGCGGCCATGGTCGCTGCGATGGAGGGACTCGACGCCCTGGTGTTCACCGGCGGTGCCGGTGAAGCGTCCTCGCGGCTGCGCAGGGACACGTGTGACCGACTCGGCTACCTCGACATCCGGCTCGACGAGCCGAGGAACACGGCGGTGGACGGCGACGGTTTCGCGTCACCGGTCGATGCCGATCCGGCGGTGCTCGTGGTCGAGGCACGTGAGGACATCGAGATCGCCCGTCACGTACGGGCACTGCTCGCCCCGCAGCTCGGCACCGCCCGCCCGTCGTCCACCGCTCCTCGCCGATGAGGTCGTCCCCGAGGTCGGCGGACGCGTTCGAGAGGCCGATGCAGCGCTCGCCGTGGTGATCCCCGACCACGGAGACCGACGCCGTCGCACTGGCGAACAGTCGGCCCTGGTCACCATCGAGCCCCAGGGCCCGTGCGGCGAGGATCCGCGAGAAGTGTCCATGGCTCACCACCACGACCGGCACCTCGACGTGCGTCACGGACGTCTCGAGGAAGTGCCCGCCTCGGGCTCCGACCTCCTCGACCGACTCGCCGTCCGGGCAACGGTCGTTCCAGATGCCCCAGCCCGGGCGCCGGCGCGCCACCTCGGTCGGAGTGAGCCCTTCATCGCTGCCGCAGTCGAACTCCGACAGCAGGGGGTCGATGACGGCGTGCGCGTCCGGCAACGCCAGCCGCGCCGTCTTCACCACCCGAAGCCTCGGGCTCGAGACCACGACCGGACTCCGCTCCCGCAGAGGGCCGCGCAGGATCCGGTGGAGCGAGACGACTTGGCGGCGGCTGTTCGCGGTGAGTGGCAGCTCGGTGGCGCCGGGGTACTGCCCGGTGACGGTCCATTCTGTCTCACCATGGCGAACGATGACCAGCTCCCCGTGCGCCCCTCGCGACCCGGGTGCGCTCTCTCGTGCGTCGCTGGACCGGGGCGAGATCAGAGCGCCTGCGTCGTCCGCTGTCGACAGCACCGGTGTCGAGGAGTAGGTTCGAGAGTGCCTTCAACAGCGAGGGTTCGCAAGCGTTAGCGCGCGGCAATCCCGGAGGCAGCGGCCCGTGTCGAGTTCCTCGATGTCATCCGTCGGTGGACCCTCGGACCCGGATCACGACGGAATTGAGGGCGCCGAGGCCGGCACGCTCCCGCCGGATCTGCTCGAGAAGATGGACGCCTATTGGCGTGCTGCCAACTACGTGTCGGTCGGACAGATCTACCTCTACGACAATCCGCTGTTGCGGGTGCCGCTCGAGCTGTCGCACGTCAAACCGCTCGTGGTCAGCCACTGGGGCACGACGCCGGGACAGAACTTCATCTACGTACACCTCAACCGTGTGATCAAGAAGTACGACCTCGACATGTTCTACATCGCCGGTCCCGGCCACGGCGGTCCGGCACTCGTCGGCAACACGTATCTCGAGGGCACCTACAGCGAGATCTATCCCGACGTCAGCCAGGACGAAACCGGATTGAAACGGCTCTTCACCCAGTTCTCCTTTCCCGGCGGAATCTCCAGCCATGTGGCACCGACGACGCCGGGGTCGATCCACGAGGGCGGCGAGCTCGGCTACTCGCTCAGCCATGCCTTCGGCGCCGTATTCGACAATCCGGGCCTTATCGTCGCCTGCGTCATCGGTGACGGGGAGGCGGAGACGGGACCCTTGGCGACGGCATGGCACTCCAACAAGTTCCTCAACCCCGCGAGTGACGGCGCGGTGTTGCCGATCCTGCACCTGAACGGGTACAAGATCTCCAACCCGACGGTGCTCGCGCGCATCGAACCGGAAGAGCTCGACCAGTTCCTGCGTGGCTGTGGATGGACGCCGCACTATGTGGAGGGTGATGACCCCGCAGTCATGCACGAGCTCATGGCGACCGTGCTCGACGAGTCAATCGAGGAGATCCACCGGTACCAACGTGATGCACGTGAGAACGGCGCGACCCACCGTCCACGGTGGCCGATGATCGTCCTCCGCTCGCCGAAGGGCTGGACCGGTCCGAAGGTCGTCGACGGGCTCCAGATCGAGGGCACCTTCAGGTCTCATCAGGTACCGATGCTCGTCGATGTCGAGCACCCCGAGCACGTGGCACTCCTCGAGGAGTGGATGAAGAGCTACCGGCCTGAGGAGCTGTTCGACGAGGACGGTCGGTTGCTGCCGGCGCTCGCAGAACTCGCGCCGAGCGGTGAGCAACGGATGGGTGCCAACCGCCATACCAACGGTGGCGTGGTGCGGGACCTCCAGATGCCGGACTTCTGCGACTACGCGGTCGACGTTCCCTCCCCGGGCGCGGCGAACGCAGCGGACACCCTCGTGCTCGGCGGGTTCGTGCGTGATGTCGTGGCACTCAACGAGAACCACCGCCATTTTCGGGTCTTCGGGCCGGACGAGACACTCTCGAACCTGCTCGGAGCGGTCTTCGACGTGACGAACCGGCAGTGGGACGCGCTCCGTGTCGAGGGTGACGAGTTCCTTGCGCCACAGGGGCGGGTGCTCGACTCGATGCTCTCCGAGCACCAGTGCGAAGGGTGGCTCGAGGGCTATCTCCTCACCGGTCGGCACGGGCTGTTCAACTGTTACGAGGCGTTCATCCACATCGTCGACTCGATGTTCAATCAGCACGCAAAGTGGCTGAAGGTGACCGCCCAGCTTCCATGGCGCCGGGAGATCGCGTCGCTGAACTACCTCCTCGCCTCCCACGTCTGGCAACAGGACCACAACGGCTTCACCCACCAGGATCCGGGCTTCCTCGACCACGTCGCGAACAAGAAGGCCGACATCGTCCGGATCTACCTTCCACCGGACGCGAACTGCCTCCTGTCCGTGGCCGACCACTGCCTGCGCAGCCGTAACTATGTGAACGTGATCGTCGCCGGCAAGCACTCACTTCCGCAGTGGCTGACGATGGACGAGGCAACTCTGCACTGCACCGAAGGGATCGGCGTCTGGGAGTGGGCGAGCAACGACCAGGGCGCCGAGCCCGACGTCGTCATGGCCTGCTGTGGCGACACGCCGACACTCGAGATCCTCGCGGCCACCTCGATCCTCCGTGAGCACCTGCCCAAGCTCAAGATCCGTGTCGTCAACGTCGTCGATCTCATGAAACTCGAGCCGAGCACCGAGCATCCACATGGGCTGAGCGACATCGACTACGACTCCATCTTCACCAAAGACAAGCACATCATCTTCGGATTCCACGGCTACCCCTGGCTGGTCCATCGGCTCACCTACCGTCGGACCAACCAGAATCTGCACGTCCGCGGCTACAACGAGGAGGGGACGATCACGACACCGTTCGACCTGCGGGTCCAGAACGGCCTCGATCGCTTCCACCTCGTCCAGGACGTGATCGACCGTCTCCCGGAGCTCGGTTCGACGGGCAGTTACCTGAAGCAGACGATGCAGGACAAACTCGTCGAGCACAAACGCTACGTCGACGCCCATGGGCAGGACCTGCCGGAGATCCTTGACTGGAAGTGGGCGCCGGACGCGTGACCGCCACCGGGGTGATCGCCACGGCGCGCTCCCTGCTTGCGGGCGACACGGGCATCCTGGCCATGGACGAGCGCACGCCGACAGGTGACGAGCGGTTCGCTGTGGTGGGCGTCCCGGAAACCGTCGGTGAGTACGGGTCTACCGTGAGCTGCTCGTGACCACGCCCGGTCTGGGGGACTCGATCAGCGGCGTGACCCTCGTCGACGAGACGATCCGCCAGCGGACGGCCGACGGCACGCCACTCGCCTCCATGTTCCGGGTGTCATCGGAGTCGGATCGTCTGACCCTCCCCACGCTCGTCGCTGTCGGGCCGGTTGCACGGAGGTGTCCGCCCAACGGCTTCTCCGGCGCGTCCGGGGCCTAGCGATTTGCAGCTGCGGACGATGACCCGGTCGCCCCCTGACGTGCATCGACACGCGATGCGCCCGCTGTCCCATCGAGGGACTTCCGACGAGGTGCCGACCGTGCGGACGGATTGTGGCCGATCAACCCGATGAGGGCGAAGGCAAAGGAGACGGCCGCCAGGAATATCCAGCCGGTGGCGTAGCTCGTGTGCGGCACGAGGTGACCGAAGAAGATGGGAACGAAGAACCCTCCGACGGCCGCCAACGTCAGCATCAGTCCAGTTGCCGTGCCGATGTACGCGTGCTCGATGTCACAGACCCGGGCGGGTACCGCCAACCACGCGGCAAATCCGAAGATGAGGAAGAAGCCGATTCCGACACCTATGGCCCAGAGCGCCTCGTTCGGCACGATTGGGATCAGGGCGAGGAGCACGGCGACGATCAGAAGTGGGCCCACGACGAACGCCCGCAAGTTCTTGCTGCGGTCGGCCCAGTAGCCGCCCAGCAGGCTGCCCGGTATCCCCGCCAACAGGATGAGTGCGGAAAGCAGCCCGCCGGACGATGCACTGAGATGTCGATCCTGGGTCGCATACCCGGCGAACAATTGAGACGTCGTGAAGTAGGCGCCGTACCCACCGAGTAGGGCGATTCCATAGATCCACAGATCCCTGCTGGCCAGGGATGCTCGGAGGGCCGAGCGTTCGATCCGCCCGCCGGTGAACGGCTCCCTCCCGTCCGGCATGGCGAACGCGGCGATGGTGATCATCACGACCAGTAGCTCGAAGACGCCTGCGAGCACCAGTGACGTGTGCCAGCCCACGGCTCGTTGCACGAAGATCCACCCATAGAGGGCCACGGCGGCTCCGGCGCTGAACGCTGCACCCCCGGTGATCCCGAGGGCGAGGGTCACGTCGTGCTCCCGGAACCAGATGACCACGGCCGCCATGCCGACGGCCACGAATACCGAGCCGCCGATTCCGCTGACGACGCGGCAGACGGCCAGTTCTGGATAGCTCCGGGACAGTCCGGACATCACGCCGGCAACCCCTTGGACGGCCAGCCCGAGGACGATCGTCCGCTTCATGCCGATCCGCGTCGCCAGCATGCCGCCAGGGACGTGCGAAAGGCCGTATCCCACGATGTACAAGGAGATCAGCAGACTCAGCGGTCCCAGGCCGACGTGGAACTCCGCGCCGATGAGCGGAAACGCCGTAGCCACGTCGAACCAGTTCAAGGTGAGCGCCATCACGCCCAGGCTGATGACGGCGAGCATCCTCCACCGGATCCGTCCCTCGTCACCGCCAGAGGTGGAGGCCACAGTGAACCTCCTGTCAGGAGTCCCGCCCGAGGTGGACCAGACCGGACCAGGAACTCGGCCTCGGTCAGAGGGCCTGGTCGTCCGCCGAGTTAGCATACGCACATGATCCGTCGCGCTCTCCTACGAGGTGGCGACGCGTCGGAATCGCCCACCACCTCGACGCCATCCGCCGGCGGTGCGTCCGACCTCTGGTCACTTGCGTGCTCGCTGACCGCGGCCTCTCCATCCTCACGGTCCAGCTGATCCAGTGGCCGGCCCGGTGGGGTTTGTGGGTCGTCAGCGTGAGCTCGGCGTTCTCGAGGAGCATCTTGCGGCGGCACGGGCCGGACATCCACGGATCGTCTACGTAGAAGCGCCCGCCGGCTCGGGAAAATCGACCCTGCTCTCCCATTTCGTCGCTTCCGTCGACGACGCCACGATCCTCGAGGTGAGCGCTGACGAGGACGAGATGATGCTCTCCTACGGAGTCATCGACCAACTGCATCCGGTTGTCTCGACCGATCCGGGTGCCGATCCCATGATCGTCGGGGCACGGCTCGTGGATCTGCTCGACGAGCTTCAGCGGGACGGCCGGGCCGTCGTCCTGGTCATCGATGACCTTCAGTGGATCGATCGACCCTCCTCACGAGCGGTGCTGTTCGCTCTGCGCAGGTTGCGAGCCGACACCGTGCTCACCGTGGTCGCCACCCGCGCTGACACCCTGGGTGACGCAGGTTGGTCGCGTTTCGTGGCCGGCGACTCCCGGGTCACCCGTGTCCGGCTGGAGGGATTCGAAACCGAGGATCTCATCGACCTGGCGCGGGCGCTCGAGCTCGGTACGCTGACCCGGAAAGGAGCGGCCCGACTGCTCGCCCACACGGGCGGGAACCCTCTCTACTGTCGTGCGCTGCTCGAGGAGATCGGGGTTGCGTTGCTCAATGCCACCGGCCGCGACGGACTGCCAGCACCCCGCGACCTCTCCGCGGTGATCCTGACGCGGGTCGCTGCCTTGCCCAGCGCAGCACAGGCATTTCTGGCCGCCGCATCGGTCGTGGGTCACCATGCGCCCATCGGGCTCACCGCTGGGGTGGCCGGTCTTGCTGACGCACGGGAGGCGAGCGACGATGCCGTAGCCGCCGGACTGTTGGTCGAGGGCCCCCTTGCTGAGCTGAGCTTCGCCCATCCCCTCTACCGGGCAGCCATCTACGCCGACCTCAGACCTACGAACCGTCGACACCTCCATGACGAGGCGGCGAAGGTCATCGATGGTCGGGCCGGGCTGGTCCATCGGGTGGCGGCCACAGTCGGAACGGACCAGATCCTGGCCGACGAACTCGAAAAGGCGGCGTGGATCAGCGCCTCCGAAGGTGACTCGAGCGCACATGCGTGGGCGCTCGAGCAGGCAGCGTCACTGTCGGCAGCCGGTGACGAACGGGAGCGTCGACTGCTCGATGCGGTGGTCGCCCATCTGGGTGCTGCCGACACCGACGCGGCCGCCAGGGTCCTGGCCAGTTGCCGAGTGGCCAGCGCTCGCCGTGATGCCCTCACCGGGCTGCTCGGTGTGTACATGGGATCGCCCACTACCGAGTCGCGCCTGGCCGCAGCTTGGACGGCCCACGACCCGGTAGCCGAGCCGACGATCGGCGCACGCGCCGCGACGTCGCTGTCCAACTGGATGGTTGTCGGTGGACGGCCCGAGGAAGGGCTGATCTGGGCCGAACGCGCGGTGGGAGCGACCGAACCGGGGTCTCCTCTGTGGGCGATGGCGAAGACTGCCACGGCATACTCGCTGGCCAACGCAGGCCGAACGTCAGAGGGTCTCGAACAACTCGACTTCCTGCCCGTCACCGGGGGTGAGGTGCCCCTCACAGAGATCGATGCACTGATCATGCGAGGCACGGTGGAGATCTACGCAGATGACCTGTCCGGCGCGATCGCCGATCTGGGAGCGGCGGCCGCCCACCTCCGCTCCGGGGTCCCGTCGACGTATCCGGTTCCCTGCCTGTCCCATCTGAGCGAAGCCCACTTCCGTCGGGGTGACTGGGACGCAGCGATGACCTATGCCCAGTTGGCGACCTCCGTCGCCGAGGACGCCGATCGTCCTCTCGATCTGGTGCGCGCCCATGCCCGGTCGGCCCAGGTGCTTGCCGGCCGGGGCCAGTGGTCGGGCGCCGCAGAGCGCGTGACTGCCGCCCGGGCAGCTTCGGCCCGGTTCCCTGCGGTGCTGGCGGTGGCGACCTGCGCGGTGGCCGGTGCCGTACTCGCCTCGGCCCGGGGGGATCATGTCGGCGTGGTGGCGGCGGTCGAGTCGGTGCGTGCCACCGATCGGCTGGGTGTGGGTGGTCGACCGGGCATCTTCAACTGGCGGGCCAACGAGGCCGATGCGCTGACCGCCTTGGGTCGGCTGGAGGAGGCTGATGCTGCACTCCGTGAGTTCGAGGGGGCACTCTCGGTCGCTCCGATTCCCTCCGCGCTCCTCATGCTGGCCCGGTGCGAGGGCAACCTGGCGACAGCGACAGGGGACCACTCCCGTGCGGAGTCCTCCTTCCTCCGGGGACACGCCATCGCTCCTGGAGTACCGATGCCATTCGAGCTGGCCCTGCTCCATCTCGATGACGGGCGCCGATTGCGCCAGCTAGGCAGACAACCGGACGCCATCGCCCAACTCGAGTGGGCGCATCGTCTCTTCTCCGAGCTGGGCGCCGACCCCTATCTGCGGCGCTGCGCCGACGAGTTGGAGCTCCTGCAGGTCGCTGCCGCTCCCGACAGCCCGGAGGTACTACTCGGGCTCAGTCGGGCGGAGATGGCGGTGGCTCGACTGGTCGCCACCGGGCTGACCAATCGCGAAGTGGCGGCCGAGTTGTACGTCTCGGTGAAGACCGTCGAGTATCACCTCCGCAACAGTTTCATCAAGCTGGATATCACCTCGCGGCGCCAGTTGGCCTCCCTGCTGCGGTAGAGGGCTCGGTCACGACGTCCGAGGTCGTCGAGGTGGGACCACGCGGGCATCGGCGAGAAAACCAGGGTCAAACCTAGGGTCCTTCCCTGGGGACTGCGCGATGTGGATCCCGTTGACTGGTACCCATGGACGCCTCATCAACGCCGAGGCGGACTGTACGCCTACTTCTTGAAGTCAACCGGGCTCCGGACAACCGGATCGAGGGCCGTATCGCCACCGATGGCGCCGGTCCCGTTGACGACTGGACAGCCTTCTCGGGCGTGCTCGAGCTCCTCAACCTGCTCGAAGTACTCGCCTGATGCAGCTCCCAACTCGGAAAGGACCACCGTCATGAGTCACCGCACCTCGACCCCGCCGCCGCCCGCAGGAGACAAGCGCCGACATGCCCGCCTCGTCCTGTGGCTGGCCGGAGTCATCGCCCTCGTCGGACTGGTGGGCGGAGGTATCGCCTCGGCCCACCTCACGTCCTCGCTCAGCGACTACGACGCTCCCGGCTCGGCCGTGGTGGCAGCCCAGCACCAGATGCAACGGGTCACCGGGGCGAACCCCGAGGAGGGCTACCTCGTCGTGGTGCGCACCACGACGCCGATCACCACGGCCTCGGTCGTCCCGGCCCGCGTGGCCTCGGTGGTCTCGATCCTGCGGGCCCGCCCGGAGGTGAGGAACGTCCTCGACTACGCCACGACCGGTGACCGGAGCATGATTTCGGACAACGGGACGCTCACGACGGTGGTGGCCACCGTCGGAGTGGTCAACGAGCAGAAGGCCGTCACCGCGCTGCAGCAGGCCATCGCCGCCCAGCCGTCGCTCCGGTCCACCACCTGGCTCGGCGGCCCGACCGTGGCCGGCGTCCAGATCGCATCGGTCTCCTCTCAGGACCTCGGACGGGCTGAGCTCTATGCCCTGCCGTTCCTGCTGTTGCTCCTGTTCTTCGTGTTCCGGGGTCTCCGGGCCGCGGCGGTGCCACTGGTCGGAGCGGTGTTCGCCATTGCCGTCACGCTCGGCGTGATGGGTCTCACTCTGGTGGTGGTCCCGCTCTCCATCTTCGCCCTCAACCTGGTCATCGCCCTCGGGATCGGACTGTCGGTCGATTTCAGCCTCCTCATCATCTCCCGGTTCCGAGAGGAGTTGGGACGAGGAGCTTCGACCGACGCCGCCTTGGGCACGGTCCGTCGGACGGCGGGCCACACCGTCCTGTTCAGCTCGCTGACCATTGCCGCGGCGCTCGCCACCCTGGCCGTCTTTCCCGAGCGGTTCGTCTACTCGATGGGTGTCGCCGGTGCCATCGTCGTGCTTGCCTCCGGCGCCTTCGCCCTCCGCGTCCTGCCATCGATCCTGACCGTGTTCGGAGACCGGATCGCCCAGCGGACGCCCACCGACGTGGACGAGCCCGCAGCCGCGGCGGCGACCGGTCGCCGTTGGTATGCGATGGCCAGCCGGGTCATGCGTCGCCCCGTCATCTGGGGCGCGGCGGCCGTCGTGGTGCTGGTGGCCCTGGCCACGCCATTCCTCCACGTGACCTTCACCGGTGGCGATGCCAGCGCTCTACCGGCCAGCAGCTCGGCAGGCGCGGCCTACACCCTGGTCCAGACCCGGTTCCCGTCCTTCTCCGAGGCGCCAGCCGGTGTCCTCGTCGACTCGAGGCAGGTGACGCCGGCAGCGCTCGCCGCCTACTCGACCGCGGTATCCCACGTGCCGGGCATCAAGGCGGTGCCGACCTTCCAGCACCTGGGAGGTCCGCTCTGGGAGTCGAGTGTGGTCCTGACCGCCGCACCCCTGTCGCCGGCCGCCCAGCGGTCCGTCGAGTCGATCCAGGCGCTTCCCGGTCCGGGACAGGTGACGGTCATCGGGCAGACCGCCTCCTTTCTCAGCCTCCAGCACAGCCTCAAGACCCATCTGCCGGTGGTCCTCGTCCTGATCGTCCTGATCGCGCTGGTGATGCTGTTCGCCATGACCCGCTCGGTGACGCTTCCGCTGATGGCCGTGGTCATGAACTTCTTCACCATCCTGGCCACCTACGGGGTCCTGGTGTGGGGATTCCAGCGAGGACACCTGAGCCACCTTCTGGGGTTCCATGCGCCGGGAGCACTCCAGTCGACCTCACTCATCATCATCCTGGCCGTCGTCTTCGGCCTGTCCACCGACTACGGGGTATTCCTGCTCGGACGGATCAAGGAAGAGCACGACGCCGGTGCGTCACCCGATGAGGCGGTGGCACTGGGCATGGCCCACACCGGAGGCATCGTCACCGCAGCCGCCTGCTGCCTGGCGCTGGCCATGGGTGCCCTGGTGTTGTCCCGGCTGGTGTTCGTCAAGGAGATCGGGTTGGGCGTGGCGTTCGCCGTCATCCTCGATGCGACCCTCGTCCGTGCCGTTCTGGTCCCGGCGGTGATGAAGCTGCTCGGTCCGGCAGCCTGGTGGAACCCGTTCTCCCGGCACCCCGCGCTGGGGTCGGCGCCCATGCCGCTCGCACCGGGCCGACCATCCGTCCCGGTGGTTGCCCGCAGTGCTGATCTCGAGGAGGTGCGGTGATGACCAGCTTCACGCCCTTCTTCAATCCGGCCACCGGTGAGTGGATCGAGTACACCACCGTGGCCGAGGACAGCAACGGCGAGTTGGTCCGCTTCACCTGGCGGAGCATGCCCGGCGGGGTGATCTCCGAGCACGTCCACCCCAACCAGGAGGAGCGGTTCACGATCGTCTCGGGCGAGGCCACGTTCACCCTTGACGGGAAGCCGCTGACGGCCACCGCAGGAGAGACCATCGTCGTGCCTCCCGGCGTTCCGCACTCCGAAGGGAACCTCGGCACCGTCGAGATCACCGGAGTGGTCGAGCTCCGCCCGGCCCTGCGCACCAAGGAGTTCCACGAGGCACTGGCCGGACTGGTGGCCGACGGAAGGACGACACCCCGGGGGGCGCCCAAGAACCCGCTGCAGCTCGGTGCCACCTTCTGGCACTTCCGCCACGAGAGCCGTGTGACCTCCCCTCCCATCTGGGTCCAGAACCTCGTGTTCCCTCCCCTCTGGGCGGCCGCCAAGGCGTTCGGTATCCGTCCCTACCATCAGCGATGGGACAGCAGTATCGGAACCGGAGGTCCTCCGGATCCGACATCCTCGGATCCGACCGCCTCCCGTCCCGGACAGGGAATCGATCATGACTGATCGCCCACTGCACGTCGTGTTCGGGATGGGCAATGTCGGTCAGGCCCTCGTCTCCCGGCTGTCGGAACTGGGCCATGCCGTCCGAGTGGTGTCGCGCCATCAACCCTCGGCGCTACCCGATGGGGTCGACTGGCGGGGGGCGGACGCCAGTGATGCAGCGGCGGCGACCGAGGCATCCAGTGGCGGGGCGGTCATCTACCAGTGCCTGAACGCCCCGTATGGGAAGTGGGCCACGCTGTTCCCCCCTCTCCAACGTGGAGTTCTGGCCGCGGCCGAGCGGAACGGCGCGCTCCTCGTCAGCCTGGAGAACCTCTATGGCTACGGACCCGTCCGCGGCGCAGCCATGACCGAGGCTCTCCCTCTTGCCGCGACGACCGTCAAAGGCCGGACGCGGGTGGCCATGACCGAGGAGCTGCTCAGCGCACGGGACGCCGGTCGGGTCCACATCGCCATCGGAAGGGCATCGGACTTCTTCGGAGCCGGCGTCACCGACGGCTCCACCCTCGGCGAGCGGGTCTTCGGCAATGCCCTGTCCGGAAGGAAAGCCGACTTCATCGGCACACCGGACCTCCTCCACACCTACAGCTACGTTCCGGACATCGCCCGAGGGTTGGTCACCCTGGGCACCGACGAGCGGGCGGTGGATCAGGTCTGGCACCTCCCTGGGCCGGAGACGGTCACCACCCGGCGGGTCCTCGAGCTCATCGCCGAGGAGGTCGGGCACAGCGTCGAGATCCGATCGGTGTCGAAGCTGGCCCTGCGTGGCCTGGGCCTGTTCAACCCACTGCTGCGGTCCATGGTCGAGATGACCTACCAGTTCGACCAGCCGTTCGTGCTCGACGCCTCCAAGTACGAGTCGACCTTCGGGCAGACCGGCACCCCACTCCGTCAGGCGATCGCCGCGACGGTGTCCTGGTACCGGGACCGGCCCGGTCCGTCCAACGACGATCGATCCACCAGTACCTCCGCTGAGCTGTCCGGACCCTCCGAGGCAGAACGAAAGGAAGAGCAATCGTGAGCCAGACCACCACAACACCGACACCCGGAACTCTGCACCTCGCCCGTCCGGATGGAGCGATCGCCTACGACATGGCCGGCGTCGGACCACTTGTCGTCCTCGTCCCCGGCATGGGCGATCTACGAGGCACCTACCGGTTCCTGGCCCCGACCCTCCGGGCGAGCGGCTATCGGGTCGCATGTACCGACCTCCGGGGACACGGCGACAGCGACCCCACGTTCTCCTCCTACGGAGACGTGGAGACGGCGGGTGACATCACGGCGCTGATCGAAGATCTCGGCGGCCCGGCAGTCATCGTCGGCAACTCCATGGCCGCCGGAGCTGCAGCACTCGTGGCTGCGGATCGCCCGGACCTGGTGGACGGCCTCGTGCTCGTCGGTCCGTTCGTTCGCAACGGCAAGATGAGCGCCGTCCAGCGGATCCTCCTCCGGGTGGCAATGGCCCGGCCCTGGGCAGCCGCAACCTGGAAGTCCTACATGCCGAAGCTCTACGCCGGACAGCGACCGGACGACTTCGACGACTACAGGAAGTCGGTGGTGGGAAGTATCCGTCGCCCCGGGTACGCCAAGGCGTTCTCACTGACCACACGCACGGATCACGGCCCCGCAGCGTCGCGGTTGGGAGACGTGTCGAGCCCGGCGATGGTCATCATGGGTGAGCGGGATCCTGACTTCTCCGATCCTTCCGATGAGGCGGCATGGATCGCCGACACGTTGCACGCATCGGTCGTGATGATTCCCGAGGCTGGGCACTATCCACAGTCCCAGCAACCTGAGCTCACCGCGGAGGCCGTCGTGAGCTTCCTCACGACCCTGCACCTGGGCACTCGGGGCCAGGAGACGATCCGATGACCACCAGGGCCATCAGCCAAACTGTCGAATCCTTCTCGGACGGGACCGTTTCGGGGCATCCGCGTGTGTGGCTGCGGCTCGAGGCCGCAGCCCTCCTGGCCGGGGCGCTGATCGCGTACTCGACCACGCGTCAGCACTGGTGGCTGGTGGCGGTCGTCGTCCTGCTCCCCGATCTTGCGATGCTGGGCTACCTGGGCGGAACCCGAATCGGTGCGTTCGCCTACAACCTCTTCCACGCGACGCCGGTGCCGGTCCTCGTCGTCGGCCTGGGGTGGTGGTGGCACCGACCGCTCATCCTGGGGCTCGGTCTGGTCTGGCTGGCCCACATCGCACTCGACAGGCTGGTGGGCTACGGGCTCAAGTACGACGACCATTTCCAGCACACCCACCTCGGCGTACTCGGTCGTGGTGGGCAACGGAACGTCGGGGAGCCGTCGGAACGTGCGTAGGTCCGTGTGGTCCTCGTGGATCGGCACGTTGACGCCAGTGCGAGGGGGGAAGGGTACGACTCCCCCGGAGGGATCAGGCGGCGACCACGGTGACGGCGTTGGCGACAGTGGTCGTTCCGCCGGTCTCGGTGACGGTGACCGAGACCGGCCCGAGGGGCGCCGTCTTCAACGCCGACAGCTTGAGGGTGATGACCGGGTAGGGCTTCTTCTTGGTGGCCTTGCTCACCTTGACGGATACGACAGTGACGCCAGGATTGGACACCGTCACCACGGCGGTCGAGTTGAGTCCGTACCCGCTGATCTTGGTGGTCAGTTTGTGACCCGCTTTGAGCGTCATCTTCGAGAATGAGGTGACGTCCGGCTGGATCGCGACCGACTGGGACGTGGTGGCAGAGGTGCCGTCGGTGTTCGATACGACGACGGTCACCGTGTAGGTGCCGAAGGTGGAATAGGTGTGCGTGGGCGCCGTGACGGAGCCGCTCGAACCGCTGACGGTGACGGTTGCCACCTGGGTCGACGAACCGTCTCCCCAGTTGACACTGGCAGAATACCCACCGGACGGAGCCAGGTCGGCACGTGCGATGCTGGCGACCACGACCGGTCCGGTGGCCAGCCCGTCCTCCGGTGAGATGACGACCGGAGCCACGGTGAACGGCGTACCGGTGACCAACTGGACCGACGTCCCGGACGGGTACGAGACCCCGTAGGCGGACGGACCGAACGCCAGGGTGGTGAACGTACCGGTCGAACCGGAGATCGGGGTGAAGGTGGTCCCGACGCTCGGTGTGCCGACGGTGGTGACTCGGAGCGTGCCTCCGAGGGCGATGCCCGGCCCGGTCATCCCGCCCGCAGTGCCGCCCACGGTGACTCCCAGGACACCGGCATTCGTGAGTGTCGAGCTGCTCGACAGCGCCAGTGTGCCGCCGTTGGCAACCTGCACGGTCCCGGCGTTGGAGGTGAGGGTGCCGGAATCCTGGTCAGCCGTGCCCGCCGGTCCGCCGGGTCCGATGGCCAGAGTACCGCCGGCCTGGTTGGTGATCGGGA
>Ga0302195_10001935_pt1 | contig 16395 bp, 9 predicted proteins | sample II_Bog_N1_2_FD_198778 | JGI IMG/M metagenome (GOLD analysis project Ga0302195, IMG submission 198778) | Peat permafrost microbial communities from Stordalen Mire near Abisko, Sweden - II_Bog_N1_2 | ecosystem: Environmental > Terrestrial > Soil > Wetlands > Peat | place: Sweden: Abisko, Stordalen...
CCAGTTGGCAAGTGAAACTCTTGGTGGCGGGGATGGCGCGCTCGATGCCGGCTGCCACGGGCATCGATACGTCCGCTTCAGAGGCCATGGTGCTGGCGGCGACGTTGGTGATGGCGAGGGTCTTCTGGCTGCGATGGCGGGCTTCGCGGAGGGCGGCAAGCGTGTCAGAGGTCTCCCCGGACTGCGAGAGCACCAGGACGCTGGGATGACGAAGAGCGCCGGTGGGATCGCTGCCGCGGGTGCTGTATTCGCTGGCGTACTCCACGTCGACGGCGAGGCCGCAGAGGTCTTCAAGCAGGATCTCGGCAGCAAGGCCGCTGTGACGGCTGGAGCCAGAGGCGGCGATGAGAATTTCGCCTTCTGGAATGGCCCAGCCTGCGAGCAGCGCGGCTACTTGCGGCTTGAGCGCATTGTGAGCCAGATACAGCTCGCAAGTACGACGCAGGGCGTGGGGCTGCTCATAGATTTCACGCAGCATGTCGTGATCAAAGGTGGTCATAGGCATAATTCCGACGCCGGACTGCCGAGAGACAATTCGGTTCCACTTCGATCATACCGCGCTAAATCAATCATGCGAATGATCGGCGGCAAGAAAATTGAGGAGATATTCTCAAAATATCCGAAAAGAGATTGCGCGGCTGCATGGCTCTGCGGTTAGAATCGGTCCGGTATGACCGACTCCATCAATCGCCGTTCCGAGGTGATCATCAAGTTCTTGCTGCGGACGGGCAGCGCGACAATCGAGGAGATTCTTGCCGTGGCCGGCTCGTCGGCGCCGAGCATCCGGCGCGACCTGGTGCGGCTGGAAGGCCGCGGGCTGATTCGACGGACGCATGGCGGCGCCGCGCTGGTTGAGCCGCTGCTGTACGAGCCGTTCCGCTATGACAGCTCGTTTCTGGCGCGCGAGCAGCGCTGCGCGGAAGAGAAGCGGCGCATCGGCCTGGCGGCCGCGGAACTGGTGCAAGCGAACGAGACCGTCTGCCTGACCGCGGGAACCACGACCACTCACGTGGGCCGCAGTCTGCGCCATCGTGACAAGATTCAGGTCATTACGAACGCCATTAACATCGGCATGGAGCTCTGCAATCAGCCGGGTATCCGCACCTATCTGACCGGCGGCGTGGTGCCGTGGGCGTGGTCGTTCTCACTCACAGGCAATGCGGCGCTCGATTTTCTCGACGATGTTTATATGGACAAGGTATTTCTGAGCGTGACCGGCCTTGACACTGAGCGCGGCGCAACGACGCTCGAGACCGACGAGGCGCTGGTGTTTCGCAAGATGATCAAGCAGTCCAAGCAGGTGATTGTGACGGCTGATTCGAGCAAGCTTGGCAAAGTAAGTCCAGCTTTCATCTGTCCGTTCAGCGATATTCACACTCTGATTACCGACACCGGCGCGACGGTTGAGGCACTGGCACCGTTCGAGCGGCAAGGTATCCGCGTTATTCGTGTTTGAAACTGCGCCGCCCGCTGATCGAACGCTGAAAACAGGCACGTGTGAACTACACGCCAGATCATTCCCGGAGAGTTGCCCCTGATGGGATTGAACACAGTCGACATGGTGGTGATCGCCGTGTATCTTGCGGGAGTGACTCTGTTCGGCCTGCATTTCCGGCGCAAGCAAAAGACGCTGCGCAGTTACTTCCTTGCCGATAACTTGATTCCGTGGTGGGCCATCTCGCTTTCCATCGTCGCGGCTGAGACCAGCACCCTGACAGTTATCGGCGTTCCCGGCATGGCTTATGACAAGGACTTCCGATTTATACAACTTGTCATTGGCTATCTTGTGGGGCGCATTCTTGTAAGTGGTCTGCTTGTTCCGCAGTATTTTCGCGGGCGGCTTGTGACCGCATACCAGCTCATCGATCGACGGTTCGGCGGCAGGTTGCGATCGCTTACGGCGGGCATGTTTCTGCTGACCCGCGCCGCGGCAGAGGGTGTGCGCGTTTTTGCGGTGGCCATCGTTATCCGCATCGCGCTGGGTGGGCTGCTGGGCAGGCTGAACGATGCACAACGGGACGTGACAGCCATCGCGATTGTGACCGCATTAACCCTCGCCTACACGTTTGAAGGCGGTATGGCTGCTGTTATCTGGACCGACGTGGTGCAATTGACAATCTATGTTTGTGGAACGCTGGCGGCCGCTTATTCCATTCTGCACGCCGTTCCCGGAGGATGGGAGACGATTCACGCCGTGGCCGAGGCGGCGGGCAAGTTTCGCGTCTTCGATCTCTCGTTGAACCCGATGGTCACTTATACCCTGTGGTCTGGTGTGATTGGCGGTGCGTTTTTGACGACGGCGAGTCATGGAACGGATCAGTTGATTGTGCAGCGGTTGCTGGCAGCGCGCAGCGAAAGCCAGGCTAAGGTTGCGCTAATCGCAAGCGGGGTCGCCGTCTTCTTCTTGATCTCGTTGTTTCTGCTGGTTGGTGCACTGTTGTATGTGTTCTACAGGCTGGTTGCACCAGCGACGACCTTTTCGAGGACGGACACGATCTTTCCTGCCTACATCGTAACTCGATTGCCCCATGGGCTCGGTGGTTTGATGATCGCGGCAATTCTGGCTGCGGCAATGTCGAACTTGAGCGCGGCGCTGAACTCGCTTTCGTCGACTACGATTGTGGATTTCTATGCTCGCTTCAGGCCGAAGTCGAGCGAAGCACGGCGGGTGCAGTTGTCGCGGACTGCCACGATTGGCTGGGCAGCGCTGCTGTTCGTGTTAGCTCTGTTTGCGCGGCACGGCGGCAAGGTCCTGGAGATGGGGCTGTCAATCGCCTCAGTTGCTTATGGATGCCTGTTGGGCGTGTTTATGCTCGGTGTGCTGACCAGGAGAGCTTCGGAAACGGGTGCGATCATTGGCATGCTTATCGGATTCGCGCTCAATCTTTACCTGTGGAGATTTACGGCGGTTCCCTATACCTGGTATGTCGCTGCTGGAAGCATTGCGACTTATGCCGCTGGCTACGGAGCAAGCTTGATTACGGGGCGTGGAAGTCATCGAACACATCCCATGCGGGCAATTCGCATTGAGGAGTGATAACTCGGAGAGGAGCGACATGTATCTGCGACCTGGCATGACAGTTAGAGTGAAGATGCTCAGCAGCTGGCTCGTTGCAGCGGGTGCAGTTGTGGGATGCGTTCTTGCATGTGCATCGGCGCTTGCTCAGCAGGGGCAGACGCCCGGCAATTTTACGACGGTTGACTCCATCATCGAGAGAACGGTCGCTGAAGGGAATATTCCCGGAGCCGTGCTGATTGTGGGACACAACGGCAAGGTGATCCATCGCAGGGCGTTCGGATCGCGTTCGCTTGAGCCGACGCGTGAACCCATGACGATCGACACCATCTTCGATCTTGCCTCGCTGACTAAGTGCATTGCCACGGCGACCTCGGTCATGCAACTTGTAGAGCAAGGGCGAATCCGATTGAGCGATTCGGTGTCGACTTACATTCCTGAGTTTGCGCAGAACGGAAAGAAAGATATCACGATTCGCGATTTATTGACGCACTATTCGGGCTTGCCGCCAGACCTGGACTTGAAGATTACATGGTCCGGACGGCAAGCCGCATTTGAGATGGCGATGCGCGAGAAGCCGACCAATCCACCCGGGTCTCAATTTGTTTATAGCGACATCAACTTTGAGACACTTGGCTTCCTGGTTGAGAAGGTCACCGGCGAGCCGTTGAATGAGTACGCTGCTGATCATATCTTCAAGCCGCTGGGGATGAAGAATACGCGGTTTCTACCGCCGAAGGACTGGGAGGCACGCATTGCGCCAACACAGTTTGACGAGCAGGGCCACATGCTGCGCGGTACGGTCCACGACCCGACAGCGCGGCGCATGGGTGGCGTTGCAGGGCACGCGGGGCTGTTTTCAACCGGCGACGATATGGCGTTGTTTGCCGAGGACTTTCTGAGCGGATTCACGGTGCTGAATCGTTCAGCTGTAGCCAAGATGACGTCACCGCAGCAACCGCCGAATGCGCCGGTTGTGCGCGGACTTGGATGGGATATCGATTCGCCGTTTTCAACCAATCGCGGCGAGCTTCTGCCGGTGGGCTCCTTCGGGCACACGGGATTCACGGGCACGTCGCTGTGGATCGATCCGGTGACGGACACCTACATTATTCTGCTGACCAACGCGGTTCATCCGCATGGCGGCAAGACGACCGTGTCGTTGCGGTGCAAGGTGGCAACGGCGGTAGTGCAGGCGCTGGCGCTTACTGTAAGTGAGCAGGACAAACTGCGCGCAGCAGAGATAACCGGCTACAACGAACTAGAGCCGGCGGCGCGGCGCATCAACTATCACAACGGCGAGGTCAAGGTTGGGATCGACGTGCTGGAGGAGCACGGATTCCGCGAGTTGCATGCGAATACAAGTGGCCCGGTACGGGTAGGACTGGTGACAAATCAGACAGGGATTGACGGGCACGGCCAGCGAACTGCCGACGCTCTCACACATGCGCCCGGCGTGAAGCTCGCCGGTATCTTCAGTCCGGAGCATGGGATTGCTGGAAAGCTTGACACGACAGAAATCGATAACTCGAAAGATGAAGCAACCGGCGCGCCGATTTATAGCGTGTATGGGGAGACTGACGCGAAGAGACGGCCTTCGCAGGCAGTTATGGCCGGCCTGGATGTGGTTGTATTTGACATTCAAGATGTCGGCGTGCGGTTTTATACCTACGAGAGTACGTTGGGGTATTTTCTGGAGGCGGCGGCGAAGGCAGGAAAGGCGATTGTCGTACTGGACCGACCTGATCCGATCGGCGGCGGATTTGTACAAGGACCAATGGAGGACCTGGGGCGCGAGTCGTTTGTGAGTTACGGACAGACTCCCGTGCGTCATGGAATGACGATGGGCGAGTTAGCGCGCATGTTCAACGCCGAACGGAAGATCGGCGCTCAACTGACCGTGGTTCCGATGCAGGGATGGATTCGCGGGGATTGGTTCGACTCGACCGGCGAGTTGTGGGTTAACCCTTCGCCCAACATGCGTAACCTCACGGAAGCGATCCTGTATCCAGGCATCGGATTGATTGAAGGCTCGAATATTTCGGTTGGCCGGGGAACCGATACACCATTCGAGTTGCTGGGTGCGCCGTGGGTGAAGAGTGCAGAGTTGGCCCATTACCTGAACTCAAGGGAGATTGCAGGTGTGCGGTTTACGCCGGTTGACTTCACGCCTGACAGTTCTAACTATGCCCATGAGAAGTGCGGCGGAGTGCAAATTGCGGTTATCGACAGAAACACATTGGACGCGCCGGAGCTTGGGATAGAAATCGCAGGCGCTCTACAGTCGCTCTATCCGGGGGTGTATAAGACCAGCGGATTGGATGCTCTGATGGCGAATAAGTCGAGCCTGGAGGCAATCGTGTCCGGTCGCGACCCGCGACAGATTGCAGAGCAATGGCGAGATGGGTTGGAGCAGTTTGAGTCAGTGCGAGCGAAGTATCTTCTCTACTGAGGCAGTCGCCGGCGGACTCGCGAGGATGGTCAGAAGTAAGTCTGGATGATATCGATCACCTGATAACTGGAATTCAGGATGGGGAGTGTGCGCCACTTGTCGAAGGTGAGACAGGGGTGGCAGATATCGAAGGCAATCATGTCACCTACGCGGAGGTCGTCGCCGGGTTGGATGTCGAGATAGGCGTGTTGATCCATGAGCTTTGTTACTACCCAGTGAGGCGGCGCGGCTTGCGGCGATGCGGTCGATGGGCGATAGTGCAGCGCCGGAACGGGAAGTCCGGAGTCGAACGATGCGTCACGTCGGCCGAGACCGATGATCGCTCGCGCAGGCTCAGGGATCGATTGCACGTATGCCCACACGTGGAGCGCGGGCAGAAGTCCTGATTGCATGCGGCGTGCGACGGGATTGTGTGCGAGGATGCGAGCTTGCGCTTCGCGATAGTTGCCCACATCGTGCGTAAGATAGCAGCCGGGGCGGAGAATTATTGCAACAGACGCGTTGAATTTGGCAGTAGAGCAGACCTCGGCCACAACGTCATACCACGCCGAGCCCGCGCCGGAAAGGAGCACTGTTTCATGTTGAAAACGATGCTCGACAATCAGTCTTTGTGTTGTGCCAACAGCGCGCTCGAGAAATGCGCGGACGGCGGATTCGTCGTGGAGGATGCCTTCATAGAGTTCAACGCCAGCGAGTGCAATTGCGGCGGGCCAGCGCGCCAGGGCGGCGAGAACTGACTGCAACTGCTCATCGGTGCGGATGCCGGCGCGCCCGCCGTTGATGCCGAGTTCGAGGAGCACGTTGAGCCGCAAGCCGAGAGGGGTGAAGAATGCACCGAGTTGATCGATCTGTTCGGCGGAGTCGACAAGCGAGTAGAACTCGAAGGCGGAGTCGCGCAGCAGGTCGGCGATGATGGCCATGTTCTGCCGGCCGACGAGTAGATTCGCCATGAGGACGCGGCGCACGCCATGCACATAGGCGACCTGAACCTGGTGCGCTGTGGCCAGCGTGATGCCCCACGCGCCTGCCTCAAGCTGCAGAGCGAATAAGCGCGGCGCCATGGTGGTTTTGCCGTGCGGTGCAAGTTTGACTCCATAGGTGGAGATGAAGTCGCGCATCCAATTCAGGTTGTGGTGCAGTTTCTCTTCGTAGAGAACGGCGGTGGGCAGGCTTAGGTCTTCGCGCAACAGGTTCCAGTTGAGATGGACGAGGTCATCTGCGCTGAGCGCTTGATGGAAGGATCCGAGGCCTTTGTTAAGTGGCGCGATGGAGTGCGACGGGGTGATGCGGGTTGATTGATTCTCAGGCACGGAAGGGAATCTCCTGGTGTTGCGGGCGAACTGAGTTGGGTCTGGAAGATGCGCCATGGATAGTCTATAGTCTGAACGAGCGCCATGTTGAGTTGCGACACATTGATCCGCAATGCGAGTGTTCTGGACGGCAGCGGGAGAGCCGCCGAGCAGGTCGATGTCGCGCTTTGCGGAGGACGAATTTGCGAAGTTGGCGCGGAGCTTGCGGGTGAATCAGTCATGGTGGTGGACGGCAGCGGGCTTGTGCTTGCGCCGGGATTCATTGATGCGCATACCCACGATGATCTCGCGGTGATTCGCGATCCGGCGATGCCGGCAAAGCTGTCGCAGGGTGTGACGACGGTGATTGTGGGCAACTGCGGCATCAGCGCCGCGCCCGTGCGATTGGGCGCCAGGCTGCCGGATCCGATGAATCTGCTGGGTACGGTAAGCGACTTCAACTATCCGAGCTTTGCATCGTATGTGGTGGCGGTTAGAGAGGCGCGGCCTACGATCAACGTGGGCGCGCTAGTGGGCCACACGGCGCTGCGCAACAACCATATGGATCGGCTGGATAGGCCAGCGACGGACTCTGACGTTGAAGCAATGCGTGAGCAGTTGTGCGAGGCGCTGGAGAACGGCGCGCTGGGGCTGAGTACAGGACTTGCGTATCGCTCGGCGAATGCGGCAACAACGGCAGAGGTGATGGCGCTGGCACGGCCGCTGGGCGCGGCGGGTGCAGTGTACGCAACACATATGCGCACGGAAGCTGAAGCGATTCTGGATGCGATGGAGGAGGCATTTGAGGTTGGACGCATGAGTGAAGCGCCCGTGATTGTGTCTCACCTGAAGTGCGCTGGGATCGCAAACTGGGGACGGAGTGGAGAGGTGCTGGCGGCGCTTGACGAAGCACGGGGCGCGCAGCGGGTGGGGTGCGATTGCTATCCATATGCCGCAGGGTCGAGCACGCTGGATTTGCAGCAAGTGGACGAGCGGGTGAAGATTACGATCACGTGGAGCACGCCACATGAAGAGGTCGCGGGACGGACCCTGAACGAGATCGCAGAGGGTTGGGGAGTGACGCAGATGGAAGCAGCGCGGCGGTTGCAGCCGGCGGGCGCGATTTATCACAGCATTGCGGAAGAGGACATGCGGCGGATATTGGCGCACCCGGCAACGATGATCGGTTCGGATGGATTGCCTTGTGATCCGCGGCCGCATCCGCGGTTGTGGGGAACCTTCCCACGGGTGCTGGGGCATTATTGCCGCGAAGAGCGATTGATGACGCTGCCGACTGCCGTACACAAGATGACGGGCATGCCTGCGCAACGTTTTGGACTGGCGGAGCGAGGGTTGATTCGCAAGGGATATTGGGCAGACCTGGTGTTGTTTGACTCAGAGCGAATTCGAGATACGGCGACCTTCGCCGATCCTGTACGCGCGGCTGAGGGGATTGCGGCCGTTTGGGTCAACGGGCAGCTGACTTACACGAGCTCAGGTGCGACAGGGGCGCGGGCGGGGCGATTTGTGGCGCGTGGCCGCACGACGTGGGTGCAGTGAAGAGGGCTTGAAAAGTCCGGCGGCAGCCGTGGGATTGGAGCAGCACTGCACTGATGGCAACGATTGATCCGCACAGCATGTTTCTCATCGGGTCGGCGATTGCGGCCGTGATTGGGCTAATCGTTCTGATCACGGTCTTCAAGCTGAATCCGTTTATTACGCTTCTGGTCGCATCATTGGCGCTGGCGATCGTGACGGGGATGCCGCTGTCGTCGGTGGTGCATTCGTTTGAAGCGGGCGTGGGCGGGACGCTTGGACACATTGCAGTGGTCGTGGCGCTGGGGACCATGCTTGGCAAGATGATGGCCGAGTCTGGCGGCGCGGATCAGATTGCGCACACGCTGATTGGCTGGTTCGGCGAGAAGCGCATTCACTGGGCGATGATGGTGATCGGCCTGGTGGTTGGTCTGCCGGCATTTTTTGAAGTGGGATTTGTGCTGCTGATTCCGATTGCATTCACGGTGGCGCGGCGCACGCGCACGTCGCTGATCATGGTGGGTTTGCCGATGGTGGCGGGGCTCTCGGTGGTGCATGGGCTGGTGCCACCGCATCCAGCAGCGCTGCTGGCGGTCACGATCTATAAAGCAGATGTGGGGCGCACAATCTTTTTTGCGTTGTTGATTGGCGTTCCTACGGCGATTCTTGCGGGGCCGCTCTACGCCAGGCTGATTGCACCTCATATTCATCTTGCGGCGGACAATCCGATGGCTGCGGAGTTTGTGGATGAGGGCAAGGAGCGCAGCCGGCCTGGATTCTGGTTGACGCTATTCACGATTTTGTTTCCGGTTGTGTTGATGCTGGTGGGCAGCTGGGCGGATGCGATGTTTGCGCCGAAGAGCGCGGCGAACGAGGCGCTGCGGCTGGTGGGCAATGACGACATGGCGCTGCTGATCGGCGTGCTGCTTAGCTTTTACACGCTGGGCCGGATGCGGGGATTCAATCGCGCGACAATTCTGCGCTTCAGCAACGAGTGCCTGGCGCCGACGGCGACGATCACGCTGCTGGTGGGCGCGGGCGGCGGTTTTGGCCGGATTCTGCAGGACAGCGGCGTGTCGCAGGCGATCATTGGCGTGGCGCTGAACAGCCACGTGCCGCTGCTGCTGCTGGCGTGGCTGCTGGCTGCGTTGATGCGGCTGGCGACAGGATCGGCGACAGTGGCGATGACGACGGCGGCGGGGATTGTCGCGCCGATTGCGCTGCATGCGACCGGCGTGCGACCGGAGTTGCTGGCGATTGCGACAGGCGCGGGCTCGCTGATCTTTTCGCATGTGAACGACGGCGGGTTCTGGCTGGTGAAGGAGTACTTCAACATGAGCGTGGCCGATACGCTGAAAACATGGTCGGTGACCGAGACGATTATTTCAGTGACGGCGCTGATCTTTACTTTGGGATTGGCGTGGGCGATGTGAACCGGGAGCGAATGAGGATGAGTGGGATGACGGAGACGGGCTTGATTCGAGCAGTGAGCAGACGGGGTTTCTTGAAGGGCGCGGCGGGCGCGGTGGTGGCGCATTCTGCCGTTGGGCGTGCGCAGGAGACTGCGAGCCGGGCGGTTGCCAAGAGAACGCTGGCCTATGTGGGGACTTATACGGGCGCGGTGGGCGCGGGCAGCAATGGCGAGGGGATCTACGTCTTTGCGATGAATGAGACGACGGGCGAGTTGACCGATCGCCGGCTGGTTGCGAAGACGCCGGACCCGTCGTGGATTGCGATTCATCCGTTGAAGAAATATCTGTACGCGGTGAACGAAGTCAGCGATTACAACGGGAACAGCGGATCAGTGAGCGCGTTTGCGATTGCTGCGGACGGGGATTTGACGGCGCTGAATGTGGTGAGCTCGGGGGGCGCTGGGCCGTGCTATCTGAGTATCGACGCGGCTGGCAAGTTTGCCTACGTTGCGAACTACGCGGGCGGAACGGTTGCGGCATTGCCGATTCTCGGCGATGGACGGCTGGGCGGGGCGTCCGCGACGCAGCGCGATGCGGGGAAGTTGGGAGCGGCGCAGGCGACGGATGCGCCGAGGGGGAGCTTTGCGGTCAGCGGACACGATGCGCCGCATGCGCACATGATTCTGCCCGACCCGCATGGGCGGTTTGTTCTGGCGACGGACCTGGGACAGGATGCGATCTACGTTTATCGCGTTGATGCGAGCACGGGAGCGGTGCATTTCGGCGATGGCGTGGAGGGTGCGCGGCTGCCCACGGGCGATGGGCCGCGGCACATCGCATTTTCAAGCAATGGAAAGTGGCTCTACTCAATTCAGGAGGAGTCGTCGACGATTGCGGTCTATCGCTACGAGCCATCGACGGGGAAGTTGGCTGCGCTGCAGACGGTCTCGGCGCTGCCGAATGGATTTGCGGGAACGAGCTATGCCGCGGAGATTCTGGTGTCAGCGGATGGGCGGTTTCTCTATGCGACCAACCGGCTGCACGACACAATCGCGGCGTTCTCGATCGGCGCGGACGGCCGGTTGCAGTGGATCGGCGAGGTCTCGACGATGGGCGATTACCCGGGACAGATGCGGATTGATCCGAACGGCAATTTTCTCTATGCGTGCAATCGGAAGAGCGACAGCATTACTTGTTTTCAGATTCATCGGGAGACGGGGAGCCTTCTGTTTACCGGGCAATATACGGGAGTGGGGAGCCCGGGGAGTCTTACCTTCTTGACTTAGGAACTTGTTGAAAAAGCGATTGGGACAGCTCGAATTGGCTTTCGATTCCCTCGGGGGCTAAAGCCCGCTGCTGAAAAGGGCAGAACTTGATGTACGGGCTGAAGCCCGTACCCTTCAAGCTGAAGCCCGTACCCTTCAAAGGCCGGGACACCCAGGACTATTTCAACAAGCTCTTAGAGCAGTTCTCCAATTCATGTGCTCTGTTTAGTTGCGTGCAAGGTGGCTCTTTCTTAAGGAAAAAGCCACTTATCATCGTGCTTTCGGTGTACAGCAATTGGAGAACCGCAAGAGCAAGTCAGCAAGTCAGCTCTGGCGTTGAGTTACTTGGGGAGCGCATTGAGTTTGTCGAGAGTGCGTTTGAGGTCGTCGAGTTTCTGCCCGGCCTCAGAGAGTTTGCCTTCCGATGTGAGGTGCTGGTAGTCGGAGAAGTCGCGGCCGGCCTGTGTGACGAGGGACTTAAGGTCAGTGGCCTGCGCCGGCGCAGTGGACGGTTGTGCTCCGGGCTGCGTTGGCGACTGCGGCGCAGCTGAAGAGTCGGATGCGGTGAGCGACGAGGACTGCGTGCCGAACAGCGATGCGAGCGCTGCTTCAAAAGTGGGTGCGTAGGCGAGCTTGTCCTGGAGCGCGAGCACGACGAGGCGCAGCTCGGGCATGGGGCTGCGCTCGGCTTGCAGATAGATGGGCTCTGCGTAGAGCAGGGCGCGGCCACAGGGAATGACCAGCAGGCTACCGCGGCGCACGTGCGAGCCCTGCTGATTCCACAGGGTGAGCTGGCCGGAGAGCTGCGCGTTCTGGTCGATGCGCGCCTCGATCTGCTGGGGCCCGTCGACGAGACGGGTCTTGGGGAAGTCGTAGACGATCGAGGTGCCGTAGTGCTCGCCGTCGCTGCGGCCGGCGATCCAGCCGATGAGGTTGTTGCGATTGGCGGGCGTGAAGGGCAGAATCTCGACAAACTCCAGTCCGCCTTCACCGGGCAGTTTCATGAGCACGAAGTTGGGCTGCATAGGCTGGGTGGTCTGCTCGCCGCTCTGCGCGGTGCTTTCCGTTGCGACTGTCCACAGGTCTTCGCGGTTGTAGAAGACCTCGGGATTGGTCATGTGATAGAGGCCGTAGACCTCGGCTTGCAGGCTGAGCAGCAGCTCGGGATAGCGGACATGCTTGTGCAGCCAGGCAGGCATGGACGAGGCGTCTTTGAAGAGAGCGGGAAAGATGCCGCGCCAGGCAGCGAGGATGGGGTCGGACTTGTCGAAGACGTAGAAGGTGGTGGTGCCGTCATAGGCGTCAATGACCACCTTGACGCTGTTGCGCATGTAGTTGAGGGGCACGCCATCAAGCGTGCGATGCGCGGAGTAGGGATAGGTGTCCGAGGACGTGTACCCATCCATGATCCAGGAGAGGCGGCCGTCGTCGCCGACCACGATGTAGGGGTCCTGATCGAAGGTGAGGAAGGGCGCGAGGGTCTGGACGCGGTCGCGGACGTTGCGGCGCATGAGCAGGCGGCTCTGGGCGTTCACGTCGTCGCTGAAGGGGACCTTGGCGATGTCTCCGCGATCGAAAGCGATGAGGATGCGGCGCAGAAAGCCGCCCAACTCGATGCCGCCGGTGCCTTGATACGAAGTGAGGTTGTTGCTCTGGCCTTCGGGGTAGTTGAACTCCTGCTGGCGCGTCTTCACATAGACGTCGGTGTTAGTGAGCTCGCCGAAGTAAATCTCCGGGCGGGTGACGCTGAGGCCCTTGACGGTGCTCTGCACGGGCATGTTGGAGAGCATGAGCGTGGGCAGGCCTTCGGGCGTGAAGCCGTTGACGGGGTTCATGGTGATGCCGTAGCCGTGGGTATAGATGAGCTTGTCGTTGATCCAGTTGCGGCTGCTCTCGGGCAGCTTGTCCACGTTGAGCTCGCGAACGGCGAGCATGACTTCGCGCTGGGCGCCGTCGATCTGGTATCGATCGATGTCGATGTCTGGGAAGTCGTAGTAGGTGCGGATTTCCTGGATCTGGCGCAGGGTGTCCTGGAGCGCATTCACGTCCCACAGGCGGATGTTCTGGAGCGTGGCCTGGTTGTTGGCCGGATCGGTTGCGCCGACGGTGGTCTCGGCAGGAAACTCGTGCTGCGTGAAAGAGTCGAGGCCATAGGCCTGACGGGTCATCTGAATGTTGTTGGCGATGTAGGGCTCTTCGCGCACCAGCTCGTTGGGCTTGACGACGAAGCTGGTCACGTACCAGCCCGCCACGCCGGTCAAGACGAAGCAAAGCACCGCAGGGAGCGCGGCGATGATGAGCCAGCGGCCGCGCGGAGAGGCGATCCCAGTGAGAATGGCGATGAGCGCGCCAAGAGCGAGCGCGGCGGCAACGAACAACATGCCGGTGAGGGTGACATGGGCGTCGGTGTAGCTGACGCCGTCGAAGATGGTGTGGTGCTCGAAGAGAAGCTCGAAGCGGCTGATGTACTCGCGCAGGGCGAGGACCAGAAGCAGAAAGCCGAAGCTGAGGGAGATTTCGCGCCAGGGCAGCGGGATGCCGCCGGCGATGCGGCCGGTGAGGGCGCGGGCGCTGCCGGTGATGAGGGCGAAGAGCCCGGCCAGGATGCAGGTGATGACGGCCAGGGTAAGCAGCCAGCCGGTGAGCAACTGCCAGGCGGGGAGAGTGAAGAGGTAGAAGTTGAGCGGACGGCCGAAGATGGGATCGGCAAAGGCGCCAGGCGAGCCGGCTGCGGCACTGGGCGCGTACCAGTAGAGTGCGAGCGTGGACCACTGCGCCTGCATGGCGGCAGCGGTGGCGAGGGCGATCAAGCCACAGGCGACGGCGGCGGCCACGCGCAGGAATCGCGCTACGGGCAGCTTGACCTCATTGCCGGCGAGAAACACGGTGTGGTGCTCGGGCAGATCGTCGATGTGGGCGCGCCGGAATACAGAAAAGATTCCGAAGAGGACGGCGAAGGTGACGACGGCGAAGGCAGCAAAGATGCTCCACTCAAGGCCGGCCGTCCTCCAGAAGATGGAGGCGTAGCCGAGCGAGCGGTACCAGAGCAGATCGACCCAATAAGAGAGGGCGGTGCGGCTGCCGAAGAGGATCACGGCGAGGACGGCAAGGACGATGAGAATGCCGCGGCGGCGTGGGCGCGAGGACTGAATCGGGCGCGGCCAATCGATGGATTCGGGCAATTTGATACCCCACTTTACGGTTGGGGCCATTTGCTAACAGCCTCACCAACACCACTTTAGTCCTTTCGGGAGGGATTTGCAGCGGGGTTGGGTCCTGTGCCGTTTTGCTTGGCGGTAGGTCGAGTTTCTGAATCGCGCGCCGAGCAAGACTGGCTGCAATGCCGCGCACCGGGATGAAGGGGCACACCCGGGGGCTGGAAACCTGCTGGGACATGACCTGGCGATTGTGCGATTCGCATGCGATTTGGTAGTATTACCGCATACATGTTTCGCGCTGCCCAAAGCTCGGCTTGTTGTTGCCCGTCGCACATCTTCGACGGGTGTCCGTTCTAGTCTTCGATCTCCTGCTTAACCGATCCAGACGACAAACCCGTAGCTGAAGAGCCGGGTTTTCTCTCCACGCGTCGGTCCGGTCTCGAGCGTCTCCCCCCAGAAGCAAATCAAGAGGTCACCATGCAGGTCGCTGCAACGCAAACCGGAGTTCCAGGCCAACACGTCAATCGCATCGCGCCGAAGCGGCTGAGCCATCTGCGCCTGCTCGAGGCGGAGAGTATTCACATTCTGCGCGAGGTGGCGTCGGAGTTTGAGCGGCCGGTGATGCTTTACTCCATCGGCAAGGATTCGTCGGTGATGCTGCGGCTGGCGCAGAAGGCGTTTTTCCCAGGGCCGATTCCGTTTCCGCTGCTGCACATCGATACCGGCTTCAAGTTCCGCGAGATGATTGCGTTTCGCGATGAGATGGCGCGCTCGGTGGGCGCGGAGCTGCTGGTTTGGCGCAATGAAGCGGCGATTGCGAATGGAACCAATCCGATCGCACTGGATACGAAACGCTGCTGCGGATTGCTGAAGACCCAGGCGCTGCTCGACGCATTGAAGCACTACAACTTCGACGCGGCCTTTGGCGGGGCGCGGCGCGATGAAGAAAAATCTCGTGCCAAGGAGCGCATCTACTCGTTTCGCGATGGCGCCGGCCAGTGGGATCCGAAGAATCAGCGGCCGGAGTTGTGGAATCTATATAACGCACGCATTCATCCCGGCGAGAGCATTCGCGTGTTTCCGCTGTCGAACTGGACGGAGATGGACGTGTGGCAATACATCCACGAGGAAAAGATTCCGGTGGTCGATCTTTACTTTGCAAAGGAGCGGCCCATGTACATGCGCGGCGACGGACTGCTCCCGAATGAGCAGGATTTTGTGGCGCGGATCGGCGAAAGGCCGGTGATGGTGAAGTCGCGGCTGCGCTCCCTCGGATGCAGCCCGTGCACGGGCGCGATTCGTTCCGATGCGGCGACGATTCCCGACATCATCGCGGAGCTGATTTCGTTCAACTCTTCTGAGCGCGCCAATCGCGTGATCGATCACGACCAGGAAGGCTCGATGGAACTGAAGAAGCGCGAGGGCTATTTCTAGATGGCATCTCTGAGTGTTCCGCAATTCTCGATCGATGATTTTCTCGCCCAGGAGCGGGGCAAAGATCTGTTGCGCTTTTCAACCGCAGGCAGCGTGGATGACGGCAAGTCGACGCTCATTGGCCGGCTCCTTTATGACACGCAGAGTGTGTATGAAGACCAGGTACGTTCAATCGAAGGAAAGGGGACTACGGCGCCGGGGCAGATTGATTTTGCGCTGTTGACCGATGGGCTGCGCGCCGAGCGCGAGCAGGGCATCACCATCGACGTTGCGTATCGCTACTTTTCGACGGGGAAGCGCAAGTTCATCATTGCCGATACGCCGGGGCACGAGCAGTACACGCGTAACATGGCCACCGGCGCATCGACGGCGGACGCTGCTGTCGTTTTGATCGATGCCGCCAAGGGTGTGCTGGTGCAGTCACGCCGGCATGCGTATATCGCTTCGCTCCTGCGCGTGAAGCATGTGATTGTTGCCGTCAACAAAATGGATCTGATCGGCTACGATGAAGCGGCCTTTCGGGCGATCGAGAAGGATTTTTCGCGGGTTTTGGACGAGATCGCAGCGGATACCGGCAATGCGGTTGAGGCCGCCTTTGTGCCGGTGAGCGCGCTGGTGGGCGACAACATTGTGCATCGGACGGATTCGATGCCGTGGTATGCGGGGCCGTCGCTGCTGGAGCTGCTGGAGGCGCTGCCACCGGCGCGCGAGACGCACACGGCGCCGTTTCGCTTTCCCGTGCAGCGGGTATTGCGCCCGGATCACACCTTCCGTGGATTCGCGGGCCAGATTGCATCGGGCACCATTTGCGTGGGAGACAAGATCACTGCGCT
>Ga0302195_10001948_pt1 | contig 16373 bp, 7 predicted proteins | sample II_Bog_N1_2_FD_198778 | JGI IMG/M metagenome (GOLD analysis project Ga0302195, IMG submission 198778) | Peat permafrost microbial communities from Stordalen Mire near Abisko, Sweden - II_Bog_N1_2 | ecosystem: Environmental > Terrestrial > Soil > Wetlands > Peat | place: Sweden: Abisko, Stordalen...
GCCGGCCTGCCATTTCACCACGCGAACCGTACCCTCCGAATAGAACTGCACCCTAACGTTCAAATCGCCGGAGGTCAGTTGAACGCCGTTGCGGATGCGTTCGATTCGTGGCGTCTGGCAAACAGCCGGCAACGCGCTCAGGCAGAGGACGAAGCACAGTGCCATTGCCCGCCAAGCAGGGGTAGGGAGTTTCATTGTTGTGGTTCCTTTCGTGGCATGCTCTGTGCCGCGAAACTTTCAATTATGATCGAGCACCCGTTTATTTCGTGGCTTCCGCTCGCTTCGCAGCCCAGCGCTTCTTGGCGGCGGCAACGATTGCCCGCCTGCCGGCCGCCGAAAGCTTCCGTTTCGGCTTTGCCGCCGCCGGTGCGGCTTGCGGTTTCTTCGATTCAGCCCACCTTTTTCGCTGTGCCTCGGCGATCCGGGCACGGCCAGCCGCACTCATGCCGCGCCGTTTGCGTTTTGCGGGTTCCGGTGCGACGGCGGTCTCGGCCGGGCGGCCGGAGAGCATCTGACGAAGCTCGGCGATCTGAGCGTCTATTTGCGCCTTTTGGGACTCGAAGCCTTCAATGGCGGCGGTGATGATTTCGTTGCTAAGTTTTGTCGGCATAGAATTTAGGGCCGTCTTCACGTTGACGGCCAACTTCTACACTAACTGATTTTCGAGTGACTTGAGGAGCCGAAGCGCTGGACGGTGCCGCCTTGTGTCGCGCACGATACGGGTGTCTCGGCTGACACTCCCGCGCTCGACCGAACCCAAGAAAAAAGGCTGATTCCGGTGTGGCGCGCCACTTGCTGTATCGCCTCTGAGTAGCGCAGGCTCGGGAAAACAAGGGGCAAGCCAAAGCATGCCCTACCAGCGGTAACGGCATGAGCGACCCGCCGCACTCTGTTTTGAGGATAATGGAGAGTCTTCAGATTATGAGGCCCGGAAGGAACAGAATTCTTCTGATTGGCGGCGCGGTTGGCGTGCTGGCAATTGCGGCATACTCGGCCGGCGTCTTGTGGCGGGCGTCGCGCGCCACCACCGAATCTGCCCGCGAGCTGCAGGCGGCTTCGGAAATCCGATTCACCACGGCGCGGCTCGATCATCCACCGGACGGCGGTTTCGAGTGGTTCTCGGCTCCTGCCGTGTTCGCCGACGCGGTTTCCTTTCACGACCGGCTGTACCTCTGCGGTCCGGCCGGGCTCTTCGAATACGATTCACAGGGCATCCTCAAGCGCCGCTTCCGGCCGGGCTTGGAACTGCCTGCCGCGCCGTTGGGGACTCTGGCGGTGGGCACCGCCGGCGGCCAGCCGGAGTTGTATATCACAACCGCAGGCGAAGGGCTGGTCATCCTCGGCGATGGCGGGTTCCGTCAGATCCGGCCGGTTGAGCCCGCATACCGAAAGCTCACCTCCGTTTTGCCGCTCTCCACCGGCCAGGTGCTGCTGGGCACCGAGAAGGACGGCGTAATCGTCTACGACGGCAAGCAGATCAAAGCATTCCATCCGTCGCTCGCGAAATTGAGCGTCACTTCGCTGGCCGGCGATTACGCGAACCTCTGGGTGGGCACCATCGATCGGGGGCTGCTACACTTTCATGCCGGCCAGGTGGACAGTTTCGGAACCAGCGAGGGGCTGCCCGATCCCCAAGTGCTCTCCATCGCGGTGGATGCCGATCGCGCCTTCGCCGGCACTCCCGCCGGCGTGGCTGAGTTCGATGGCGGAAAGTTCGCGCGAACCTTGGCGCCCGGCACTTTCGCCCGCGCCCTGTTCGTTCATAGCGACACGCTCCTGATCGGCACTTTGGAGCAGGGCGTGGTGCCGGTTCCCTTGCGGACTGCGGCCGCGCGCCCGTTGGTCCGCCAGCCACAGATGCCGGCAGCGCGGATCGAACATATCTTCCGGATGGACGCGAATCTATACGCCGTCGCGCGCGATGGCGTTTACTCACTTGGCTCGGATGGAAACTCGTGGCAATCCATTCTGCAATCGGAAGCCGCCCTTTTGGCCGACGGTCACATTTCCGCACTGGCGGCAGATGCCGCCGGAAGGTTGTGGGTCGGCTACTTCGATAGGGGACTCGATGTGATCGATTCCGGTTTCGCCCGAGCCACTCATATCGAGAACGACGCCGTCTTTTGCGTCAACCGGATCGCGGTCGATCCCCATGGGCGGCGCACCGCTGTCGCCACCGCCAACGGTCTGGTCATGTTCGATTCGGCGGCCCGGCAGCGCCAGACGCTGACGCGCCAGGATGGCCTGATTGCCAACCATGTTACCGACGTGGAACTCCAGGCGGATGGCATGCTGATCGCCACACCAGCCGGGCTCACCATTGTCGATGCCGCCGGAACCCGCAGCCTGAACGCGTTTCACGGACTGGTCAACAACCACGTGTACGCCATCGCATCCGAGGGGCGGACGATTCTAGCGGGCACGCTCGGCGGTCTGTCGGTTCTCGAAGACGGCGTGGTCAAAGCTTCCTACACCACTTCCAATTCGCGGCTGAAGCACCACTGGATCACCGCGCTCGGCCGGGTTGGCGACGATTGGTTCGCCGGCACATACGGCGCCGGCGTGCTGCGGCTGGACGGGATGGGACAATGGCGCAGCTTCCCGGAAGCGAGCGATGCGTTCGTCGTCAACCCCAACGCCATGCTGGTCACCGAAAGCCGCGTCTACGCCGGAACGCTCGACCGCGGCCTCTACGCCTATGATCGCCGCATAGGCCGGTGGACGGCCATCACCGCCGGTTTGCCCTCCCGCAACGTAACGGCGCTTGCCGCGCGCGGCGGCTACATATATATAGGTACCGATAACGGCCTGGTGCGCATTTTGGAACAGAATCTGGAGAACCGATGAGAGCCCTTTTGAAGCTGTGCGTGCCACTGATGACGGCTTGCGCGCTGGCGCGAGGCGATGCCGGCGTGCTGATTGCGGGCGGGAAGGACCGGCCCGACAGTAAGGTTCTCTCGCTGGCGGAGATGGAGATCGACGTTCGCATCGATAACGGCGACGCCCGCGTCAGCATCCGGCAGATCTTCGCCAACCACACGCCTCTGATTTCCGAGGGGACTTATGTTTTCGCGCTGCCGGTGCGCGCGATCGTCTCCGATTTCGCCGTTTGGGATGACGTCACGCGCATTCCCGGTGTGATCATGGAGCGGCGCCGTGCCGGCGACGTCTATAACGATCTGAAGTGGCAGGCGATCGATCCCGGCCTCCTGCAGGTCGGAGACGGAGGCGCCGACGAGGCGCGCCGCGCTACCGAATTCCGCGCCCGCATCGTACCGATTCCCCCGAACGGGACCAAGCGGCTCGAAATCGAATACCACGAGCGCATCCCGGTCGAAAATCTGACGTCTCATTTCGCCATCCCGCTGCGTCCGGATGCGTACGAGGCCCAGCAGGCGGGCAAGCTCAAGATCTCGTTCGAACTGAAATCGCAGCATGCGCTGAAAGACTTTCAAATCGCCGGTAAGCTCTACCCGCTGCATATTGCCGAGCGCACCGCGCACCTGGTACGCGGCAGCTTCACCGCCGCCAATCTCAAAATGGACCAGGACTTTGCGGTCGACTACGCTCTCGATAGCAGCCGCACCAACACGCTCGCAGTCATCACCTACCGGAATCCCGCGCCGCCCTCGCCATCCCCCGCGGATGCCACCGCGCGCGCCGCCGGCCCTCAGCCCGGTTTTTTCCAGGCGTCGGCGCTGCTGGCCCCCGCAGCCGCCGCTTCCGAGGCCTCGAGTAGACCCAAGACTGTGATCGCGCTCTTCGACGCGTCGCTTTCCATGCAGTGGGAGAAGCTGGATCGTGAGTTTCAGGCGCTCGAAGGCTTGCTGCACGCGCTCAAACCGGCGGACTCGTTCAACGTGCTCCTCTTCAACACTCAGACTGTCTCGTTCGCTCCGGCCCCGGTGGCTGCCAGCCCCGACGCCGTCGAGAAGGCGCTCGCATTCGTTCGCCAGAGCTCGTTGCGCGGCGCGACCAACCTTGAGGAGGCGCTGAAGGCCGGCCTGGCGCAGGGCGTCCACGTCGCCGCCGCACCGGCGCAACGAGAGTCGTACCTGGTCCTGCTGTCGGATGGCGGCGCCACGCGTGGCGCCCTGCAAAACGGAAAGCTGGCGGCGATTTATGCAGCCGCCTGGAAAAAGATTCCCGAGCGCCAGCGGCCTCGCACTTTCGTGCTTGGCATTGGCGACGACGCCAATATGCCGCTTCTCAAAATGCTGGCGAGCAACGATGGCGTTTGGGAACTGGTGCGTTCCACCGAGCCGATCGAGTTCAAGCTTGGCGCATTCCTCTCCAAGCTGGGGAGGCGTCCGGTGGAGGGCCTGCGGCTGGCTGCCGAGCCGAAGGCAAACCTCGACTTCGTCTACCCTCTCGAAGAGAGCTGGTTCGGAGGCGCACTGGCCTCGTGGGTCGGCGAGTATCAAAAGCCTGCACGGCGCGCCGTGTTCTCCGCCGCGGGATTCGATCAGGGCAGGCCTCTTCGCATGAGCGTCACGACCGATCTGCCGGAACAGAGCCTGGAGCATGCGGACCTGCCGCGCACGTGGGCCAAGGCGCGCGTGGACGCGCTGCTCGCCAAGATCGAGCGCGACGGCGAGGACCGCGCCAGCGTCGACGAAATCATCCGCCTGGCGCGCCAATACAAGTTCGTCACGCCCTACACGTCGTTCCTGGCCGCGCCGCGATCCCTGTTGAGGCCTCGCGTAATCCGCCCCGGCGATCCGGTGCTGCGCGTGAAGACCGATCCCGACATTGTCTCCGTGGTCGCGCTGTTTCCGTTCGGCTTGGTCAAGGAGCTGCGGTTCTTGAAGGAAGAGGATATCTGGCAGACGCGCTTTCTCGCGCCGGCCGACATGTCCGATGGCTCTTACCAGGTGAGACTGGTTCTGCGCGACCGCGACGGCCACATCTATCGCGAGGCGAAGACGTTCGTGATCGCGAGCAAACCGCCGGTGGTGCGCGTCAACCTAGCCAGGGCACGTTACCGGCCTGGGGAAACCGTCGAGATGCGCGTAAGTGCGTCCCGCGCCACGCGCACCGTGATGGCGCGTTTGTATGGCGCAGCTCCGGTTCACCTTTATTGGAATCCCGGTGAGGAGACTAACACGGGTAAGATCGTGGTCCCATCGTTTCTACCAGCCGGTAAGTACAACCTAACTGTGACGGCGGAAGATTTCGCGCACAACATCGGAACCGAGGAGGTGCCCCTTGAAGTGGTGCCATAGTTCCCGCCTGCTGGTTTGCTCCGGGCTGTTCGGCGGAGCGGTTATCCTGGCCGTTGCCAATCCGCAGTTGCGCGCGGAGATGAGCGACTGGCTGAAGTATCTCGAAGCCAATTCGATCCAGGACGCTTTCTTCCGCAGTGTTGCGTGGCCCAACGGCGCGGTTCGCGTGCGCAGGCCGCCGAGCGAGACGCGGCCCGCCTTGACTAACTTGATTGCCGCATCGCCTGCCAACGCCGAGTTATACCGTCTGCGCGCGGGTGAAGCGGAATTGCAATTGGATTTCGCGGCTGCCGAGGCCGATTGGCAGGAGTACGCGCAGACCGTGCCGGATTCGGCCGAAGGGCAGCTTGCGCTGGCGCAGTTCTATCACCGGCGCTTGCAGCCTGCCGATGAGATGAAGGCCCTGCGGGCCGCTGCGCTGGCCCCGTCCGCGCCGGCGGAAAGGCTTACTCCCGCCGCCAGGCAGCGTAGCTGGCGCACCTTCGGGCAAATGATCGAGTTAATTCGGACCCAGCAGTTGCCGGCCGACTTAGTCGACCAAACTTACCGCGACTGGATGGCGCGCTACCCGCAGGAAACGGAGCCGTACACTCGGTATTTCGATTACCTGCGCGACCACCGCCAGTTCGACGCCGCAGAGCGGCAGATCGCCGCTTACCAGAAAGCGTTTCCGGATGACCGGATCTACCCGTTCACCGCCCGAGCCGACTTGGAATTGCGTCGCGGAAACGCGGCCCAGGCGCTCGCGCTCTATGAGCGCGAATTCCAACCTCTCTGGCCGTCCAGCCTTATCGAGTCGTATCTCGACATGCTCGAAAAAGCGGGGCGGCTTCGCCTGTTTCTCGCCGAATCCCGCGCCACGGTCCAGAAAAATCCCCAGGATCTGCGAGCGGTCGCCAAGCTGTTTTTTGGCCTGCGCAAACTGGGCAACCAGCCTGCCGCGCGGCGCGCCCTGGTCGAATTCCGGCTGAATAAGGAAGCTCGCCACCAAACGTGGACCGCCGACGAGCTCACCACCCTCGCTCTTCTGTTCGACCAGGCGCAGGACCCGAACGAATCCATCCGTCATTACTACGCGCTGTACAGCCTGCCGGGCGCACCCGCGGCATCGCGCGAGCAGGCCCTCGCCGGAATCGCGAATGTGCTGCTGACGTCGCCCGAAGAGCCCATTCGCTTCGGGTCTGGCGACCTTTCGTTGTATCGCGACATCGCCACCATAGACCCTTATCCGGGGTACCTCAACGGGATCCTCTCGCTGCTGCTGAATTCAGAATCGCCGCGCACCAGCCTGGCCGATCAGGAAAAGGGTGCGACGGCTTATTTCCATCGCGCGCGCGCTTTCGAGTTAATCGGCATGATCGACCGCCAGTTTCCGCAGTCGGCGGAGCGGCCCGCGTTGCATGCGCGCTTGATAGAAGCCTACGCCATTTATGGCGAGAGCGACGGCGTGATTCGCCATGGCCGTGACTTTCTGACTGCATTTCCGTCCGCTCCGCAGCGCGCGACGGTGGCCTTGGATATGGCGGACGCGTATGCGCGCAAGGCGCAGCCGCGCGAAGAGTTCGCCCTCTACGACGCATTATTGAAGGAGTTGGCCGCCAAGGCGGACGGCGTGCCGCTGGGCGGGGCAGCCGTGCCGTCAGCGCCGGTGCCCGCGGAGGGGGCGCGATCCCAGTTCGGGGAGTTCACGGGGGGCGGACAAGTCTACGCGGTGCCGGTGGCAGCCGACGGCGAGCAAGCCGGCCAGGCCGCGCAAAAAACCGACACCGCCAGCGGCGCACGCTCGCCCGAGTATGCACGCGTGCTGGACCGCTATATCTCGCGCCTGGTTTCGCTGGACCGGGTGATGGATGCGCTGGCGGTCTGCCGCGGCGAGATTGACCGCAATCCGGACGATCCGGGACTCTATGAACGCCTGGCCGCATTTCTGGATGAGAACAAGCTGGGCGGGCAAGTGGAAGCCGTTTATCGCAAAGCTATGGAACGCTTCCCAGACGCCTCCTGGACGCACAAACTGGCTCGCTGGTATCTGCGCCGCCAGCGCCGCGCGGAGTTTGAGAAGCTCACAGTCGACGTGGTCAAAATATTCTCCGGCACCGACCTGGAAATGTACTTCCATGAATTGGTCAATTCCTCCGCAGTCGGCCCAGCCGCCTACCGGCAGGTCAACCTATACGCTCATCAGCGCTTCCCGAACAACTTGCAGTTTGTCCGCAACTTACTCGACGCGTACTCACGCAAAGAGACCCTCGATCGTCGCGCCTACCGTGAGCTACTCCGCCAGTATTGGTTCTATGACGATCACCTCCGGCAGTTATTCCTTTCCACCTATGGAGACGAAGAACAGCGGGAGGCCGATGCGCTTCGCGCGCAGGCGGGCGATACGTCGAAATTAGCCTCCGCCAACCCCTGGGGAGCGAAGCTGGTTGCCGAGATGGCGGCCTGGAAATCGCATTTCGAAGAAGCCGCACCGGTCTTCGACGCGCTGGCCGCGCAGTATCCCGGCGATCGATCGATCGTCCTGCGCGCCGCGGCGGTCGATCGCTCGTTGGCGGCGTATCGGCCGGAGTACGCGGCGAAAGCGGTAGCTCTGGTCGAGAACGTCGTAAAGTACGCTCCCGGCGACCGCGCGGCGCTGACCGAGGCCGGCGAGATCTACGCGGATCGGGAACGCTTTTCGCAGGCGCGCCCGTTTTGGAACCGCATCCCCCAAATCGAACCGGGAAATGCGGACGGGTATCTCGAAGCCGCCACCGTGTTTTGGGACTACTTCCAGTTTGACGACGCGCTCCGCTTGCTGGCGGAGGGACGCCAGAAACTCTCCGATCCCACCCTTTATGCCTATCAGGCTGGCGCGATTTATGAGAACAAGGGCGACGATGATCGCGCAGTCGAGGAGTACATCAAGGGCGCGCTCGAAACCGGCGGGGCTGGAACCGAAGGCGCTTCTCCCGCGCGCTCGCGCCTGCTCCAACTCGCCCGCCGGCCTGCGTTGCGGCCGATGATCGAAACTCGGACAGTCGCGCTTGTAACGAGCGGCAATCCAAATCGCGCTGCTGTGGCGCTGCGGTTGGCAATCCTCGAGCAGCAGAACCGCAGAGACGATGCGGCCGCGTTCCTACTTTCCTTGACGCGCAGCACCAGTTCGCCGGAGTTGCTGGAGGATCTGGGCGCTGCAGCCGCCCGCCTCGGTTTCGAGAACGTGCGCGAATCGGTGCTCGAGCGGCAGATCGCGCTCGCGACCGACGATGTGGAGCGCATACGCCTTCGGCTGGCGCTGGCCCGTTATTACGAGAGCAAGCCGGATGTCGCGGCGGCCCGCACGGTCATCGAAGACGTACTGCGCGCGAACCCCGCCATCCTCGGCGTGGTGCGCGCCGCCACGGACTTCTATTGGCGCAACCATCTGCCCGAGCAGGCGGTGGATACGCTTGCGGCTGCGGCGCGCTCGTCGAATGCGGTTTTCAAGAAACAGTTCACTTTCGAAGCTGCCCAAAAAGCCGCCGAGTCGGCCAAGTACGGCCGTGCGCGAGACCTGCTTGCCGAATTATTGGCGGGCGAACCGTTCAACGCGGATTACCTGGCAGCCATGGCGGATACGTATGCGCGCGCAGGCGAGTATCAGCAGCTCCGCGATTTCTATGCTGCCAAGATTGCGGACATGAGCCACGCGGCCATTCCTATCGTCGAGCGCAACGAGCGCGTGGCCGGTTTGCGGCGCGGCATCATCCCGGCGCTGGAGCAACTGAAGGAGTATGCCGCGGCGGTCGATCAGTATATCGAAATCGTCAACCGATACCCGGAAGATGAGGATCTGGTCAAAGATGCGGCTCTGTTCGCGGCACGGCACGGGCTTCAGCCGAGGCTGGCCGGTTATTACACCAAGGCATCCGCCGAATCTCCCAAAGACGTGCGGCTGCACATCGCGCTGGCGCGCCTCGAAACGCAGTTCGAGGATTACCCGGCGGCCGTTTCGGCTTATGATCGCGCCATTGCGGTTCGTCCGGATCGGCTGGACCTGCGGATCGCGCAGGCACAGTTGGAAGAGAAACTGACGCGCTTCGATCAGGCGATCGAAGCGTACAAGAATCTTTACGCGCTGAGTTATCGCGATCCGCAATGGCTGCTGAAAGTCGCCGAGCTTCTGGCGCGCGAGCGGCGGCCCGCGGAAGCGGTGAAAGCCGTCGAAGCCGCGATGATCGAAGGCCGGCCCGCGAAACCCGATCTGTTCTTCAACGCGGCGGCGACCCTGGAGAAGTGGGGCTTATTGCAGGAGGCCGCGACATTCGCCGGCCGCGGTTGCGATCTCGCCGGCCCACGGCTGCTGATTGACCAGGGCGAAGGCGCTGAACTATACGCGCGGGTGATGACGCGGCTGCGCAAGCACGAAGAGGCTTATCGGCGCCTCTACGCCGCTCAGCAGGCCGGCATGCAGTTGCCGCAGCGCGAAGCCGTTCCGCAGTTAGCCGATCTCGCGCTGCGTCAGATCGGTCAGACCGCCAACACTTACTTCACCCCCGAAGAAAAGGTCTCCCTGGCCGCATTCCTCGAAAAGGCGAGGGCGACTGCGAGCAACACGACAACCTGGAATGACAGCCTGCTGCAACTGGCGCAGTTCGCGGGGCTGAAAGAGCGCGAGGTTCGCTGGCGAAGCGACCTGCTGCTGGCGGAGCCGGATGCGCCGTCCGCCCAGGCGCACCTATCGCGGATCGTCGAGTTGCAGAAGTCCAGGATGCAATTCGCCGAGCTCGGTTCTCTGCTGGAGCGGTACTGGCGTGCGAAACGCGACCGACCGCCCGGCTTCAGTCAGCAGGTGCTCGGCCAGGCAGCGCAGGCCTACGCCATCGCGGGGGACGCCGAAAGCGAGTTCCGCGTGTTGTCGCAGGACGAGGGCGGCATCGATCTTCAACGCTACTTGGAACTGTTGCGCACGCGCGATCCGGATCGCCGGCTGAAGCTGGCGGCCAGCAGCCACGCTGGATTGCAAATCGCCATCGAGGCCGGCGACGGTGCATTCGCGCGAGCCGCGGTATCGCGGGGCGGGAACACGGAGACGCCGGTGTGGGCGCGGGCTTACCTGAGCCTGGTTGGGCTGTATTACCGAGATCCTGCCCCCGAAGTGAATCAGGCATTCGCCGGATTGCTCGGCGGCGGCACTATCGGAGAGCGCCTCGGCAAGCCGGTGGATCGCAACCAGCAGTTGGCCGGCGCGATGTGGTTCTATTTTGGCTCGCGCTATGGCGAATACCTGGGGCTAACCAACCGTGACGGTTCGGAAGACTACCTGCCAGCCACGCTGGAAGCGGCGCCCGCGCAAGCCGCCGGTTACTTCGCGCTCGCGCAATCTTACGAAGAACTGGGGCGGCACGACCGCGCGATTGCGGAGTACGAAGACGGTCTTCAGTTCGATCCCAACGCCGGAAATGCGCGCCAGGCCATCGCAGATATTCTATGGAAGCAGGGCAAACAGGATGACGCCATCGCGCAAACGAAGCTGGCGCTCGAAGCGTTCCGGCGCCAGGAGAACTCCGGCCGCGTGCCGCCCGAATTCTGGCACCAGGCGGAGCACACTCTCACTGCCATCGGGCAGCGCAATACTCTCCCCTGGCAGCACAAGATTCTCCCCGATGTGCGAGCCCAAGCCGACCGGCTTCTTCATGATTACATCCGCATGAACGGCGCCTATCAGGTGGAACCGTTGTTGCGAGGCGTGATGGCCGCGGCCGGCAGACCGGAAGCCGGCGTGAGCTGGATTCTCGATCTTTCGCGCGCAGCGCGGACGCCCGCCGATTCCGCCAACTTCCTGGCGCAAATCGTATCTTCCGCAATCCCCGAGGAGCAGCGAGAGCCGGTCCTTCGCCGGATAGTCGAACTCGCGGACGCCCAGATGGCTCAGGCCGCCGGCGAGGCCCGCACTTTCGCGCAGTCGGAGCTGAATCAGCGCCGCATTGAGCTGTTGCAGTACCTGGTCCAGCACCGCCGCACCGAAGGCGCCCGCGCGTTGCTGGCCCTTATCCAGAATCCGCCGGGAGATCTTGAAATCGTGATCGCCGCGCAATCCGGCGAGTTGGCCGCGCGGCTCGATCGCTATCGCCAGGATCGAGCCAAGGCGCCAACCACGGAATCCCTGCAAAGCGCCGCTACTCAGTTAACCAACCAGGGCGATCGTATATCGGCGCGAGCGGTTTTGGATTACCTGTACACGCGCGCGTTGGACGATCGCGATTTGAGCCCAACCAATTTCCTGGGATTGGCCGGCATACGGCTTGAAACCGGTGATGTCGACGCCGCGATGGCATTGCTGCGCCGCATGAACCTGGTCTCAGTCGAGCCGTTCGAGAATCTGATGGCCGCGGCGGACCTGTTGGAAAGAACCGGGCACCAGTCCGAGGCGGTGGAATTCCTGGCGACGCGCGAACGCGCTGCGCCATGGGATGAAGGCGCTCGTCTGCGCCTGGCCGCGATTCGGCACAGCACGGAAACGCTGGCCGCGGTGTCCGCCGATGCGGAGGCTTCTTACGAAATGCGGGTCCGGGCCGCTGACGCGCTGTCGGCGGTGCGGCCGGTCGTCCAGATCGGCAGCGGAGAGCTCAACCTGCTGGCCGCCGGCAGCGTCGATCCAACCGCCGCCGAAAAGCCGCTCTATTTCGAAGCGCGCGTTCGCGCGGCCACCGCCGCCAAAGATCCCGCCACCCGCCTGCGGCTGCTTCTGGGAGCGGTGGCGATCGATCCGGCACCGGAGGCGGTGCGTGTGGCCCTGGTGCGAGCCGCGCTCGATGCCGGCCGCGACCGAACCGCGATTGCCGCCGCAGATTCGATTCTTCCACGCTGGTGGGGCCGCAATGAAGAATTTGAAAGCGAGCAAGGGCGGTGGGCGCTGGCGGCGGCCCGATCGTTCCTCTCTGCGGAGGGGCTCGCCAAAGCGGAACGTACCGCTGTCGCGCAACGGCTGGCCGATGCATTCGTGCGCGCGGGAGACCTGACGATGGCTGGGCATCTGCTTCGGGTCGCCAGGGAAATCGACCCAAGTCCGCGCCTCGATGCGCGACTGGCCGAGGTGAACGCGGAGATCGGCCGCCGCCGCGAAAACACGCTGCGGCGACCCGTGGTCGGTTTGAATGTGGAACAACCGGCGATCGTCCGGCCGATGCTGGCTGCTGGGAAACGGGGGACTTTATGAAGAAGAATCTGCTGCGAGCCGGAATCGGCCTGGGAGGCGTATGCGTAGCGGTCCTCCTCTCCCAGGTCGGCCAGCCGGCGCCGCCAAAGCTCAGCGAGTTTGTGCCGGCTGGGCCTGTGCTATACCTCGAGGCCAAGGACTTCGCGTCGCTTCTGTCGAACTGGCGCGCTTCGCAGGTTCGCGAGCACTGGCTCTCGAGCGCCGACTATAGCGCTTTCTCGCAGTCGCATCTCTTCATGCGGCTCGACGAGGTCTACAAGGACTACGCCGGCGCGGCCGGCTTCGCACCGGACACTTCGATGCTTCAGAGCATCGCGGGCTCCGAGTCCGCGTTGGCGCTCTACGACATCGGCAAGCTCGAGTTTCTATACATGACTCGCCTGCCCTCGGCCAAAGCGGTGGAGACCGTGCTGTGGCGCTCGCGAGCGAACTTCACGCCTCGCAAGGCCGGCGGTGTGGACTTCTACGTTCGCACGGATGCTTCGGGCCGCGTGGTGGCCTTCGCTTCAACCGATGACGTGTTACTGCTCGCCACGCGTGAAGATCTGATCGCCGGCGCGCTGGAGCTGATGGCGCACGGAGCGCGCAACAAGATGAGCGATGAAGGCTGGTTCGCCCGGCCCAGCCGGGCGGCTGGCGGCGCGGGCGACCTGCGGCTGGTGATGGACTTCGCGGCGCTCGGAAGAAGCCCGCATTTCCGCTCGCATTGGATTCAGCGCAACGTCTCGCTGGTCCGGCAGTACACATCCGGTATTTCGGATTTATTCCTGAGCGCCGGGGCGATTCGGGAAGAACGGCTGCTCTTCCACGCGGCTGCCCCCTCCACGGAATCTTCCGCGGATAGCCAGCCGCTGGCCGAAGCCCTGCGGCTGGTTCCCGATGACGCCGGTTTCTACCGGGGATGGGCTGGCCCCGAACCGGGCGAAACGTTGGCCCTGTTGACGGCCAAGCTGCTCAATCCCGCCGTAGCGCGCGCCGAACGCTCGCCCGATCTGGCGCCGTCCGCCCCGAGTGGTGCCACTGCCGCTGGCAGCGAGGCGGATCTGGATATCCGCATCGATGAGCCGGAGTTTCCTGATGATAGCGGCCAACTTCTTCCGGAGGCTCTCCAGCATCTGCTGAACGCCGACAAGCTGACGGCAGCCGTCCAGGTGGAAGAGACGCGCCCGGCAGCGGACGCCGTCTTCATCGGCACCAACCGGGCGCTGGTCGTCGTCCGTCAATCGGCCTGGGATGCGGCAGCGGTCCGGGAGGCCATCGCTTCGGCCATCGAAGGCATGTTGACCACCATGCGCCTCGGCGTCGAATGGACCGAAGTGAATCGCGAAGGCCTGCGATACTTCCTGCTGGACGGCCTTGTCCCGCTGGCAGTCGCGGTCGAGGGGAACCGGTTGATCGTGGCCAACTCGCAGCCATTGATTGAGCGCATGCTGTTGCGGACCAACGCGCCGCTTCCACCGAACATCGGCATCTATGCGGCTGGCTTTCGGCACGACCGCGAGGGCCGCAATTTCGGCGTCTGGATGCGGCAGCTCGATAACGTCCGCGCGCCGGTGAATCCGTCCGCTGCCGCGCCGCCGCAATTTCTTTCGCAGAACCTCGTCAGCTTGAGCGATACGCTCCCGCAGGTCAGATCGGCGACGATCACGGCAACCGAACAGGGCGAGACGATGAAGCAGACCGTCACCTATGAGCTCGCGCGATGACTCGGTTCGCGGTCGTCTGCGCCGTAGCCGTTTTCGCAGCAAACGCCCAGACGTCCTATCTTCTGTTGGACGCAACTCGCAAAACCGTGATCGCGATCGACTGGCGCGCGCCAGACGTGCCCGTTCCGGTCGGTTCGCTGGTCAAACCATTTACTGCGATTACTTACGGCCAGCGGCACCGCATGCGCTTTCCCGTTTACGAGTGTACTGGCGAAAACTGCTGGCTGAAAACGGGCCACGGGCGCATCGGACTGGCCGCCGCCATTGCGCACTCCTGCAATTCCTACTTCCGTCAACTCGCCGCGGACGTGTCTCCCGCGGACGTCTGGGCAGTGGTGGACCGGTTCGGCCTGCGCGGGCCGTCGGCGGATTGCGACAGGGATACGTTATTCGGTATGGGAAGCGCTTGGCGCCTGTCTCCGCTGGAGGTCGCGCGCGCGTATGCCGAATTGGCCTCGCGCAGGGCCGAGCCTGGGGTCGCAGAGGTGATCGAGGGAATGCGGCTGAGCGCCAGCGTCGGTACGGCCGCCGCGCTTCGATCGGCGCTGCCTGGTCCGGCGCTGGCCAAAACGGGCACCGCTCCCTGCTCCCATTCGCCACGAGCGGCGGGCGATGGCTACGCCGTGGTGGTGTACCCCGGCGACAGTCCGCGCTACGTTCTCCTCGTGCAGGTGCACGGAGTGGTCGGCAGACAGGCGGCAGAAACCGCGGCGCGCCTCCTGCCCGTTCTTGTGGGAGCGCGGTAACATGAGCCGGATCGTACTCCTGCTGTTGGCGCTGCACGCAGCCGCGAGCGGCAAAGACCTTCGCATCGGTGTCTTCGGTCTGTTTCATCCGTCTGAACTGATCTTGCGGGCGGCGTCCGGCCGTGCGCTGCGGGTCGACGTGGCGGGGGCCGTGTGGAATCTGGAGGGCTCGCGAACGGCCCGCTTGCGCGTGGGCCGCTCGGGTGTTCTGTGCACGGCCGGGAACCGCGCGGGCAGTTCCGCGGTGGTTCTGGCAACCGGTTCGCGCGGCAGGACGGAATTCTTCCTGAGTGTGCCAGGGAAGATCGAGCGGCGGTTCGTGGCATCTCTCGAGGTGCGGGTCCGCGGCGGCGAATTGGTTCCGATTGTCATCACCGATCTCGAGACGGCGGTCGCGTCGGCGGTTGCCGCTGAGAGCGTTCCCGGCGCGCCTCTCGAAGCGATCGAGGCCCAGGCCATCGCAGCCCGCTCTTTCTACCTGGCATCTCCCGCACGGCATCGGGATTTTCAGTTCTGCGATACCACCCACTGCCAATTCCTAAGAGAACCGCCGGAGCAAACCGGCGCGGCGAGCGTAGCCGCTGCCGAGACCAAGGGCTTGGTGCTGGTCCACGCGGGCGCTGTGTTGGCGGCGCTCTATTCCGCCAGTTGCGGCGGCCGGACCCGAACCCTGGCCGAAGCGGGTATGGCAGTGCAAGGATACCCGTACTACTCGATCGAGTGCCCATCCTGCCAGACCAGCGCGCCGGACTGGGAGAGCTCGTTTCCCGCGAACTACGCCACGCTACTCGAGAACCGTTCCGAGGCCAATCGGATCGAATTGGGGCGGGTTCTCGGTTGGAATGTGATCCCGGGATACAACTACCAGGTAAGGCGCGAGGACGGCCACATCGTGGTGCACGGCCGTGGCGCAGGGCATGGCATCGGTCTCTGCCAACGCGGCGCCGGCGCGATGGCGGCTTCCGGCGCCAATCATCGGGTGATTCTGAATTACTATTACCCGAATACGGCGATCGGATACAGAGAGTAATCCGCCTGGCCCATAGGCATCCGCCGCCGAACGGTGTAACCTGGAACCAGATAGGTGTCCCGTGAAACGCGCGTGGGTTATTTTGGCGGCCGGAGTGTTGCTGGCTTGCGCCGCGGCGGCGAAGGACCCGCAAGCTCACGCCTCGGGCGACGATGACAATCCCGGCAGGGGCGTCAACATCTACTCTCTCCAGCGGGAAGTTGAACTGGGCCGGCAGATGGCGACCGAGGTCGAGCGGCAGGCGCGGATGCTCGACGACCCGGTGGTGGCGGAATACGTGAACCGCCTGTCGCAAAACCTGGTGCGCAACTCGGACGCGCGGGTGCCCTTCACGGTCAAAGTGATCGATTCGAATGAGGTGAACGCCTTCGCGCTGCCGGGAGGTTTTCTGTTCGTCAACGCCGGCCTGCTCCTGCGCACCCAGAGCGAGGCCGAACTCGCCGGCGTGCTGGCGCATGAGATCGCTCACGTGGCCGCCCGGCACGC
>Ga0302195_10001973_pt1 | contig 16279 bp, 15 predicted proteins | sample II_Bog_N1_2_FD_198778 | JGI IMG/M metagenome (GOLD analysis project Ga0302195, IMG submission 198778) | Peat permafrost microbial communities from Stordalen Mire near Abisko, Sweden - II_Bog_N1_2 | ecosystem: Environmental > Terrestrial > Soil > Wetlands > Peat | place: Sweden: Abisko...
GACCGATGCCGGCACGGCGAGGCGTTTGAGTTCCGACACAATTGCCGCTTGCGTATATTGGGCGATCATGTGGCCAGAGTCCACACCCGGGTCGTCAGCCAGAAACGCATTAAGACCGTGGCTGCGATTAGTGTCCAGGAACCGGTCCGTGCGCCGCTCCGACATGCTCGCCAAATCGGCGACGGCAATAGCGAGAAAATCGAGAACGTAGGCGACGGGAGCCCCGTGGAAGTTTCCATTCGACTCGACGCGACCATCACGGGTGACGACGGGGTTGTCGATAGCACTAGACAGCTCACGGCTTGCTACAAGCGCCGCGTAGTCGATGGTGTCGCGGACCGCACCATGCACTTGAGGGGCACAACGCAGAGAATACGCGTCCTGAACTCGAGCGAAACTCGCGGCCGAGTGAGTCGCGACGATACCTGAATGGGCGAGCACCGCGCGCATGTTTGCTGCCGACGTAGCCTGTCCTGGGTGTGGACGCAGCGCCTGCAGGTCATCGGCAAGAACGGTGTCTGTGCCCGCGAGACCCTCAATACTTAGTGCAGCAGCGAGGTCGGCTGCTGTAATGAGCGCGCGAAGGTCGTACACGGCGAGGGTGAGCATCCCGAGCATTCCATCGGTCCCGTTAATCAGGGCGAGCCCTTCCTTTTCCCGCAGTTGCACGGGAACGATCCCCGCGGCTGCCAGGGCGACCGCAGCGTCTAGTTCGACGCCGTTGATGTCGCGTACTCGTCCTTCACCGATGAGGGCCAGAGCGCAGTGGGCTAGCGGCGCGAGATCGCCCGAACAGCCCAGGCTCCCGTATTCTCCGACGATCGGCGTAATGCCGGCGTTCAAAACTGCGGCGTAGGTCTCCGCGATGACCGGTCGAACGCCGGTGCGGCCGGTTGCAAGCGTCGACAGGCGCAGCAACATCAATGCTCGTATTACTTCGCGTTCAACTTCTGGCCCGCTCGACGCGGCGTGGCTGCGCACGAGAGACAGCTGCAGGAGGGCGCGTTGCTCTTCGGGTATCTGTTTGGATGCGAGTGCGCCGAAGCCGGTCGAGACTCCATAGTGCGGCACGACGTCGCGCGCGAGTCGTTCGATGACCTGACGGCTGGAGTGCATCTCGGCGATGCTCTCATCAGTCAACTCGACGAGCGCGTCGTGCCGTGCGACGGCTACGACATCGTCCGGGGTTGGAGCGCCGACCCCTAGCAGGACGGGGCTCGAAAGCAAAGTCGGCTGTGGGAGGAGAGAGGTGCTCAATTCGAAAGCCCTTCGGCGGCGTGGACAGGAACAAGTCAACTGTGTCCTTCTCGCGGCTGCTTCGGGACGCCGCGAAAGGACTAGTGTCTGACTCACCAGACTTACTTCTGACGATAGGGACACCAATGAACGCTCTTCCGGGGCCGATTCTGGACCTTGTGTCGCTTGCGCAACCCGCCGCGGCGCCGAAAATGCCCGCTGTCCGCAATGCCATAGCCGTCCTCAACAAGATCGCCGCCAGTGCGAAGCCTCTTCCGGCCAGCACGCTTGCACGGTCGCTAAATATCCCTCGGAGCACCATGTACCAACTCCTTCTGGTTCTCGCAGACGAGGGGTTGATCGTCCACATCCCGGAGACACGAAGTTATGCGCTCAGCATCGGGGTATTCGAGCTCGGCTCCGCGTACCTGCGCCACCAACCGCTAGAGAACCTTGCTCGTCCTTTGCTCATCAAACTCGCCCAGAAGATAGGTGAGACGGCGCAGCTGGGAATCCTTCAAGGCGACGAGACGCTTTACCTCCTCAAGGAAGCTCCCGCCCGACCGACAGCCCTGGTCACGGAGGTCGGCGTTCGGCTTCCCGCGCACCTCACCGCCAGCGGTCGATCCTTGCTAGCGGGCCTGCCGCCCAAACAGGTCATGGCTTTCTTTTCCAGTTCGCCGAAGTTCCTCACCATCACGGGTAAGGGCCCAACCTCGCTAAGAGAGCTTCGACAGGTCCTCGCCGAAGATCGCGATAGAGGTTGGAGCATCGAGGATGGCAGCGTCACGGACGGAATAACGTGTATTGCCGCCGCCGCACGGGATTACTCGGGGCGACCTGTCGCCAGCATCGTCACTTCGTTTCGGAGTGATCGGCATACCGAGTCATCCGGAGCCGTCGCCGCCGAAGTAATGCGAACTGCCGGCGAACTAACCCAACGCCTAGGCGGGTCGTTGCCGACGGCGGTACCGGTAGAGGCTCTCTAGAGTGCCTCCTGGAGTCTGACGTGGTGGACAGATAGAGTCCTCAGCGGCGCATGACACCGGCAGGAAGGCGTCAAATTGTGGTCATGGACCTTCTCGCCCCTGCACCCAGACGCGTTGTACGTACTCTGCCCGAGTACAAGACTTCCGCTACATCACAAAGCGAACCGCTGTTTCGGGCATCTTCCAACGAGAACAACAGCGCTCCATCAGAGCAAGTCATCCGGGCCGTTCTCGGGGCCGCACGGACGGGTAACCGCTATCCGGCTCCGTATGGCGGAGAACTGATCGAGGCGATCGCTGCGCACTTGAATATTGATGCGACGAGCGTGGCCGTGGATGGGGGCTCGCACGCGCTTCTGAATCACTTGCTTTTAGCCTTCGTCGGTCCCGCATCCCGTGTTGTCTTCCCTTGGAGGAGCTTCGAGGCCTATCCCATCAGCGTGGCGGCTACCGGCGGAGTCCCGGTCCCTGTTCCTAACCGCCCTGATGGGGCGCACGATCTTGCTGCCATGATCGAGCAGGTCGATGGCAACACTGCCGTAGTGATCCTGTGTAACCCGAACAACCCAACGGGCTCGGCATTCACCGAAAATGACCTCCTCAACTTTCTCGAGCGCGTACCCCCCGAGACTCTGGTCGTTCTCGACGAGGCCTACATCGACTTTCTCGACACGGATCGAGTAGGGAACTACGACTCAGTCAGCCTGCTACATGATCACCCGAATATTCTCATCCTCCGGACGTTCTCTAAGTGTTACGCGCTTGCGGGCTTCCGTGTGGGTTACGCCGTAGCCCACCCCGACGTGATCTCTTCTATACGCGCCGTTCTGCCGACATTCCCAGTGTCGCAGACCGCCGTAGCCGCGGCGAAGGCGGCACTGGCCGACGTAGCAGGAAGCGCCCGTACTGTGGCGGTGGTTTCTTTGCAGCGACAGGAGGTGACGGCGGCTCTTCGTGCGGCTGGCTATCCTGTTTTCGAAAGTCACGCGAATTTCATCTGGCTGCCGCTAGGAATCGGCTCCTCAGATTTCGCAAAGAAATGCCTTCAGGCGGGGATTATCGTCAGGCCGTTCGGGGAGGAGGGAGTCCGAATAACTGTCGGGCAGGCCGGTCTAGCGGAAGCGATAGTTCATGCCGTCGGCGTCAATCGCTAACCCGCTCACTCCGCCCTAAGAAGGTGCGCCGAGGAGCTCATTCACAATCGGCATGGTCTCCAGACGACTGTGCTCCACGTGCGCGAACGCGAGGGCAGCGGCGAGATCCACTTCACCGGCCAACACCGCGGCACACAGTGCTTCGTGTTCCCGATGCACAGCCATGTTGTCGCGGTCAACCACGATATGGAAGAGTCTCCGCAACCGACCGTTGACCGGAATCATCAGGTCGTCGAGCAGGCGGCAATTGGCCAGGTCCAGCAGGTCTTCGTGAAGCTGCCAGGTTGCTTCGGCGATACCGGCCACGTCCTCGCGAATCACGGCATGCTCCGCCTCCAGCAAGCTGCTCCGCAGATGATCACCGTTGGCGCCTCGTGCGCATTCCTCCGCGGCAAGGCGAGCAGTGAGCACCTCCAGCGACGACCTGATCGTGAATAGCTCGGCAATGTCCTGCAGGGTCATCGCTGCGACGATGACGCCTCGCCGGTGGAGGCTCTTGATATAGCCTTCGCTCTCGAGCCGGGGGAAAGCCTCCCGGATCGGCACGCGAGAGACTTTCAGCTCATCGGACACCATGCGCTCGCGAAGACGCTCACCTGGCTGGAATGTGCCATCGACGATTCGTTCTCGGATCCACAGATAGACGCGCTCGTCGAGCGCCTCCTCTGCTTCCCGCTCGCGGGGTGGGGCGGATGAGCCTGTGATCAGAACCATGCATCTGACCCTAGTGGGTCGGCCTCACCCGGCTCACGTGGGCGGTCAGCCTCTCAGGTTGATCATTGTACCAACGCCACTTGCGATCGCTTTAGCGTAGATCACCGCCGCGGTGGTCACGTCCTGGATTCCTGTGCCAAGAGACTTATAAAGCGTGATCTGGTCGTCGTCCGTTCGCCCTGCCACCTTGCCGGCGATAACGTCACTGAGCTCGTCGAGACGTGTGTCTCCGTCGAGCAGGCCGGCCGCGATGGCGGCGCGCAGCTCGTCTGACTCGAGCGCCGCCACACGGCGGTCATCGACGACAACCTTGGCACGCCCGACCGCGTGCTCGTCCACTTCGCGGAAGCCCAGCCGTGGGGGCGTGCCCACCGCATTGATGTGCATCCCCGGCGTCAGCCATCGACCACGCACCACTGGCTCCAGTGACGGCGTGAGCGTGCAGAGTATGTCCGAATTGCGCACAACGTCTTCGGCACTTGCTGCCGCCTCGACTTTAACCCCGAACCGATCGGACGCTTGTTCGGCGAACCGCTGAGCCGAGGCCGCAGTACGGCTCCAAACGTGCACGGTGTCTATCGACCGGACCAGTCGCAATGCCTCAAGGTGTGGTCCCGCCAATGCGCCAACTCCGATCAGACCGAGCGACCCACCCTGGCTGCGGGCCAGATATTTCGTAGCCACCGCCGAAGCAGCTGCCGTGCGTGCCCGTGTCACCGCAGCGCCGTGCAAGATAGCCAAGCAGGAACCCGTCAGCGCATCGACCAACACGATCGTCGATTGCTGCGTGGGTCGCCCTGCGCTCGCGTTGCCAAGTGTGTCGGCCAGAAGTTTCATTCCGCCGAATCGGTCGACCGCGGCCAGCATCGGCACTAGCAGGGTCTCTCCGCCCGGTGTCGAGATCGGGTCTCGATCGGCCTGTGTTGCCGCACCGACGGCCAGGCCGCCGATGCCGCGTTCCACTGCGGCGATGACTTCCGCCATATTAATGAGCGGCTCGATTTCGCTGTGGGTCAGGATCAGGGTCATTGTGTTCCAAAGTTTTATTGTCAAATGGGCAGGGCGCGGCCGGGCGCTCGGAGTCTGGTAGCGGGAAACCAAGACTCCGGGCGTCCGCCCGCGTAGCACGCGCTAAGAATCAGCCCTTGCCCAACTACTTGTCGCTTAGTTTCTGGCGGGCCAGCTTTACCGCCCGTTTGATGTCGGACACGTCCGACTGCGCGGGCGGGAAGGCTTCGTTTGCCATCCAGGCCTGGTTGAACGCACGAACCCCTCCAACTAGGAGAGGCCGCGAGGAGACCATGACGGTGTCGGCACCCGATGTCACAGCCTTGTCGAACATTGCCAGCGACCGTGCGGCGATCTGTACCCACTTGCCGCCAGCCTGAACAGCCGCAATCGCACGATCCAGGTGCTCCTGGAGTCGTGGGTCATTGATCTGTCCGGGTATTCCCATCGACCCGGACAAGTCGGACAGACCGAAGTCGAAGAGGTCGAGTCCGTCGATCTTGACGAGCTCCTCGACGCCTTCGAATCCGGCGAGATCTTCAAGCAGTGCGGTTCCGATCGGCCGGGACTCGTCGGTGGTGTACTGCTCGACCGGGCTGTGCCGCAGGCCGAACTCTTCTGCACGAGTGTCCATGGTCAACCCGCGCCGCCCTCGCGGCGGGTAAAGGAGTTCGGCCGCGAAGTCATACGCGTTGCTCGGGTTTGTGTGCGCCAACATGATCGCGTTGACGCCGGTCTCGATATAAGGCAGCACGTGGGCGCGGTCCGGCGTGCCGACGCGGATCATCGAGCCCACTCCAACGGCGTCCGCCGCACGAACCATGTTGAGACATAGCTCCGTGGTCATCGCAGCGTGTTCGGCGTCGATGTAGATCCAATCGAATCCCAGCAGCCCGGCGATTTCGACGAGTGTAGGATCGCTTCCGTCGATCTCGAGGCCGAAGGCCATTTCGGGCTTCTCTAGCGCCGCGCGCAGAGCGTTGTTACGCATGTAACTCTCTTCTCATATATAGGTGGGGATTGTGTAACCATCGTTCGCGTGTGTCATGCGATCGAATTATCGAATGCTGTCGATGAAGCGCCGGCTTCGCTCATGCCGAGGGTTCGTCAGCACTTCCTGCGGTGTGCCGGACTCCACAACAACACCATCGGCCATCAGCACAAGGGTGTCGGCGGCGTCTCGCGCGAATCCCATCTCGTGGGTGACCACAATGGACGTCATTCCGCTCTCAGCAATTTGGCGCATTACGTCAAGAACTTCACCGACCATTTCCGGGTCCAGTGCCGAGGTCGGCTCGTCGAACAGCATGAGCTTTGGTTCCATGGCCAGCGCTCGGGCGATCGCGACTCGCTGAGACTGACCGCCGGAGAGCTTGCGAGGGTAAACGTCGGACTTGTCGACCAAACCCACCCGCCTCAGCAGTTCGCGCCCTCGTTCCTGGGCCGAGGTACGGTTCTCTCCCTTGACCCGGATAGGGCCGAGGGCAACGTTCTCTAGGGCAGTCATGTTGGGGAATAAATTGAAGCTTTGAAATACCATGCCGATTTCCGCCCGACGATGGGCGGAGTGCTTCTTTGAGACCTCGCGGATCTTGCTGCCGTCGCGGCGGTATCCAACGAGTTCGCCGTCCACAAGCAACCGGCCGGAATCGATTGATTCGAGGTGATTGATGCAGCGAAGAAAAGTCGATTTCCCGGACCCTGAAGGCCCAATGATGGCCAGCACCTCGCCCCTGTGGACCCTGAGGTTCACGCCTCTGAGAACATCCAGCGCGCCGAATCGCTTGCAGACGTCGCTGGCGTCGACCATCACATCGTTATTGGATCCTTCCCGCGTATTTTCAACGGGAATATCCGAACCCAGTTGACTCACGACCAACCTCCTAAAGTCCTCGTGCGAAAAAGCGCTCAAGCCGTGATTGCCCGATCGTCAGTACGCCGGTTAAGGCGAGGTACCACAAGGTGGCGACGGTCAGGAGCGGAATGGTGTCGTAGTTCTGTGAATAGATCAGGGTGACGGATGTCAACAGATCCGTGTATCCGATGACGACGACCATCGATGTTGTTTTCAGCGTGTCGATGAATTGGTTGCCGGTTGGAGGGATGATCATTCGCATGGCCTGCGGCAGCGTGACGTGGCGCAGGACCTGCGAGCCGCGCATGCCGAGCGAAAGCGCTGCCTCGGTCTGGCCTTTCTCTATTCCGATAATTCCGCCCCTGATGATCTCGGCCATGTAGGCAGAACAGTTGATGGTCAGCCCGAGGATTGCGGCGCTGAACTGGCTGACGAGGACATTGGCGTCCACAGACACGAACGTTGGACCGCCAAAGGGAATACCCAGGTGGATCTGCGGGTACACGGCTGCAAGGTAGTACCACGCCAGCAGCTGAACCAAGACCGGAGTGCTGCGAACGATCCAGATGTAGCCTTTCGCCACCCACGAGAGAAGCCAGTTGTCGGACAGAACCATTGTGGCGAGGAGCACACCCAGGATCGTTCCGCCTACCATAGCGATGACGGTCAGTTCGATGGTGTGAAGGACCCCTTCAAGGACCGGCTGTGCGAACAGGTAGTGCCAGACGACATCCCACTGGAATCGCTTATTGCGGACGACCGAAAACCCGAGCTCGGCCAGGGCAATGATTACGACGACGGCAGCTGCCCATCTGCCCCAGTGACGCAGAGGCACGTACTCCATGCCGTTCTTGTCAGTCGTGATGCCCCTGATCGTGCTTGAAATGCTCGCCATGCCGGTGCCGCTCCCTCTAGCCGAGTCGAGATCGGTCCGCACGCGTCTCGGACGCGTGCGGACCGATGATGCTAATTGTTGGTCACAGACGGGGTGTTGTTGATCGCGGTTCGCGTGACTGCGACCGTGCTCAGCTTCCACTTGTCGATGATCTTCGCGTAGCTGCCATCGGCAAGGATCGCTTTCATGGCAGCCTCGAGAGCGTTAGAAAGCTTGGTGTTGCTTTTGGAGACTGCGATCCCGAACGCACCGGTGTCGATAATGGACGTCTTGACGATGTCGAAAGATCCGGGTTTTTGATCCAAGAAGTATTGAGCGTCAGGGCCACCCGCGAATCCGATATCGACTCGCTTGCTTTCGAGCGCGAGGTAGATGTCGCTCCCGCTCTGCAGCGTTTGGATGTTGATCGCCGGCTTTCCGGCTGCGACGCATTTGGCTGACTGCGCCTCAGTGGTGGGCACTGCGGGAACCGATCCGGCTTGCACCGCAACGGAGTGCCCACACATGTCCGCGAGGGTTCTGATCTTGAGCGGATTACCCGGCTGCACTAAAAGGCCGGCGCTGGCGATACCGTAGTTCACGAAGTTGACGATCTGTTCGCGGTCCGGGGTGTCGGCCAAGGCGGACATGGCAACGTCATAGCGTCCTGCTTGTACACCGACGACAAGCCCGTCGAAGTTGGCATTGACGAACGACATCTTTACGCCGAGTTTTTTGCCGAGATCGTCAGCAACGTCGACGTCAAAGCCCACCAGGGTGCTGCCTTTCATGTACTCGAACGGCGGGAAGTCGAGTTCGCTGCCGATCGTGATCGTCCCCGCCTTCCGAATATTCGCTGGCAGGAGACTGTTGAGCTTGGCCGACGCAGCGGGCGTCGCGCTACTTGCTTTCGTCGGTGTACCGGTGCTGCACGCGGTGAGCGCAAGTGCAACCGAAACGGCCGCGGCGGCGGCCCCGTACCTCGTCCAGCGTTTGTGCTTGCCGCCATTCGACGACTTCAACGTATTGAGCTTCATGACTGTCTCCATTCAGGGATTGTGATAGGTGCTACCGGGGGGAGCTTCGTGGGCAGGTCGCTCGCCATCGGACAATGGACCGAGCTCGACTGCTGGTCAGCCCGGTGCGCTGCACCCGCGGGAAGCTATAGCACCCGGATCGATGCCGGTCGACGCCCACGGAAGCGATGACTCACGAAGGAATGACGCCATTGACCGACCAACGTTTGTCATACGATACGCCGCAAATCGCGCGAAAATAGCCCCACTTTGACCCTTCTAGTGCTCTTTGGCATACCAAAATCATCGCTGAGTGGCATTCACGCCATGGCCACCTGCCCATTGCTGGAAGTCCCGTGGCACTGGGCCATCGATAAGAAACGGCTCCTGATCAGGGGTAACCATGAATTCAGATGTCCCTGATGCGTCGCATCAGCCCACCGGGTCGATGGAGTAAGTGGCTGGTAACCTACCAAATTTTGCCCAGCACGCGCGGCGAGAAGTTTACGGCGTCGAAATCTGGACGAAACACCAACTATCAGTCCAACCCTCCGAATTACCTCCCCCTATCGGGATTAGTCCCGCTTTTAAAGCGCCTCCACGCTCGTCGTCGGCGGGATGCTATCCAGGAGCATGTCAATCAGAGTGGTCAGCCCACCCGCGATTTCGGGCCGGGAAGCACTCGCAAAGCCTTCCCGCTCCACTCGCCCTGGCTCGTTGATGTGCACGTGAGTGTCCACGAGACGTTCTGCTACACGGTTAGGTGACATCTGAGTTGGCTTGCCCGCGAGGTGGCCTGAAACAATGTTGTCGTGCCCAAGCCTTATCCCCGTGAGTTTTGTGATGACGTGGTGAGCGTCGCTCGGATCCGTGAGCCTGGCTTGACCGGAAATCCATGCACCGTGGACACGCCACGCTTCGGCGGCCTGGAGTGTGCGAAACACCTGAAGGAGTTCTGCGGGGTCACCGAATTCGACGTCCTCGACGCTATCGAGCTCGCGGACGAAGGTTGCGAATACAGCGGTCACGGCGGTATCGGCGCGCGGGGAGTGTCCAGTTCACGGCGAAGCGATGATCGGCGGAATCCGGTGACGCTTGGAAGAAATTGGCGGCGACCCGCTCCAGCAATGACGCATCGCGAGCCAGCCATTCGACCGTGTCGAACGATGGCGACAGCGGTACAAGTCCGTCCGTGCTCACCGCACCGTGGGTGGTGCGAAGTCCCCACAGACCCTGGTATGAGGCAGGAACGCGGATAGACCCTCCCGTGTCGGTGCCGAGCCCAATGGTTGCCTGACCGGTCGAGACCGCAGAGGCCGGGCCGTTCGAGGACCCTCCCGGGATCCCATCGACCACGGCGGGATTCGGCGGCATCCCGTAGTGTGCATTTCGCCCGGCGATGCTGTAGGCGAATTCGTCGGTCTGAGCGACACCCCGCACGTCAGCTCCCGCCGTAAGTAAGACGGAAACCGAGGATGCGGTCCGTACCGCGGGTGCCTGTTCGGCGAGAAATTGCGGAACGCCCGCCCCGACCGGAATACCCGTGAGCGAGAACAGGTCTTTGACCGCGACTGTCTCCCCGGCCAGCGGACCGCGGCCGCTTCCCGCGATCAGCGGCGACCCGACCATGCGCCAGATGGACGAATCGATGGCGGGCGCAGGCTGCGAGACGTGGGCGACGTCGACCTTCCACGGGGCGTCCGGTCCGGAACGGATCCAGAGCTGCGTTTGCTGCCCGCGACCACCGGATTCTGGAGAAAAAATGGCGACAATGACTGCTGCGTCGGGAGAAATCGACCGCAATTCGACACGAAGAAGTCGTCGCGGCGGGGCACCACCTCGCCGCGACCGAAAGGCGCTGATCTGCTCATGCCCGACGAGCAGGCCGTTAGCATCTCCCCGCAACGTGTTCGGGCCGGGAGAAAATAGACGGTCGAGTGCCGCGACGTCATTGGCCATCAACGCGTCTTCGTAGTCCCAGAACGCATCCATTAGCCCATCCGGCGGAACTGCGCCCGTCGGGAGAGAGGCTTCAGGCCTGTGCGCGCTATACAAAATCCGACACCCGGATTCGCGCGTGGACGCCCTTCACGATGTCAACGACCTGCGAAATATTGAAATCCGTTGCTGCGCTCAGGTAGGCGTACGCATGCTCGGCATCCATCCCGAACCGAGCCCGTAGGAGTGAGATTGCGGCGCGCACACAGTCGCGCAGCGCCTCATCGAGATCTTCATTCAGGCCGGTCGGAACGAGGAATTCCGAAGTCTCAGCCAGCGGACCCGCGATGGGGCCGAACGTGGCGAGCGCGACGGGACGGGAAATGACGTCGAAACGCAGCGCCACCCGAAGCGACGCCTACATCGCGGTGAGAGCGACCTCGCCGTCTCCCTGCGCAAAATGTGGGTCTCCCACGTACGCAAGCGCCCCCTCCACCTGCACGGGCAGATACAGGGCATATTCACCGCGCTGACTCCGCTGTCTCGTCGCTGCGGATTCGCGGCCGAACGCATCCACCCAACTATCACCTCCACCTCGGCCCGACCTGCCTGGTCCCAAGTCACGCCGAGCAATTGCAGGATCCGCCACCAGCGCAGCAAATCATTCCCATATGAGCGCACCGTCAACGGGCTCATATCCGTCAACACAAGGTCCCGCAGAAATAGCGAGAACGCCTCGATCTCCGCCTCATCCTCGTCAACCACCATGAAGGGCAGCAATCCGGCCGCGCAAGATCTCACTGCCCCCACCGCGAGTAAGCCAACGCGGCCCTCGATCAGCTCTCGACGTATCTGGTCCACCTTCGCCACCCTCTCGAACCCCGCCGCGCGGGGTCATCGAAGTTCAGTCAACAGGACGGACGCCCATGCCTGTTGTTCGCGATCAGGGCCTTCCGTTCCTCCTTCTGCTCGTCGTTCATCGGGCCGGAGGGGGCGTTGCCCCGGTCCTTGTGGAATCCTGCTGCTTTCGGGTCGGCGAGGTAGTAGAGGATGGTGGCCTCCTCGGACGTGTAGTACACCCGCACGAAGGCGGCGCGACCCTCGACCTCGACGATGTCCGCCTCGGTGACCCGCTCCCCGTCCTTCGTGAGCAAGTCGCGGACGGGCGTGTAGTCGGTTTCGTAGTACCCCGGTTCGTGGTCGAGGACGGTGAAGCCCCGCGCAGTCAGCTCGGCGGTCGCCGTCTCCCTGATCGCGGTGAGGCGTTTCTCGTCGCGGGCGCGCTGGGTGGCGTGGGCGAACTGATCCGGTGACTCGGTCGCGACCTCGATGAGGGCGTCGACGGTGTCGGTGTCGCCCTCGATTCGATCAGCACGAGCGCCTGATCGAGCGTCAACTGGTGCTCGGTCACCGCGTTCGTCGCAACCTCGCTGTCCACCACGGCAAGGCCGGCCTTGACCCGCTTCGGCTTCTCGCTCAACTCCCGGGCGATCGCCGTCACGGACAAGCCGTCCAACTCCAACTGCTTCCACGCCGCCGCACGCTCACCCTCGGTCAGTTCGGCGCGCTGGTCGTTGGCGATCAACTGCCGGATGATGCGAATGGCTTCGGTGTCTGACTCCGGGACGATGACCCCGTGCCGTTTGATGCTGGCAACGAATTCGCGGGTCAGGTTCACGTCCGTGCGAACGTTCGCCTTGATCACCACCTCGCGGGGATGGACGTACTGAACGTGGATGCTGGTGCCTGTTTCTGTGTTGCTCATTTCGTGTTGCTCCCTCTGATTTCAGACGGAGGCTCCCGGGAACGTGACGGTCACGTCCCTCTCAGAACCTCAGTGCCTTTCGGCACCTGCCGAAATTCGGGATCAGGAGGGAATGGTCAAGCCCGAAGAACGAAAATCTTCGACTTAAAAGCGAAGCGGTTTGGTCGAAGAATTTCGTGTGGCTTGACCAGGAAGGAATGATCCCGAAAACTCTCCAGCCGAAATGGCACGAAGGTGCCGGCAGAACAGGGCGGCGCAGCCGCACCACCAGGTACTTCTTCCCCCACCGGTCGGCAAAGGTCGCACTCGACGGGGACGCGGAAACTGTCACGGCACGGTCACGTCCCGGCCGAGTAGGCAAGAGTGGGAGGCCGGCGCGCGGCCGGCCTCCCTGATGTTCGGCTGCCTATTGGCAGCTGTCGCACTGAGCCAGTTCCGACGGGTCTACCGGAACCGCGTAGCCGTCGATGGTCTCGTTCTCGTCATCCATGATGTCCTCCGTGGGATCTGATCGTGTGTGCCGGTTTGGCGAGAGACGACCAGACGGCCGACCAGAGAGTCCCGGTCAACGGACCGTGGAATACCGGAAGCGCAGCCGAGGATATGCCGCGAAAGCCGTTGAGCCGGGCGAACGCCGGCCGTAGTCTCGTTAGCCAAATTGGGATGCTCCCACGATTCGCACGATGGTCATCGACGACCCGACCGTCTAACTCGTCTGCGACCAGGGAGAAGGTTTGCTCAGGGTCGCCGATGATCCTAGGGAACAGTTGGCAGAGCGAGAACTCCGACGACTGCAATACCGATCGCGGCAATTGCGATGGCGGGTCCGTGCGCACGAGTACGGCTGGCGTGCCGGGATACGCGGCAGAGGAGCGTCCAGGTGGCCGCAACAAGAATGGCGAGCGGCACAATGTAGAGCGCGACCAGGCCAGCGTAGATCGCGACGGTCACGGTGAGGGCGGCGGCGAATTTGGCGTCGCCGAATCCGAACCAGCCGACCATGCCGAGCACGACGTACGCGGCGCCGACCGCGGCCGCCGCAACGAGGCAGTACAGGAATCTCAGCGGGTCGTGGGAGGCGATCGCGATACTCGCGGCTTGGATCAGGCCTGCGGCGGCGACAGGCGCGACATACCGGTTGGGCAGGGTGTGAGTGCGGACGTCGACGCTGGCGATGAGGGCGGCTCCGACCGCCAAGGAAGCGCTGAGCCCCCACGCGTAGACGGTACTGCTCAGGATCGGGAACAGCAGTGCGGCGACGAGGGCGCTGACAAACGCTGCCAGAGCGGCCGTCATCGACGCTCGTGTGAGGAGTGCCCGTGTCGCGGAGGCTTCGGTGGTCATGCGCGGATTCGTTGGTTGGCTTGGTCGATGAGGATCTGGGTGTCCTCGTCGACCTCATAGTCGGGATCGGCGGCGCCGACCCGCGCGTAGAGGTCATCAAGGACGGTGTGGAACCCTGCGAGATCCCCGACCTGCAGCGCAGCTCGGAGCTCGATCCGCCAGCCGGCTTCGTTCAGCGGGTCGACAACCTGTTCGACACGGGCGGCGTACCGCGCCAGGGACGCGTTCTGCGCCCTCAGCGCCCGCGTTCCGAGCTCGTTCGCGGCATCCATCACCGTAGCGATCATCTCCTCTTGGGGGATCGCGATCCACTGCCACCAACGCCGTGTGTTGGATCCAGCGAACGGCGTCCCACGCACCAGATGCAGCGCGGCGATCAGGTCGTCCGTGCTGGCCGCGGTCGGGTCCTGACCGACGAGTGCGCGGAAGTCGTCCCAGTCCGACCGGATGTCGGGATGCAGCATGTAGCCGTGGTGGTTGACGTTTTCGGGCAGCCACAGTTCCCCGGCCGAGTTATGGCCGAGCGCGACCCGGACTTTCTTGGCCAGCCCACGCTGGTTGTTGGCAGCGTCGGGAGTGTCGGGCCAGAACGCTTTCTGAAGTTGCAGCCCATCGACGGGACCGCGCCGCAGCGACAGGTACGCCATCAGTTCGATGCCGCGGCCCGGCATCAACTCACCGGGACGCAGGCCCTCCGCTTCGACTGGGCCGAGGAGCCGCAGGTACGGCACCTTCAACCCCGTGGTCGGCTCGGCGTTCGCGAAGGTTGAGGCGGGCGCATCGGTGCCGGCTGCCGCAGGCTGCCAGCGTCTCAGGTCCTCTCCGCTGTCCCGTTGCCCGTCGGGCGGATCAATCGGCGCGGGCAGCATGTCCGCCGCCATTTCCCGAGTTGGTCTTGGCGCCGGCGTCGGGGCGGTGGAGGGCGGTGGCACGGCGTCGTGCTCGGTGGTGTCGAGGAGTCCCTCCAGCAGATCGATGTCGCGGTCGCGCAGAAGTTGGGGGGTGAACGGTAGCGGCGGCATGGCGCTACCGGGGAGCACGAGTTCGGCATGGCCTGCTGAATCGATGCGAATCGTTGCGTGGCCGTCGTCGAGACTTCCGTTGGCGACGATCGCGAGACCGCACCGCCCCAGCCTGGTGACGAGCTCGGTTATCCGGCTCGTCACTGGTCCTTCGACGGGTTCGCCGAGGAGGACAAGGTGTGGCGCCCATGATTCGGTCTCCGCGGCAAGCGCGCGGCCGGTGCGGACATCGTCGACACCGAAACTGTGCAGGGCTGAACCGCGTTCCTCGAGGTCATGTTCAAGTTCTACGAGAAGGCGCTCGATATCGTCGACGTGCCGGATACGGAATCGGTCGATGCTGCGCGGCAGCGTGGCCGGGATTCCGACGATGGTGACCTGGATCTGCTCTCCCCAGGGGTTACCCGCAAGTTCCGCTGTCAACGCGTTGAGGAACCCGAGGGCGACTTCTTCCTTCCCGACGACGTTCAGTACGCCGAGCTGTTCCAGATCGAGCAGCAGTACCCCGTCGTTGTCGTCGACCCCGACGATCACCAGTGCCGGGTACGGGGACACTGTCTCGGTCGGCGGGATAATCACGGCGCCCGACCGGAACACCCACACGGTGTGTTCCGAGGTGAGTGGCTCGAACGGGGCAGGCAGGTCGGTCGGCTGCATGAAATAGAGAGAGATTTCCTCCTCGACCAGTCGAACGGCGAACAGTTCCGGCAACGCCGTCCTACTATCCTGCGCATGCGATTGGAGGAGCCGAAGGGCGTGGTCGATGTCCCCGAGGCCGAGTGGGTTTGCGACCATGCGCAATTCCTGCTCGAACGCTGCGGTTGCGGCGTCGGGCATCGCGATCCGTTCCCCTGGCCGGCGTCGACGGCGCTGTTGAAGCCGGCGTCCCCCCAGAACAACAAGCATGGCGGCAGCGAGCAGACCGACCACCCCACCGGCAGTGGTCAAGGGAATCGCCATGTCGGAGTGCGAGACGGCTGGCTTGTCCGCTGGAGGCGATGGAGTGGAGGTCGGTGACGCAGTCGAGGTGGCTGACGGTGCGGCTTCAGCGGTGCTCCAAGGCGCCGGGCCGGCGTCAGCATCGTTTGGTGATTTCGAACCCTCGTTGATTGGGCTTTTTGCGTGAGGTCCGCTCGCGGGACCTACGGCAGGTGCTGGTGCGGCGACGGTCGGCGGTGTTGGCACGTCCGGAACGATGAGGCGCCAACCCGGCAGGATTAGGTTCGGGTTGCTCAGACGCTGCCCGCCAGGCTGGACGATGCCGGTGGAGGCACGGAATATGTCCATGTCCCGGGTGCCGACCCCGTAATACTTCTCCGAGATGTCCCAGAGATTGTCACCGGGGATGACCATGTGAGTGACCG
>Ga0302195_10001979_pt1 | contig 16262 bp, 14 predicted proteins | sample II_Bog_N1_2_FD_198778 | JGI IMG/M metagenome (GOLD analysis project Ga0302195, IMG submission 198778) | Peat permafrost microbial communities from Stordalen Mire near Abisko, Sweden - II_Bog_N1_2 | ecosystem: Environmental > Terrestrial > Soil > Wetlands > Peat | place: Sweden: Abisko...
GACCGCGGCGCCGGCGTTCGCGCCCCTGTGGTCTTTTACAATCGCTGTAATGAGGCGGCAGGCCGGCTGAAGCCCGGGGATTTCGACTGGAAGGCGATCTTTGCCGGGGGCGTGAAGTGGGTGCATAGCGGCGGGATTTTCGCGGCTCTTTCGCCGACCACGGCGCCTTTGGCTGCCGAGATGATGCGGGAAGCCAAGGCCGCTGGGGCCATTACCTCCTTCGACCTGAACTACCGGCAAAAGCTGTGGGATATCTTCGGCGGCGCGGAGAAGGCTGTGGAGACGATCGGCAGCATCGTGGAGAACGTGGACGTGCTGGTGGGCAACGAAGAGGATCTGCAGAAGGGCCTGGGCATTCCGGGGCCGGAGGTTGCGGCCAAATCGAAGCTGGACCCGAGCGTCTTCTTCGGCATGATCGACCAAGTGACGAAGAAATATCCCAAGGTGAAGGTGGTGGCCACCACGCTGCGCGAGGTGCACAACACCAATCATCATAGTTGGAGCGCGGTAGCCTGGATCGATGGCAAGACCTACACGGCGCCAACAGCGGAACTAACCGTGATCGACCGCGTGGGCGGCGGCGACGGCTATGCGGCTGGCTTTATCTACGGCCTGCTGAACGGCGAAACGCCTGAAGAGGCGGTGAAGCTGGGCTGGGCGCACGGCGCGTTGCTGACCACCTACCCAGGCGACACGACGATGGCGACCGTGGACCAGGTGCGGGCGTTTGCCAAGGGCGGATCGGCGCGCATTCAGCGGTAGAACACAAGAGCACGGATGTGACTGGCAGGCGCGGGCTTAGGGCCGCGCCTGCCAGTTGTTGCCGGGACGCCCAAACCGTCCCGTGCAAGCGGGAAGTAGCAAGTCGTATGCCCCGTCTTGCCAATATGTATAGGTTTAAGTATTGAGTTGCTATTCGAAGCTGGTATTCTTGTTCGGCAACATGAATGAGGTCTTGGATGGCAAATGTAACCCTGGTCTTTGCGGTTCTGCTGGCAGGTTTGGGTGTGGGCGGTTATTTTGGCACGGGAAGCGAGCATCCCACGGCTCTGATTCCGGCAGCGTTCGGCATCGTGCTCGGCGTATTTGGCTTCCTGGCGGTCAGCCCTGACCCGAACCGGCGCAGGACCTTTATGCATATCAACCTAATGATCGCAGTTCTGGGCTTTTTTGGAACCGTGCTGGAGATCTTCCGCAATTTGATTTCGACAACAGAGCTGGACATGACGGCACTGGCCGCGAAGCTTGGACTGGCCTGGTTACTGCTGATTTATGTCGTTCTGTGCATATGGTCGTTCGTTGCGGCGCGGCGTTTGGAAGCTCTTGCCGCGCTGCGTTCCGCGGAGAAGAAGTAGCGCATGGGTGGCCTGCGCGGCGGCGCGATGGGTCTAAGCAGCCGCGCCGAGCGTTCACCGCATGGCCGCGGAGCGCGCGCCGGGCAGAATGAGCTACCCAAACGCAAACCCGATCTGAAAAAACTGTGGCCGCAGATATGGTCTCTGGTGGCCCCGCGCAAGGGGCTCCTGCTGGCTGGCATGGGGCTGATGGTGGTGAACCGCGTGGCCGGCCTGGTGCTGCCCATCTCCTCCAAACCGCTGCTTGACACAGTTCTTTCTCCACAGCATCCGCGCGCCGACCTTCTGCCCCGCATCATCGCACTTGTATTCTCGGCCATGCTGGTGCAGGCCATTACCTCCTTCTCGCTTACTCAACTGCTCTCGAAGGCTGGGCAAAGGCTCATTGCCGAGATGCGGAGGCAGGTGCAACGGCATGTGGGGCTGCTCTCTGTGGCCTACTATGACGAGAACCGGACAGGTACGCTTGTGGCCCGCATCATGACCGATGTGGAGGGTGTGCGCAACCTGGTGGGCACGGGCTTGGTGGACTTTGTCGGCGGCTTGCTTACGGCGGTGCTGGCGTTTCTTTGGCTTTTGCATCTCAGCATCCCGGTAACGCTCACAGTATTCTCCGTAATGGGCGTCTTTGTCTTTTTTCTGCAATATGGATTCAAGACGATTCGCCCCATCTTTCGCGACCGGGGCAAGATCAATGCGGAGGTTACCGGACGGCTGACCGAGTCGCTGGGCGGCGTGCGGGTGATCAAGGGCTATCACGCCGAGGAGCGCGAGGCCGCGGTCTTTGCGGGCGGCGTGGAGCGGCTGCTGGCAAACGTGATGCGGTCGCTGACCATGACCAGCACACTCTCTGCCGCTTCAACCACGGTGCTGGGCCTTGTATCGGCAATCGTGATGTGGCTGGGCGGACATAACGTGCTGGGAAAACCTGGACGGTCGGCACTTACTTTCAATACAACATGTTTCTGGCGTTCATGATTGCGCCGGTCTTCCAGATGGTCAACATCGGCACGCAGTTGACCGAGGCTTTTGCCGGACTCGACCGGACCAACGAGATCATGGCTGAGGTGGAAGAGAACCGCAGCCCCGGCCGCACGGTGAAGATGCCGCCCATTCAAGGCACGGTGCGCTTTGAAGATGTGGAGTTTTCCTACGACGAGGGCAAGCCGGTGTTGCACGGCATCGGCTTTGTGGCTGCGCCGGGCACGGTGACGGCGCTGGTAGGGTCGTCGGGGTCGGGCAAGTCCACCATCATCAGCCTGCTGTGCGCCTTTCATACGCCAACCACGGGCCGCGTGATTGTGGACGATATGGACCTTGCGCAGGTGGACCTGAACACCTTCCGCTCGCAGTTGGGGGTGGTGTTGCAGGACTCGTTCCTCTTCGACGGATCGATTCGCGAGAACATTCTGTTTTCGCGGCCCAATGCGACCGAGGAGCAGTTTCTTTTTGCCTGCCGCACGGCGCGCGTGGACGAGTTCGCCGAGCGCTACCCGGAGCAATACGACACCATCGTAGGCGAGCGCGGGGTCAAGCTCTCCGGCGGGCAGCGGCAGAGGCTTTCCATTGCCCGGGCACTGCTGGCGGAGCCGCGGATTCTGATTCTGGATGAGGCGACCAGTTCGCTGGACTCGGAGTCCGAGGCGATGATCCAGGCTGGCCTGAACCAACTGATGCAAGGGCGCACGACCTTCGTGATCGCCCACCGGCTGTCGACCATCCGCCGCGCCGACCAAATCCTGGTGGTGGAGGGGGGACGCATCGTGGAGCGGGGCAACCACGCGGAACTGTTTGCGCAGCGCGGGCGCTATTATGATCTCTATACTCGCCAGCACGGGCTGGAGGCGAATCTTTTCCTCGCCCCCGGCGAGGGCGATGTGGCGCCGGAGAACGAGATTTAACCTTTTTGTGTGATCTTTATGTTGTTGACGATGAAATGGTTATACAGGTGATCCGCACACGCTGAACGCGCAGCGCCGCTCAAAATCGATCAGTGGTATCATAGTGATGAGGATTGACGATATGCGCTCCACCAAACCCATTGTCTAATAGACCTTGTTATTTGGTCTCCGGCGCCTCCGGTGCGGCTGGAACGGTCGTTACCTGCTCAGGCGGAGGCGTAACCGCAGGCTTTGCCTCAGGAGCGACAGGAGCGGCCTGTACCTGCTCAGCTTGAGGAGCCTGCACGGCCTTTGCCTCTGGTGCTGAGCCTCCCTTCAGCAGGGTCTCCAGTTCGGTTTTCGTAGCTTCCGGCAAGGTTGCAAAGTCCTGTACCGCCAACTCCTTTTTCAAGTTCTCTTTGAACCGATCCAAAGCCGAGGTGCTGCGCACCTTGTCCCTCAGGCAGTCTCTTCCGTCGGTGCAAATCTTCACGATGCTGGCGAGCAGCGCGTCCTTTTCAGCTAAAGCCGTTTCGGCTTTCCACTTATCCGCGAAATAGCAGCCGAGGTTGATATACACGCCGGGAAAGTACTTTTCCTTGGCCCTGCGCGGGACGTTGTTGCGTGGGTCGAGCAGGGTCTCCGAGATATGGATGGCTTCATCGAATTTGCCCTGGTAAGAACTGAGCAAGGCCAGGTTGTAGAGGGCTCCCGCATCGATCGGATCGATCTCCTTGCATCGAGTGAAGTCTTTTCTGGCGCGCCCGATCAGGCTGTCGAGTTCTTCTTTGCTCCAATTCTTCTTTGACCCGAGATCGTAGAGCGCCAGCGCCGAAGCGCCGCGCAAGCGAAAGGCATCCACGCTTTTGGGGTTGCAGTCGGTGGCGCGGGTGGCATAGAGGCTGGCGCGCGCCGCGTCGCCGCGGGTAAAGTCGCCGGTCACGGAGCGTCGAAAGTACGACCGCGCCAACGCCAGGTAGAGCTTGAGCAGATTGGCGCTGTCGAGCGCCACCACGCTGACGGCCAGTATCTGCGATTCATCGATCTGGATTTGCTGCTGCCGCTCCTCCACTTGCCAGAGGCCGGCGGGCGGCAGGTCGCGATTCATGTCTTCATCTTCAGGAAACCGGTCTTCCAGATCGGCAATCAGGTTCTGAACGCGGTCCTGCAAGCGGGAAATGATGGGGAATTCGGAGAGGACCTGCGTCTTGAGGGCTTCGAAATCCATCTGGGCCTTGGCTTTGATTGCGGCAAGTTCCTGCTGAACCGCGGCGGACAAAGCGTCGGCTTTGGCATTGACGCTGACCAACTGCTCCTTGGCGTCTTGCCGGCTGGCAAAGACCGTGGCCAGGGCCAGAACGCTGAGGATGGTGGAGTACAACCCGACCACCAGCAGGAGCTTGTCCAGCAGCAGCTCGTCGCGCTTGATGGAGTCATCGACCGCCGCTTCAATGGCTTTTTGCAACTCGGCCGGCGAGATGGCGGACGATACGTCGGTTGGAGCATGGTGGCGCGCGAATACGGCATCGTCCATGGAGCCGCGCGTCCAGGCGGAGAGCCAAAAGGAATAGGCGATGACCGCGATCAGGACGGGAATGCCGATGCATGCCAGCACCAGGCTGACGCGTCCTAAGACGCGGGCCACCTGATGTTGGAGGGCAGGCGCGGTCTTAGGCTCACTGAGATTCTGGTTGCCTGGCTGTGCCAAGTCCATTGCATACCTCGCATTCGATAACAAGATTGGGTCTGAAGGGGAGATCGCGGGCAGTTGCAGGAAAAGCGATCTTGCGAAAAAACCTTATCACAACCGCGCTGCATTTTGCCTTGATTCATTTTGGAATCGTTTTAGGCCGCGCTGGAAACAGGGGAATGCTGACCGCCTGGGTTCGCCCGGCACGCTGCCCGTCGGCCGTGGGGTGCAGAGCGCTCCAGTCGTCTCGATGCCGTTGACTGGGTGGTTACTGGGGAGTTGCCGACGATCCGCCCGAAACCTTGAGAGATTCGTCCGGATCGCGATAGTCAGGTGTGAGCAAGGGTCGATAATGTATGCAGCAGAGAACTGAGCAAGCGATTGGACGCACACCGTTTTGATTGCGGGCTTCCACATATTCGGCATCGATGTTTCCCAGACTCTCTCTACACTCCGTGAAGGGCCAGCTTGGCCAGAGGCTGCTGATGAAATACAGATATCCCACCTATGAAGAATGGCTCGCATGTCTCTCGCAGGCGGAGCGCGATAGGGTTTTGAAACTCACTGAGCAGTTTCGCGTGAATGGTTGCGCGGCACCCGAACTTTGGGTGCGATCTGAGGTGTCCGAGGACTTCTGCCAATTCGCGACCTACCTCCTTCTTACGAGGATTTGGCGTTGCGAGATTGATCATTCTTGGAGTGAAACGCCAGAGACTTGGATCAAGGAATTCAGTCGTACTGTTGGTCAGACTCGGTTGCCGGTTTTCGACGATGCGGCTGCGGCCCTTCAGAGGTTACAAGAGGCTCAGGTCTCCGCAGCGGACTTGGGAGCAGTTGCTCGCCTCGTCGCATATAGCACCGCGTTCGGAGTGCTCAACCTGCTCGATGAAGGATCGGATCGAAACGCCGTTGGGGAAACGCCTGGCTGGTCATTGCGAGAGACGGACGCCGAAGGGAACCTCACTGGTCGGGACATTGGGGGCCTGCACGAGTCTCTTTTGTCAATTCACGAGGAATCGGTGAAGGCCGGGTCTTGATTACGGATAAGTTCTTAAGGAATTTACTGTTGATTCGAAATGAGGGATTGGGTGCGGAGAATTCGTAAGCAGATGTTCGACCTGAGCGCCGAAGACTTCGGCGAGTGCGCAGTTTGGGAATTCTGTTTGGATGAGGAAGATCTGGACGGTCAGGACGAGGAGACGGTTCGGCCCTCGGCGCTGAGAGAACTTCCCGCAAATTCGATGGGATCGTTTCTTGTCGCAGCGGATGTGGAATTTGGCGATGGAACCAAAGGCTTCGGCTTTTTGTTCTCCGATGAACTCGATGTGATTTCAGCGTGGCCCGCCGTCTTTATCGGCGAAAAGACGGTCCAATTTCAGATTCCTGGCTCCTTCTCTAATGAGAAAGCCGAGGAGTGCAAAGAGCAGTATTACAGAGATCTTGGAATGGATCGCCAATCGGTATTTCCAATCTCATTCAACTCGCTAATCCCGGTAGCTGGTCGTCCAATGAACTTTGTGCTTAGTGGATTCATCTTCAACGGAGGCCCGCGAAAAGGCCAGACGATCCGCTGAGGCGCAGATCCCCACCCGCCCAGTTTATTTCTTTGTTGTGAGGTGTTGCTCCGTGCGGATCACCGCGCCACTGGTCCAGATGCGGCCGGCCCAACTGGCTGGTTTCGGCCGTAGAGCCGGCAACTCCGAGCGATCACATCCCAGTGAGGCACATGAGTGGTATTCTGGCTCGTCGCCGATGAGAGCGTGGAGGATGACGTGAAAATAGGCATCATTTTGGCAATCGGGTGGGTGGGGCTTTTGGCGGGATGCGGATCGGCAGGGGACAAGGCTGCCGGCATTCCCGTTACGCCCAAATGGAAGGGAGAGCCTTACCGTCTTGCGTTCGATACGCAGGCGGCAAAGCCGAATCCGGCGGGCGTCACCATTCCGGTGATCAAGTACACGGCCGATCCTGACGCGGTGGAGAAAAGAGCCGTCCTGGTGGTGCATTTCGAAACCCCGGGCTCCGCGGAAAGCGGGCCGGTGGTGAACCAGATGGTGGTGGCCCCGGTCGATATCTCCGGCACGGAGGGCGCCCTGCCCGCGGACTATATGCAATTAGCGGATAAGGATCTATCGAGGCTTCTCGGGGCTTACTGCATCAAGGGGAAAATCAAGCTATCGGTGGCGCTTGTCCGGTCGTCGATTTCCAGCAGCCCCGGAGATTCCGAACTGGACGCGAAACGCCTGTCAGACTGGGTGCCGATCGAGGTCGAGTTCAAGAACCCCCATCCGCACTGCTAGTGCGGGCCGCCGCAAATAGGGTCAGATAAATATCAGTTTATCTCCGGTACTCCTACAAAATACTGGCAGGAAGAGGCCTTGTAACAGGGCATGACTTTAGTCGTGCCGAAGATGCGAGTGAAAATGGTCTGGGCTTTAGCCTCTGCTGCATTTGTTTTCAGCCAATTGCGCTTGAGCAGCGGCTAAAGCCGAAATTCGATAGGGGCGGCAATCGGCACGACTGAAGTCGTGCCCTGTTACAAGGCGAGATCTTCCTGATCCGCTGCCACCGCAAGCGTTTGCCTGAACAAGATTGATATTCATCTTTCGGAGTTGAGCGCATTTTTTGGGACGGAAGGCCGCCCAAGTCTCACGGAAAGAACTTTCGTCCCAGTACTTGACACGGAAGTTCATTCCTAGGAAACTAAGATTGTCGCCATTAGGCGGAATCGAGGACCGGAATGCGAGACGCAGCTCCCCAAGGCACCTACAAAGTTCAAGCCCTCGACAGGGCATTTGCCGTACTCGACCTGCTCGGAGAGAGCGAGACGCCGCTGGGCCTGGCCCAGGTTGCGTCCTCACTTCAACTGCACAAGAGCACCGCGCACCGCTTTCTGATGGTTCTGGAGCGGCACCGCATGGTGGAGCGGACTACGAGCGGGAAGTTCCGGCTGGGCCTGCGGCTCTTCGATCTGGGGAATCGGGCGATTGAGCAGTACGACCTGCGCGACCGCGCCCAGCCGCACCTGCGACGCCTGGTTGCCGAGACCGAGGAGACCGCGCACCTGTGCATTCTGGAGGCAGCGCGCGTGATTTATCTCGACAAGATTGAGCCGGTCCGCTCGGTAAGGATGATTACGCGGATCGGGGCCAGCAACCCGGTGCACTGCACCTCGGTGGGGAAGGCGATTTTGGCGTTTTTGCCCGAGGACCGGGCCGCCGAAGTGGTGCGCCGCATCCGCTTTGAGCGTTTCACGCACCGCACCATTGCCAGCGCCGAAGCGTTGCGCACAGAGATGGAGAAGACCCGCCGCCGCGGCTATGCCGTGGACGACGAGGAGCTTGAGGAGGGGTTGCGGTGCATCGCCGTGCCGCTGCTGGATGCGCAGAGGCAGCCTGTGGCGGCCGTGAGCATCTCGGGGCCGTCGTTCCGTGTGACCGCGCAGAAGCTGCCTTCCATTGCCAACCATCTGCTGCAATGCGTGCGCGGCATCGCCATGGATATGGGATATACCTCGGCGGGGCGGGGGAATCGGATGGCCTGGACCGCGTAGGGAAACGCAGCTTTAGTTCTCAAGAGCCGTCTCGATCATTCGCATAGCGCCTTCGCGCAGCCTGTAAAGCCTCACGTTCATTTTTGTGCTTTTGCGGCACGCTTCGGTGGCGCTCGCACCGGCGCCAGCACGGGGGGTGCGCCTTGGTGATTGCAGAAGCCGAGGGTTTGCACTACGTTTATAGCGGCAACGTTCCGGGTCATCCGGCTCAACCGCACCTGCTGCCCGCAGTGCCGCCGCGTGCTGGCCGAGCGCGTGGGGTTCACGGCCGGCCATTTCCGCATCCAACTGGATCGTCGCCCATTTTGTTAGCGCCCGATCCCAGACGCCTGACAAATGGATGGGCTCCGGGGAGATTTGGCCGATGAAGTTCTTGAGGAGCTACAAAATGTATTGGCTGGCAGCTCAAGTGGTCACGTTCATGGCGGTTGCTCCCTTGCAGCATGTGCGCGCCGCGGATCCGGTGAAGGTAAGAGAAGCCGGAGTTGCCGGCGGGTTTTATCCGGCCGACCCAAAGGTCCTTGCGGTGACCATCGACGACATGCTGGCTCATGTTTCAGAACCGCCCATCAAGGATCGGATTCTGGCCGTGGTTGTGCCGCATGCTGGTTATGAATACTCCGGCCCCGTGGCCGCCTATACTTATGCCGCGCTGAAGGGGCGCAAGTTTGCGCGCGTTGTGGTGATTGCGCCGACGCACTACGAGGCCTTCGATTTTACTTCGATTTATGAGGGCGACGCTTACTCCACGCCCCTGGGTACCGTGCAGGTTGACAAAGCTTTTGCAAGGCAGTTAGCCAGCATGAGTGCGACGATGCGGCTCTCCAGCCAGGGGCACGATGCAACACCGGCAGGCGCGGAACATGCCATTGAGGTGCAGTTACCGTGGTTGCAACGGGTGCTGGGAGATTTCGAGCTGGTGCCCATTGTGATGGGCGACCAGAGTTATGCAAGCAGCCGCGCGCTGGGGGTAGCTCTGGCAAAGCTGATCGCGAACGATAGCAAAGGCGGCGAAACTCTGATTCTGGCTAGCTCTGACTTATCCCATTTTCACACCTACGACCAGGCCGAGACCATTGACCATAAGACTCTTCATGCGCTGGAGGAATGGGACTACTTCAGCATGTCGCGTAACTTTGGGGAGGGCGTGTGGGAGGCCTGCGGCGGCGCGCCCATTGTAGCCGCGATGATCTATGCCGAGCGCATGGGCGCGAACCAGGCGCGGGTGCTGCGGTACGCCAATTCCGGCGATGTTACTGCCGACCGCTCGCGCGTGGTGGGCTATAGCGCGGATGTTTTTGTGAAAGCTGCGAGTGGCGCGGTGGCGGAGACTCCGTTCTCACTGAGTGCGCAGGAGAAAACTGAGTTACTTGCGCTGGCTCGTACATCGGTGGAACATGCGATCACTGCGAAGGAAGCATACGAGCCGCCGACAAGCACGAGCGAAGCTCTGAATCGGGAGCGCGGCGCTTTTGTCACCTTGAGGATTGCGGGAGAATTGCGGGGCTGCATCGGCTTCACTTCCGCAAGCAAACCACTCTACAGGACAGTGCGAGACACAGCCACGCTGGCCGCGCTGAACGATTCGCGGTTCAAGCCAGTTGAGGTCTCGGAGTTATCGAAACTCGACTATGAAATCTCCGTGCTTTCGCCGCTTCGCCGCGTAACCGACATTGAGCAGATCAAGATTGGCGAGGACGGCTTGTTGATGAAGAACGGCGCCAACGAGGGGCTTTTGCTTCCGCAGGTGCCCGTGGAAGAAAAATGGAATCGGCAGACGTTCGTGGAACAAACCTGCGCCAAAGCGGGCATGCGCCCGGATTGCTGGAAGGATGGGGAGACAGACATCTTCATGTTCACAGCGGTGGTTTTTGACGATCCCAAGCGGTAGCGCCGTGCGGTTCTCCAGAATGCGAACATCGCAACGATGCAGGGTTAGATTATTGAGAACTTTCCGCTGGCCAAATCTTCGGCGGCTTGCTGGATGCTCTCAGGGCGGCCGAGATCGCGCCAATAGCAATCCTCCGCGCGAAAGGCGATGATATTTTCGCCTTGGGCCGCAAGGTGGAGATAGGCGTCGATGATGGAAAAAGCGCCTTCTTCCCGCATCTTAGCAAAGATGTGCGGCGAGATCACATGAATGCCGGAGAAGGCCAGCGCCTGCGTCTCTGCGGCGGACCGCGCTAATTCGGACTGCTTATCTTTAACCTTCGCGGCCCTTCCGGCTTGGCGGCCGCAGAGCTGGCTGTTCTCGTCCAAGAGCAGGTAGCGCGAAGTTACGCGGTCTTGAACTGCCAGGGTGGCGAGGGCGGCATGTTCAGTGTGAAACCGGACCATGCGCCCAAGATCGATGGTGCTGATGACATCGACGTTGTGCAGGATGAACGGCTCATCCAAGTTGGTATCGAGGAAAAAATGCGCGGCCTTCTTCAAGCCTCCACCGGTGTCAAGCAAATCCTCTTCGCGCGATACCTCAATGCTCATGCCGAAGTTGTTATTGGCTCTTGAGTACTCAACGATCATCTCGGCGTAGTGATGCACATTGACAATGACCTCGGTTACGCCAAAGATGCGTAAGCGCGAGAGGGCGATCTCAAGCAGAGTACGGCCGGCAACGGTTACCAGCGCTTTGGGTCGGTCGTTGGTGAGGGGCTTGAGGCGCGTTCCCAGGCCCGCGGCCAGAATCATCGCCTTCATTGACTCATCTTCTCCAGATCCTTCTTTTCTAGCTCGATATGCCGCACGGCCACTTCCACACCGGCGCTGCCGCGCAGATGCTTTGCCAACTGCTCGGCCAGAAAGACCGAGCGGTGCTGGCCGCCGGTGCAGCCGAACGAGACCATGAGGTTTTTGAAGGCGCGTTGCTGGTAAGCTGCGACGCTAGCATCCACAAGCGATAGAACGCCCGCAAGATACCGATGCACGCTCTCCTGGCGATTGAGATAGTCGATCACCGGCGCATCTTTGCCGGTCAATTGCCGGTACTGTTCTTCCCGTCCGGGGTTCGGAAGACTGCGGGCATCGAAGACGAAGCCGCCGCCGTTGCCGGACTCATCGGCGGGCATTTGACGGTGGAAGCTGAAGCTGAAAATCCGCACGGTTAAACCCTTTGCGGACGAAGCCAGACCTTGCAGCTTCTCTGAAGCGGACATAGCTTCAAGAGCGCTCATCAACGCCGGCAGGGCAATGGGCAGCTTGACGTTCGCGGCGAGCCAGCGCAGGTTCTTCAGCGCGTAGGGAACGCTCTCGAGAAAATGCGCCTTTCGCTCATAAAACCCTCTGAAGCCGTAAGCGCCGAGAGCCTGCAGGATGCGGACGTAGACGTACGCGTAGTAGTGCAGCATGAAGGCTTCGCGATCGACCACGATAAAGCCTGCGAGGCAGTCGAGATAGTGGTCGAGCAGTTGCTGACGCAGCGCAGGCGGCAGGTCGGCCTTGCCATCGAAGAGGAGAGACGCAATATCGTATTGGAGCGCACCCTTGCGGCCACCCTGATAGTCCAGAAAAAACGGCAGCCCCTCGCGCAGCATCACATTGCGCGACTGGAAATCCCGGTAGAGAAAATAATCGTTGGGGGCTTCCAGCAGAAACGTTGTCAAGCGGCCGAAGTCATCCTCCAGCGCCTGTTCGTTGAAGGCCACGCCGGCGAGCCGCAGAAAATAATACTTGAAATAGTTCAAATCCCAGGCGATGGACTGCTGGTCGAAGCTCGCGCGCGGATAGCACACGTTGTAATTCAAGTCGCGGCCTGCCTCGACCTGAAAACGCGGCAGCACGGCCACTACTTTGCGATAGCCTTCAATCGCCGGCGGAGCGAGTACCTCGCCGGTGCGATTGCGGCCAAGGAATTCAAAGAGCGTCGTGTCGCCGAGGTCTTCTTCAAGATAGGCGCCCTGGCTCAAATCCTCCGCATAAATCTCCGGCACGGGCAATCCATGGCGGCGAAAATGCTTTGAGAACTCAAGGAAAGCGGCATTCTCTTCCCGTACGGGATAGAGAATGCCGATAGCGCTCGACTTGCCGCCGGTGAGTCGGACGATAGTGCGTCCCGAGCCGCCGAGCTGGCCCTGAAGCGGCTGCACGCGTTCGGCCGGCGACTGATAGTGCTGCTCGAAAAGCCGTTTGAGGATGTCCATGAATTCCTCAATTGTAGCCTTCCGCGCGGGCCTTACTTTTTGCGCTTGTGGTCTGTCAGGCGCGCATAGAGCAGCACGCTGGTCAGCGTTTTACCGTCGAGAATAGCGCCCTTCTCAATCATTTTCAGCACATCGGAGAGCTTGACCAGGCGGAATTCGATCTGCTCGTCCTCCTCGGGATGGGCGTCGCCGGCCACCAGGCCCTCGGCCAGAAAGACCTTCATAGATTCGCCGAGGAAACCGGGGCTGGCGTAGTACTCCACCAGCGGCTTCCATTTCTTGGCGCTGTAGCCGGTCTCTTCTGCCAGTTCGCGCTGGGCTCCGGCCAAGGCGTCTTCGCCCGCGTCGAGCTTGCCGGCCGGCAGTTCCCACAAAAACTGCTGAGCGGCGTGACGGTACTGGCGCTCGACCACGATCCATGGGTTTTTCTTGCTTTTCGAGCTATCGATCGCCAGTATAACCACGCTGCCGTTGTGGCGGATGACGTCGCGTTCGCTTGAGCGGCCGCCGGGCTCAATCAGCTTGTCGTGGAGCACGCGGAAGAGCGGCCCCTGATAGACCACTTTGGAGCTGATCAGCTCCGCGATTTCAACAGAAGCGGATGCCTTGGGGGCTTTTGCAAGCTTTTTATGTTTGGGCTTGAGCGCCTTTTTGGCTTTCGGCTTGGCCGCCTTTTTTGTTGTGGGCTTGAGCGCCTTCGCCGCCTTGGGCTTCACCGTTTTTGCCGCTTTGGGTTTTACCGCCTTTGCCGTCTTGGGCTTTACCTTCTTGGTCACTTTGGGCTTTACCGACCTTGCCGCTTTAGGTTTTACGGCTGCGGCCTTTTTGGCAGCGGCGGGTTTGGCTTTCCGGGGCGCGGCGGGCTTGGTCTTCTTCTTCGCCGCTTTTGGCTCGGCGGGTGTTGGCTCGGCAGGCGTTGGCTCGGCGGGTGCTGTATCCGTCGGTTCGCCGGCATTCACAGGCGTCTCATCGGTTGCCATCTCTTATCTCTCCTCAAAAACACATTCAGGAGAAGTATACGCACAGCGCGGCCAGTGTGTGAGAGCGGAATTCTCCAGTTGTGCATCGAATGCGCCCGGCGTGGCATCCTTAACTAAGCCCAATTGCTCCGCCCTCTTGCGTTCAGTTGCCGCGGTGAGGAACGGGCCGGAGGCGAATGGCCGGAAGTGAATGAGTTGCTGAGCGCTGACTGTTTTCCCATTACCGCAGTGCCGGGCCTGCACCGGTTGTTCCTGGACTTCTGCGCTGGCGATGCTGGTGTGAGGCCCTACTATGCCGCGCTGCCGCCGGATTCGGGCTGGCAGGCGCGTCTGCCAGTCCCCGCGCACTGGCCGGAGCTGGTTCGGCTGCTGGCGGAGCAGAATTTGTCTCCTTCGCCCGCGGCTGCAATGGCTCTCGAAGCTCTGGGCAAGGGCGCGGGCGTGGTGGTTACCGGACAGCAGGTGGGGCTGTTTGGAGGGCCGCTGTTTACGCCCTTCAAGGCGGCGACCGCCATTGCGCGGGCGCGCCAGGCGACGGCAGCGGGCCAGCCCCATGCGGCCATCTTCTGGCTGGCGAGTGAAGACCACGATTTTGCCGAAATCAACCACGTCAGCTTTCCGGCGCAGAGAGAAATGCGTCGGCTTGTGTATGCAAAAGCGCCCACGACGCCGCGGCCGGTGGGCGGCCTAGTGCTGGACGAAACGATTCTGCCGCTCGTCGATGAAGCATGGGAGTTGCTCGGCGAGTCGGATGCGATGCAGGCTCTGGCTGAGGCCTACAAGCCGGGCCGCACTTTCGCGCAGGCTTTTGCCGAGTTCTATGCAAAGGTCTTTGCATCGCAGGGTCTGCTGGTGCTGGATGCGAGCGTGCGCGCAATCCACCGTATGGGAGCGCCGGTGCTGCGGGCGGCCGTGGAGCGCGCCGACGAACTGCACGCCGCGCTGGTGGAGCGGAACGGCGCGCTCGAAGCCGCGGGCTATCACGCGCAGGTGGCCGTGGCAGCGCAAGCGAGCCTGCTCTTTCTGCTCGGCGAGAATGCGGGCGCGAGTACGGGCGCGCGCCTCGCGCTCAAGCGGATTACCGCAAGCGCAGCCGAGCCAGGCGGTTTGTGGCAGGCGGGGCGGCAGAGCTATTCCACGGCGGACTTGCTTGGCATTCTCGACTCCGAACCGGAGCGCATCTCCCCCTCGGCACTGCTGCGGCCTGTCTTTCAGGATTTTCTGCTCTCTACTTCGCTGACCATCGGCGGGCCGGCAGAGATTGCGTACTTCGCTCAGTCCGCCGTGCTCTTTGAGCGCATTCTGGGCCGCGTGACTGCCGTCCAGCCGCGCTTTTCAGCCACCCTGATCGAGCCTGCCATAGGCGAACTGCTGCGCAGGCACGAACTGACGCTGGAGCGTGTATTCGCGGAGAACAAGACGTCGCTGGCGCAGTTGCTGGCGGCGCGCGACCTGCCGATCGAGGGGAAACGGAAACTGGCGGCCGCGGGGACGGCGCTGGACGCCGAGCTTGCGCCTCTGCTGGAGTGGATGGGCCATCTGGATGCGGGACTGGGCCGGTCCGCTGAGACCGCCGCCAGCAAGATGCGCTACCAGATGAATCGCCTGCGCAGGCTAGCGACCAACTTCCAGTTGCAGCGCGAGGCCTCTCTGGGCCGGCAGGCCGAGGCCATTTCCCTGGCGCTGTATCCTGGCGGCGTCTTGCAGGAGCGAGTCTGCGGCGCGGCCTATTACCTGGCCCGCTACGGCTTTGAGCTGGCGGAAGAGATGGCCGCGCAGGCGGCGAATACCTGCCCAGGACATACAGCGATTTGGCTTTGACAGGAGTGACCAGTCTCTCGTCCGTGGCCGTATAATCCCTGCGAATGGCAGTGGAGGCGTATCTTGAGACGTTTTTCAGCTTTTTTGTTGGTTGGCCTGGTTGCTTGTTTGGCGGCGCAGGCGCAGAAACAGCCCTGCGCAACGGCCGGCAGCAACAACGATTTCCTGGGTATTCAGACCGTTCGCTTGTGGCCTGGCGACGCTCCCCAGGCTAAAGGAAATGCCTGTGAGGACACACCTACTCTGACCATCTTCGAGCCGCAGCATGGCCATGGGAACGGCTCCGCCGTGGTGATCTTCCCAGGCGGCGCATATACCCACCTGGCGGGCAACCTGGAAGGGCGGCAGTTTGCAGACTGGTTTACCGCGCGGGGCTTTCGCGCCTTTGTGCTAAGCTACCGGCTTTCCTCGAACGGCTACCTGCTCCCCGTTCCGCTGATCGATGCGCGGCGCGCTATTCAGACCGTACGGGCGCGGGCAAGGGACTACTTCATCGACCCCAATCGGATTGTGGTGATCGGCTTCTCGGCTGGCGGCCATCTGGCGGCCCTCGCAGGAACGCAGTTTGTCCCCGGCAACCCGGACGCGGAAGACCCGATCGAGCGCGCCAGCAGCCGACCGGACTATCTGGTGCTGGGCTACCCGTGGATCGGCGCCATTTCCAGAGATTTCTCGCACCTGAACTACTGCAAGCTCTTTAACCTGATGGACCAGTGCGATGCGTTGCAGGCTGCTTACTCTCCCGATCTGTTTGTGACCAAAGATACGCCGCCGACCTTCTGGTATCACACCTTCAACGACCAGACGGTGCCGGTGGAGCAGGGGTTGCGCTTCTATGAGGCGCTGG
>Ga0302195_10001987_pt1 | contig 16225 bp, 12 predicted proteins | sample II_Bog_N1_2_FD_198778 | JGI IMG/M metagenome (GOLD analysis project Ga0302195, IMG submission 198778) | Peat permafrost microbial communities from Stordalen Mire near Abisko, Sweden - II_Bog_N1_2 | ecosystem: Environmental > Terrestrial > Soil > Wetlands > Peat | place: Sweden: Abisko...
CCCCGCCGTCGCTCCGCTCCAATTCGCAAACTAATTCAACCCGTCTTTGTGGTGAAGACCTTCGCGGACCCTTTACTCATTCCATTGCTTTTATGCGTTCGAATACTCTCCAGGTGCGAAAGTCGGGCTAACCGAAGACGGGCGAGATTGTCGATTATTACCGGCGGGCGCGGGGAATCAATCCTTGCCAATCGCCAGATAGACGGCGACTGGCACTACGAAAACCATCGCCACCATGCACAGCGCCAGCAGTACATGCCCCGAAATCAGCGCCGTCGCATACGGTATGAACGTGTTCAGATCGAAGCCCGAAATCTGCGCTCCGGCCCACTTCAAGCTGGCCTGGAACCAGCTCGATGTGGCTCCGATGCAGGCTCCCGTCAGCACCATGGCGCAGGCAAACGCCACCACCTGAACCGCCGTAATGGGGCGCGCGACCGTTTCGAGAGCCTCGCGCCGCGCACGCATCTGCGCCTTCCACCACACGAGCCCCGACTCCGGCAGCGCATGCGGCGCCGTCTCTTCGCGAGCGCACTCCATCGCGCCGGCAACGGCTGCAACATCGGAACAGATCTCGCAGGTCTTTACGTGCTTCCGCAGAGCGTCGTCGACACGCTCCGGCCAGCGTGATTGCAGGACAGCCGACAGTACATCCGCTTCGAACTCGCATTCGATCTGTCTCACTTGCCGCCTCCCAGCAATTCCGCCATGCGACGGCGCGCACGGAACAGGAGAAGTTTCATGCTGGAGGGCTGTACGCCAATCGCTCCGGCGATCTCGTCGTGCGAAGCGCCCTCTGCATACGCCATCCACAACATGGCCCGATCCCGTGGCCGCAGTTGGGACATCGCGCGGTCCACATCGGTTCGCCGCGCCACGTCCGCGCCATGGTCTCCGCCCCTGTTTCGCGCATCGGAGAGCCGCTCCACATCGTCGCCCGTGACCACGGCCGCGGGACGGGTAAAGCTCCTCCGTCTGGCATCGGTCGCCAGGTTTGTGGCAATTTTATAGAGCGAATTCCGCCGGTGCGCTTCGCTATCGAAGCGATCCCGATCGGCAGGCCGGTTCGATGCCGCTCGCAGAAACCGATAGAACGCTTCCTGCAAGAGATCGTCGGCCAGTTGCCGGTCACCGGTAACGCGGGACAGATAAGCCCAGACGCCGCGTGCGTTCCGGTCGTAGAAGCCGCGAAAGGCCTCCTCGTCCATCACGAACCCAGCTTCGGCGTCGGCAATAGCTCGGGCGCGGCTGACATCGGTGTAGGTTAGTTCACGAAACACGGTAGTCGTCCACCTCCTCCATTATTGCGCCTCCGGCGATTCAGCGGGCCGCTTCTGCGGGGCCTGATCCAGCAACCCCATCTTCTTCGACAACACAAACGAGACCGCGGCGGAAACCGCAAATCCAAGTCCCAAAGCGGCGGCAAAGATCCCCATGATCTCCAGCGGCAGATAGGCATCTTCTCCAACCCGTCCGCTCGCTATCATCAGTCCGCATCCCGCTGCCGCCAGCACCAGCCCCGCCTGGAGCGACAACATGATCCGGCTGAGCGGCGCGCCCATACTTTTCGAACTGGTTCCGGTATCGAGCGAAATGGGCGCCGATTGCAGGAACTTCGATCCCGCCGGTGTCGCAATATAGGCCATCAGTTCTTCGTTGCTGCTGAATCTGTCCAGCAGCCGCGTATGGACCTCCGTCTGAACTTTTGACAGGCGGTTCCACCTGCGATAGTCGAGAAACGTCCGGATGAGCCACGTCAGGAGCGTGATCGCCACACCGAAGCCGGTTAGGATGAATATGAACTTCTCAAAGTCATTCCACATTTCCATGACCCTCCCGTCGCGGTCTTGTGGCCGGTCCCAGGGATTGCCACCGAGCCCGTCCAGGTAATAGACGGGATTTAGTGCAATCTCCGGATGGGCAGTCAGAAAACTCGCCAGCGCCGGATAGGGCGCCAGGTATTGCTGCTGCGCCATCAGGGTCGGATCCTGCTTGAAGACGCCGCGGACGGTGGGCGGATAACGACTCAGAAGCTGATCGAATTCTCTCTTCGTCTGATCCGCGTTCGGTTGCTCAATATTGACGAACTGTTGCTGCCCCGGTGCCGGCACCGCCAGCGCCTTCGTCGTCTTCTGCGCCGCCGCAGGCCATACCGCGAGCAGCAAAGCCAGAACCGCCGTTCTCCCGATCGTCATTCTCATTTCCTCTGCCCGGTAAATACGCGGCAGGGCCGGGTGGGTTCACAAGTATATTACCTGTGGAAATTACCGGTAATCAGAGGTCGGCCAGGCGCTTGTCGCTGTCGCCGAAGCGGTCGAGCTGGACTCCCATGCGGTCCATGATCGACAGATATAAGCTGCAGGCGCGGCGATTGTCGTCGCCCTTATCCAGAAAGTCGAGGATGCGTCCCGTTTTCAGGCTGCCTCCGCCGCCGCCAGCCGTCACAATCGGCATCTGATCGGCGCCGTGCTTATCGCCATCGTAGAGATTCGACATCAGCATCAGCATGGAACTGTCGAGGATCGACTGGCCACCTTCGTCGATGGCTTTGAGGCGATCGAGAAGGTAGGTGAATTCCTTCATGTGGTACTGATTTGTCTTGAGGTACATCGCTTCGAGCGCGGGTACGTGGTTGTTGTGGGTGAGATCGAGGTGCAGTGCCCCGGAAACGCCTTCGAGGAACTTCATGTTCATCTGCGAGAGGTCGTTGTTGAGCATGATGGTCATGATGCGCGTCTTATCCATCTGGAAGGCGAGGACCATAAGATCGAGCATGAGGCGCATGTGATCGGGAATGACCTGCGGGATTTCCTCGGGCGGGCGCTGCATGTTGGGCTTGTCGATGGTGGGACGCCAGCCTTCGAGGGTGCCGCGTTTGGCGGAGCGGTCGAGGCGGACTTCGATGTCGCGCACCGATTCCAGGTATTCGTTGAGCTTGACCTTGTCACCGGTTGAGATTTTGGGGCGCAGGGCGTTGGCTTCGCCCATCAGTTCATCGAGGATGCTGCGGTCGAGACGGCGGGCGCTGCCATCGCCGACAAGCTGATCGAAGGCGCGGGCGGGATAGATTTCCTTGGTGGCCGGCCGGGTGGGCGAGGCCCAGGAGATGGCGGAACCGTAGAGCATCGACATGCCGTCTTCGAGGCGGAGTTCGTTGGGCTCGATGCCAAGCGCCATGCTGGGGATCAGGGTGTTGCGGCCGATCTTTTGGGAGAGCACCTGATCGAAGGTGGTACCGACCTGGATGACGGTGGGGTCCATGGAGACGGGCGCGCCGGAGAGCATGTTGGGGCAGCGGCCGAGGTGCGGGCTGGGATTGATGAAAGCCGCGTGGTTGAAGAGACCTTTGATGAAGTTGAGGTCCGCGCCATAGCCGTTGAGGGGCGCGCCGGCGGGGCCGAACTGCATGTCTTTGCCGGTGCCTTTCGCCCACCAGTTGGGTGGCTGGACTCCGTTCGAGAAGTAGACCGTGGCGAAGCGGACTGGCGGCTTGTTGGCCGCTGCGGCGGCGGCTTTTGTCGGGAGATCCTGGGCTTTGAGCAGGTTCAGGGATTCGAGCCAGGGCAGGGCGAGAGCTACGCCCGTGCCGCGGAGGAAACGGCGTCGCGATTTTCCGCGATTGGCCTTTGTCTGTTCGAAATCGCGCTCGCGGCGCTCGGCGGATTTTTTCACGGTGTACCTACTTTATCAGAAGTTTTTGGGGTGGTTGCGGATGCTACGGCGGTGCGCGATTGCGGGGAAGGTTGCGCTACCGCTCCCTCACGATCGCGGCTCGGTATGGCGTTTGCGGGTCGAGTAGCGTTTGCGGATTGCCTGTTGAGTGGGGTTGAGGGGGCTATGGTGCGGAACTGGCCGCTGGTTACGATCAGATTCGCTAAGTCTGCGATGGTCGCCTTGTCGCCGGCGGCTACCATTCTGTTGACCAGGAGCTGATCGGAGCCCTGGACGGTGCGGCCGAGCGCGTAGCCCAGGAGCTTGTGGGAAAGCGTCAGCTGCACTTTGTCCTGCTGGGTGTGGAGATAGTCGAGCAGGCCTTTGACGCCGGGGATGACCGACTTGTTGGCCAGTTCGCCGTTGTCGTCGATCGGCTTGCCATCGGAGTAGTTTTCGCGCCAGCGGCCGGTGGAATCGAAGTGTTCGAGCGGGAAGCCGAGCGGATCGATACGAGTGTGGCAGGTGGCGCAGGTGGCGTTACGTTTGTGCTGGGCGAGGCGGTCGCGCACGGAGAGTCCGCCGAAGTTCTTGTCGTCGGAAGGGATGGTTCCGGCATCGGGCGGCGGGGGTGGAGTTGGCGTGCCGAGGATGCGGCGCAGAACCCAGTCGCCTCGCTTCACGGGGCTGGTGCGGAGCGGGGCCGAGGTGGTGGTGAGGACCGCGCCGAGACGAAGTACGCCTCCGCGATTGAGCTTGTTGGCATCTTCGACCAATTCCACCGGGCCGGTCGCTTTCACTTCCTGTTTAATGCCGTAGTATTTGGCCAGCGGCGCGTTCAGGAAATCGTAATCGGCGTAGAGGATGTCGCTGACGGGGCGGTTGGCGCGGACGATGTGCTCGAAGAACGAAACGGCCTGATCGTACATGGACGATTTCACTTCGTCGGTGAATTCGGGATAGCGGCCGGTATCGACGCCCTTGAACTGATCGAAATGGTAGAAGCCGAGCCACTGGCCGAAGAATTCGGTGGAGAGGCGACGGGCTTTGGGATCGGCCAACATGCGTTTGACCTGTTTCTGGAGGCCGGTGTTGGTGATTAGTTCACCGGTAGAGGCCGCGCGGCGCAGTTCGTCGTCCGGGATGGAAGACCAGAGGAAGAAGCTGAGGCGGCTGGCCATTTCGTAGCTGTTGAGCGGACGCGCTGCGTTGTTTGAAAGCGCCCGCTGGGCGCTGCCGGTTTGCGACGCGGTTTCGATCTTGTAGAGGAACTGCGGGGCTACGAGGACGCGCGCGATGACGGCGCGGATGGCGGCAACGTGGTCGTGATCGGGATCGGCGGCGAGCGATTTGGCGTAGAAGGCGCGCAGGCTCAGCTTTTCAGCTTCGGTGAGCGGACGACGCCAGGCGCGGCTGGCGAAGGCAATCACATCTTCGATGTGGCGCGGTTTGGCTGCGGCCTGAGCGGCCGTCATTTCTTCCCATGTTTTGCGAAGGGGCGCGGCGTACTGGCGCATGGCGTCGGGTAGCGCGGCCATGGCGGCGGGGTTCATGTCGGCCATCTTTTTGCCCTTGAGATCGTAATTGAAATGCTGGGCGAGCAGACGCAGATAGTTGTCGTGATACGGGAATGAAGCGTAGATGTCATTCCAGGCGTCGTCGACACGCTTGCGGTTTTCGTCATTGAGCAGGTGGTTCCAGACGAAGCGATCGCCGCGAATGTATTTGACCTGGATGACGTAGTCGTCGTGTTCGGGAGTGTTGTAGGTGGGATCGAAGGGTTCGGGAGGCGGATCTTTATCGGCGGGGGTGGGCTGGTCGTTCGAATTGGGCGGAAGGGTGTTGGCGTATTCGAGGACCCCCGCTTTGAAGGTCTGGTAGCCGGGACTTTTGGGGTCGCCGACGAGGCCGCGGGTGGGGATGCCGCGGGGATCTTCACGATCGGCGATGGTTACGCGATAGACGTGGTCGCGATTGGCGCCGAGAGTGGCGTCGAGCTGGATATCGAAGCTGGTGATGCCGGCAGGCATGGGAACTTCGAAAGAGACGGAACCGTCGGTGGAGAAATCGTCGGGGCCGAGGGTGCTGCCGTCGATGGCTTTGCCAAAGTTGAGTTGTTTGGTTGTGGCTGCGTTGACTACGGAGCGGAGGGAAACGCGGGGAACTGCGGGTCCACGGCCACGGCCGCGACCTGCTCCACCACTGGCACCCGCGGCACCGACTGCGGCTATTCCGCCTGAGGCGCCTGCTGCGCCGCCGCGTCCAAAGGCGTTGTTCGTGAAGGCGATGGTGGCGCTCTTCCAGATGATGGCTCCCTGGCCTTTGGCGGCGGGGTTCACGTTGGCTACGTTGAGGTAGATTTTCGTTGGACCGGTTCCACCCGACGCACCGCGTCCGGCTATGGCGCGGTGGGCGAAGGTGAAGTGGTGGGCGGGGTCGGCTTTGAGAGAAGTGTCGTTAAAGATGAGCGGGCTTTCGTCGCCCGCGCCGCCGAAGGCAGCGTCGCCGCGTCCGAAGAACCAGCCGGCCCAGCTGGTTTCGAAGTTCTGGAGTTCGGTGCATTGGGTGCGCGCGAGGGCTTCGGAGGCCTTGATATCGGAAGTGGGCGCGGAGAGTTTGTGCCAGTGCGCGGCCATATCCGAGAGCGGATACGACAGCACGGGGCGGTTCATCACTTCGTAAACGTGCTGCGCGAAGCGGGGTTCGACGCCTTCGCGATCGGCGATGCTTTTGATGGTGGCGGCGGGTTCACCGAGCGCGGCGCGATACTCGTATTCCCAGGTAACGTAGAAAACTTTGCCGTATTGTTCGAGGCCGTAGGCGTAGCCGCCTTCGCCGGAGACGGTGCGGAAGCCGTACTTCAGATAGATATCCTTGACGCGCGTGATGCCGGAGAATTCGTAGCCGGGTTTGCCGGGTTCGGAGTAGAAGGCGAGGGGTCCGGCGCCGATGACGGCGTGATTCGCAACCAGTTTGGCGGCATCGAGATAGTGTTCCAGGTTCACGTCCTGCATGAACTGGACGTCGCCGAAGTTGGTGAAGCCTTCGCCGCCGACGGAATCGCTGGAGGCGTCGATACCGGTATCGAATGTGTAGCCGGTGAGGTCCTGAATGGCGTAGGCGTACTCGCCGCTGGTGAGGCGGCGGACGGTGACACGGCCGGGATCGCCATCGTGCTTTTTGGCGTAGGTATCGAGCTGAGAATGGATCCAGGAGGCGGCGGCTGCGCGATCTTTCTCATCGGGCTGGGGCATGCCTTCGGGCGGCATGACGTGCTGTTCGAGGGCGGTGGCGATGCGGGTCCATTGCGGGTAGCCTTCGGCGAGCGGGATCTGGCTGGTGGCGAGTTTTTCGATGCTGATGCCGGCCATGGGGCTGGAGACGCCGTGGCAGGGGAAGCAATACCGCTCAAACATGGGCGGGGCTTTGGGTGTGGCGAGGTGGATGGTGGAGGCGGGTTTGGCGGCGGTAGTGGGGGCCGCGAGGATGTAGCCGACGGTGACGGCGAGGGCAACGGCGGACAGGCACAGGGCCGGAATGTGGAATCGGTTCCGTTTCATGAAAGGCTGGACCTTATTTTATTTGTATGTGAGGCCAAAGTCCAGCGGGGCGCGGCATTTTCGTCCGGAAATGGGAGCAGGCAGAGGTGTGGGCGCGGATTTTAGAACTTCAGGAACTGATGCTGAACTCCCGGGCAGCGCTCGATGATGCCGACGATGGCAAAAAAATGGGCCAGGAGGAGCCTGGCCCATGCGGATTACAAGAATGCCGAAAGCGGCGTTGCGGTTCTATAGTCGAGTGGCGCTCATCTGGTCAGTTTGTTCCGCCGCCGGCAGAGCAAAGCTTCGCATTGCCCGTGAAAGTACCGTTGTCGGAGTAATGGCCGGGAATGCCCAGGTTCGCGCCGCCATAGAACCAACTGAAAAATGTCAGTTCCTGCAGGTGGTAGGTAATACCGTTCACCGGGCTCGTCACGACCCACTCCTTGGTGGGCGTGCCAAAGCCGGGACTCAACGGATCTCCCACCTCGAGGTTGTTTTGGCCACCCGGACAATTGCCGGCATCCTGACCGATGTTGCCCCAGACAGGGGTCGGGTTGTTTCCCGTTGGATCGAAGATCGCTTCGCCCAACTCATGGGAGATGACAGTCACGTCCTGGTTGCCAAAAAGACCGCTGTAATCGAAGTCAAAAATCGAAGTGACCTGAAGATTACCCGGCGGCACATTGTAGCTGCTGTGGAAGCCCAGGGCACAGCAGTTGGCAAAGATGCTGGTGCCGGGATCGGCGGCAACCACCGCGTCGAGGAGGAGCATCGGCAGGGTGCCGATATTCACCGTTGGGGAGAGAGAAGCTACGGTATTGTTCAGCGCGGTATTCAAGTCGTTGATGTCGACAACACCCATAAAGCCGCACCCGCCGCCGAACGTGGAAACGACATTGTAGTTGGTGCCGGGGCCCAGGGTGGCGCCACCGTTACCGACACTGCCAAAGTACATGGTCTGTTCCGGCAGAACGGTTACGTTCTCGACCAGATGGTAAGAGGTGCCGCCGACCAGCGACCAGAAAGAAGCGCGCGTGAACGCGTCATGGTACTGGGTGGTGCCTACATTGACGCCGTCCATGGTCCAGGATGTGTTGGTGAAGACGGGAGAATTCTGTACCAGATCCACGGACGTATGGCCAGCTGGTTCGCAGCCATCGTTTATCTGTGCATCGTAGGTATGGGTATCGGATGGCCCGTTGTTGATGATGAGCTTTACAGGGACGATCTGAAGCGGAATGGTGGTTGTGGCCTTACCGCGAAGGTGCGGATCGCGCCCCAGAATGGTTCCGGTATAGGTACCGCCTCCGAGGTCTGCGCCAGCCGTGACGCTATAGGTCCACATGGGAATTTCAGTGAACGCGTTGCTGATAATTGGATTCGCCAGCAGAGCCGGCGGTGTGGGCTGCGCCGGGAACGATGCATATCCGGCAATCGGACCCTGCGCGAATGCGCCTGTAGCGGTAGCGCTCAAAAGGAATACATATAATGCGTTTCTCACTGGACAATCCTCCTGTTTTTTTTAAATCGTTGCGGAAACTGCGGTGATCGGGCTTACTTCTGCGTTTTCGGGCTACGCCTTCAAAGACTTCCGTCTCAGCGCCCAGCCCATACCGAACAATCCGCCGCCCAGGAGCAGCAGCGATGACGGCTCGGGAGCCGCCGAAGTCGCGTCCGTCATCTGGAGCGTATCAATGGCGAAATCGCCGAGGTTCGTACAGCCCGAAGCGCAACTGGTCAGGCTGAACTGAATTTTGGTGATATCCGCCGCCGTGGAGTCGAGCAGGCCGATAAAGACAGGGTCTCCGCTGCCATCACTGGTCACTGTTTGCGCGGCGCCCAGGGAGCCGCTTACGCCGAACGCCTGAATGGCAGCCGTGTATTGGCCGCCCGTATCGCCTTCGATGTACGCGCCCGCGCCGAACAGCCCTGACGAGAAGGCCAGAGAGAGAGGGCCGGTGCCGGCACCCGAACCGCCAGCGGCATTGGGGTCAAAAGGCCAGATGTCGGTGTCACCGGCATTCATTCCGGTGCCCGACGTAGTCCAGCTGCAGCTCGGAGCGGATGGGCAGACGACTGCCACCAATCCCGTGTTGTCGGCGGGGGTGATGTTGAAATTCCCGGTTACGCCGACTCCAAGTCCGGAAGTCGCAGAAAACGGGCCGGTCAGAGTGGTTGCATCCGCTCCCAATTGAGACCAGCTGGTGGAATCGTTAGATCCGAGACCGGCTGGAGTGGTTTCAAGGGTGATAATGTCCGCAAATGCCGATATAGAAGGGCAGAGGGCAAGTACCAGGAAGGTCGAGACACCGATACCAAGACGTTTCATTTGTTTCGCTCCGAGCTGCATTTTATGCAGCAAAATTAACTCAAAACGCCGGTGGTAAAACCGGCGCCACAATCATCGAGAAGCTCTATTCTCCGGCTCCTGTCTTGGGTATACTACCACATGTTTTGAGGGGTAATGGTAGTTAATTCCACAAGTCGACCTTTGCAACTGTGAGTTTAAGTACATTAAATTCGCCCGCTTCGGCAGAAGTCAGGCGATTTCGGTTGTGCGAGTGGCCTGGAAGGGGTTGGCCATGAGGTGGGAGCTGGCTGAGGAAGTGCTTTGTGTGGGGCAGTTCCGCGTGGATTTCGAAGGCTTTTTCGTCGGCCCATTCGGAATGGATGTAGTAGTCGAGGGGTTCGCGGGTCGATTGGCAGAGGTGGATGCGGACGCAGCCTGGTTCGGCGCGGCTGGGAGGGATGACGCGCGTCAGTTCTTCGAGGAGCCGTTGGTTTTTTCCGGGCCTGAGTTCGAAGCGGATGAAAATATGGAGCGGCATGGTGGAGGGGCAGATTCGACGGAGCCGGCGCGCGCGGAACACGCATTGAGATAGGAACACGCCACGAAAATCATTTCCTGGCGGAGGGTGTCGAATTCCTTTTCTGGAGCAGCGGACTCCAGCAGCCTTCGGCTGATTCCGACCATTATGCCCTGGAGCATGGAGGCGACCAGCTGAGGATCGGAGGTAAATTGTTCCGGGGCGGTTTTCAACATGGCGACGATCGCGGCATTGGACCGGATGCCCATTTCGCGCACGATCCGCGCTCCGTCCACGTCGGAGCTGACGGCGAAGAGGGCGACGCTGGTCCCAGGGTTCTTCATCTTCGCCTGGAGGAATGCCGTCATGAGGGCGGTCGCCATTTGGGCGGGCGATTGCCCTTTTCGCTCGTGACAGACCTTTTCGATGGCTTCGGCGACCTCATCCATATGACGTTTCAGGGCGGCTTTCAGGAGGGCGCTCTTGTTGGGGAAGTACTGATAGAGAGTTCCGACGGACACGCCGGCTGTCAGAGCTACCTTTGTGGTGGTGAGGCGTTGCTTGCCGACGCGAAGCAAAACCTGAATGGTCGCTTCCACGATGGCGTCCACGCTGGCCGCGGAACGGGCCTGAACGGGCGATTTACGCGGTTCCAGAATGGCTGGAGAGGGCCGGGGCAAATGCGAAGTCCTGAGCGGAAGCTTGCTCCATCTAAGGATAGTAGATCAGGGATAGCAGATACGATTAACGCGGTTGAGGAGATACGAAATGACGAAACAGAGAGAGACTGCCGGCAGCTTCACGCTTTCCGGTACTGCGATACGTTTGAACCGAATGGGATATGGCGCGATGCAGCTGGCCGGTCCTCAGGTATGGGGACCTCCGCGCGATATCGACGGGGCCGTTGCGGTTCTGCGAGAGGCTGTGGCGGCGGGGATCAACCACATCGATACCAGCGATTTTTACGGTCCGCATGTGACCAACCGGATCATCCGGCAGGCGCTGCATCCTTATCCTGACGGGCTCACGATCGTCACCAAGGTGGGTGCGCGGCGGCCGGAGGATAAATCGTGGGTTCATGCGCTGTCGCGGCAGGAACTCATCGATGGGGTCCATGACAATCTGCGGAATCTGGGACTGGAGACGCTGGATGTGGTCAATCTGCGGGTTGGGGGAATCATGAGACCAACCGACGGGCCGATCGGAGAGCCGCTGAGTGTGCTGGCGGAGCTGCGGCGTGAGGGATTGATTCGTCATATCGGTTTGAGCAACGTGAGCCGCGCTCAGCTTGCAGAGGCGCAGGGGATTACGGAAATCGTCTGCATACAGAATATGTACAACGTGGCGCAGCGGCATGACGACGAATTCATCGACGATCTGGCGCTCCAGGGAATTGCGTATGTGCCGTTTTTTCCGCTGGGAGGATTTACTCCGCTGCAATCTTCGGCGCTTGACGCGGCCGCGGAGGCGCTGGGAGCCACTCCGATGCAGGTGGCGCTGGCGTGGCTGCTGCAGCGCTCTCCTAATATCCTGGCGATCCCCGGTACATCCGGGTTGGAACATTTGCGTGAGAATCTCAAAGCTGCGGAATTGCAGCTTCCGCGCGAGACTATTGCCGCTCTGGATTTGATTGGTCAATGAGGCGACTATCGTCGCTTGTCCGTATACACTGAAGCCATGCGACGCCTTCTGTTTGCCGCTTTTGCGCTGAGCTTTACGCTGCATGCAGCGTTGCCGGGTAAGACGTTCACGCTGGAACAGGTGCTCTCTGCGCCGTTTCCCTCGGACATGGTGGCGGCGGCGGGCGGCGGGGCGGTGGCGTGGGTGCAGAACGATCGCGGCGCGCGGAATGTGTGGTATGCGGCTGCGCCCGATTTTAAGGGCGTGCGGCTGACCTCGTGGACCGCGGACGATGGCCAGGACATCGGGGAATTGGGTTTTAGCGGCGACGGGAAATCGGTGCTGTTCGTGCGCGGCGGGGATCTGGAATATCCGGCTCAGGCAAATCCGAATCCGGCAGGCGATCCGGCGGGCGTCACGCAGGATATCTGGATAGTGACGCCGGGTGAGGCTCCGCGCAGGATTGCCCATGGGCATTCGCCCGCGGTTTCGGCGAAGACGACGACCGTCGCTTATCTGCGTGGCGGTCAGATATGGACTTCGGCAGGGCAGTTGATCGCGACGCGGGCGGGAGTGACGGCGGATGATCTGACATGGTCTCCCGATGGGACGAAGCTGGCGTTTGTGAGCCTGCGCGGGAATCACAGCTTCGTGGCGGTTTACGATTTCGCGACGAAGGCTGTCAGTTATATGGACCCGAGTGTGGATTACGACAGCGGTCCGGTGTGGTCGGGCGATGGAAAGCGGATCGCGTTTATCCGGATTTTTCAAACGGCGGGGAGTGGACGTGGCTCGATGCGGGCTACGGGCGAGCCGTGGTCGATCCGGGCGGCGGATGTGGCGGACGGGACGGGGCGGCAAATCTGGCGCGCGGACGCGGGAGCGGGGAGCGTGTTCCGGGGGATGGTGGCGGCGAAGCAACTGCAATGGAATGCGGATGGGCGCATCGTTTTTCCGTGGGAGAAGGATGGCTGGCTGCACCTTTACTCTGTAAGCGCGGAGGGCATTGCGAAGGGTGGCGGGGCTTTGCCGCTGACGCCGGGAGATTTCGAAGTGGACAACGTGTCGTTTACCGATGACGGCAGGAATGTGTTGTTTTCTTCGAATGAAAACGATGTCGATCGGCGGCACATCTGGCGCGTGCCGGTGAGTGGAGGAAAGCCGCAGGCGGTGACGAGCGGCTCGGGTATCGAGTGGCGTCCGGTGACGGTGGTGGGCGGGGTGGCGTATCTGCATTCCGATGCGCGGCGTCCGGCGCGGGCGGCGGTGCGGCTTGGCGCGACGGAACGGGATCTGGCGCCGGATTCGATACCGGCGGATTTTCCAGCGGATGCGCTGGTGACGCCGCAGCAGGTTGTTTATACGTCGTCGGACGGGATGAAGATCCACGCGCAGCTGTTTTTGCCGGCGGATCTGAAGGCCGGCGAAGAGCGGCCGGCGCTGGTGTTCCTGCATGGCGGATCGCAGCGGCAGATGCTGCTGGGCTGGCATCCGATGGGCTATTACAACAACGCTTACGGGATGAATCAGTATCTGGCGAACCGCGGTTATATCGTGCTGGCGATTAATTACCGGAGCGGAATCGGGTACGGGCTGGGTTTTCGGGAGGCGATGAATTACGGGCCGTCGGGCGCGAGCGAGTTTAACGATGTGGAGGGAGCCGGGGTTTATTTGCGCGGGCGGACGGATGTGGATGGGGCGCGGATCGGGCTATGGGGCGGGAGTTACGGAGGATATCTGACGGCGCTGGGGCTGGCGCGGGCTTCGGATTTATTTAAGGCCGGAGTGGATTTTCACGGCGTGCACGACTGGAATGCGGAGAGGCCGCTGAACGGGCCGCTGGATGGTACGGCGGAGGTGGAGGCTGAGCGGGAGGATGCGGCGCATCTGGCGTTCGATTCGTCGCCGCTGGCGTCGATGAAGACGTGGCGGTCGCCGGTGCTGCTGATTCACGGGGACGACGACCGGAATGTGGGCTTCTTTCAGACGGTGAATTTAGTGGGAGCGTTGAGGGCGCAGGGAGTGGATTTCGAGCAGCTGATTTTGCCGGATGAGATTCATACGTTTTTGCGGCATGGGTCGTGGCTGAAGGCTTATAAAGCGACGGTGGATTTTTTGGGGCGGAAGCTGTAGCTGTGCTCCTTTTGAAAGACGGACTTCTGGTTGATGGTTCGGGCAGTCCGCCGGTGCGCGGTTCGGTGCTGGTCGCGGGCGACAGGATTGTTGCAACTGGCGGGCCGGATGCGCCTGCGGGGTATGAGGTGATGGATTGCGCGGGGCTGGCGATCGCTCCGGGGTTTATCGATCTGCATAGCCATCTGGATCTGCAGGTGCTTGAGGACCGGGCGGAAAAAATCAGGCAGGGAGTTACCAGCGAAGTGGTGGGGAATTGCGGATTTTCGCCGTTTCCGTGCGGTGAGGATTCCAGTGAGCTGCAGGAATTCGCGTCGGGAATTCTGGGGCGTCGCGATGGATGGGGATGGAAGACAGCTGCCGATTACCTGCGGGCGGTTGAGGCGCAGAGCACGAAAATGCACGTGTTTCCGCTGGTGGGGCATGGCAGTGTGCGGATCGCGGTGGCCGGGCAGGCGCAACGGAGTTTGTCTGGCGCGGAGCTGGATCGGATGTCGGGGATGCTGGAAGACTCGCTGGCGGCTGGTTGCAGCGGGTTCTCGACCGGCCTGATGTATGCGCCGGGGTCGAGCGCGGATGCCGGGGAGTTGGAGCATTTGTGCCGGATTGTGGCTCGCAGCGGCAAGTTGTATGCGACGCACATGCGGAGCTATTCGGACGGCTTGTTGGGGGCGGTGCGGGAGCAACTGGCACTGGCGCGCGCGACCGGATGCCGTTTGCAGATTTCGCATTTGCAGGCGGCGGGGCGCGCGAACTGGGGGTTGCAGCAGCGTGCGCTCGATGAGATGGAAGCGGCGCGGGCGGAGGGGATCGACGTCGAATTCGATATATATCCTTACCAATGCGGGAGTACGGTGCTGACGCAGTGGCTGCCGGGCTGGGCGCTCGAAGGCGGGCGGGCGGCGTTGCTGACTCGATTGCGGGAGCGCGGACGGCGCGGCGAAATCGCGAGCGAGATGGACCGATCGCGCGCGCAACTGTGGAGCGATATCACGATATCCGGCGTGGCGACGGCGGAGAATGCGGGGCTGGTGGGGAAGACGATGGCGGAGATGGCGGAAGCTCGCGGCGTGGCTCCGGCGGAGGCTGCGATCGAGCTGCTGATTGAAGAGGATGCGGCAGTCAACGTCATATCGTTCAATCAGAGCCGGGAGAATTTGCGGCAACTGATTACGCATCCGCTTTGCTCGGTGATCAGCGATGGGTTTTATGTGAAGGGCAAGGCGCATCCGCGGCTGTACGGAACGTTTCCGGAATTGCTGGGCAGGGTGTCGCGCGACGATGGCTGGCTGTCGCTGGCGGAGGCGGTGCATAAGATTTCAGGAAAGCCCGCGGGGCGTTTGGGACTGAAGGCTCGCGGCCTGCTGAAGGCGGGCTACTACGCCGATTTGACGATCTTCGATGCGGCGGCGGTGCAGAGCGAGGCGACTTATGAGGATCCGGATCGCGAGCCGCAGGGGATTGCGAGCGTCATCAAAGATGGCAGGGTGGTTTACGGAACGGGCGCATGAACAGGCGCTGGATGGTGGTGACGCTGATCTTTTTCGGCATCGTGATCAGTTATATCGATCGGGGAAACCTGAGCATTGCGGCGCCTTCGATCATGCGCGACTTCGGCATTGCGCCGGGCACGATGGGGATGCTGCTCTCGGCGTTTTTCTGGACGTATGGCGCGTTTCAGATTCCGGCGGGCGCTTTCTTAGACCGGTTCGGAATCCGGCGCGGCTATGCGGCGGGGTTTCTGGTGTGGTCGATTGCGTCGGCGTCGATTGCGCTGAGCCGGGGTGCGGGCAACGTGATCGGGATGCGGCTGGTGCTGGGGGTGGCGGAATCGATCGGTCCGCTGGCCAGCCTTTCGTTTATCAGAAATCACTTTCAGGGGAAAGATCAGGGGCTGCCGACGTCGATTTATGTTGCAGGCCAGAGTATCGGGCCGGCGCTGGGCGCGCTGGCGGGAACGGTGCTGCTGGATCGTTTCGGATGGCGCGCGATGTTCGCGGTTACGGGCGTGGGCGCGCTGGTGTGGCTGCCCTGCTGGTTGCTCGCCGTGCCGACCGATGGAGCGCGGCCAGTACCGGTTGAAGCGAAGACAGCGAGCGCGTGGACATGGCATTCGCTGGTGCGCTGCCGGGGTTTCTGGGCGCTCTCGTTGTGCATTCTGCTGGCTTCCTACTACTGGTATTTCGTGCTGACATGGGTGCCGACTTATCTGGTGACAGCGAGGGGATTTTCGACGCTCGCGATGGGGCGCGCGGTTTCGGCCGGCCTTTTCACGATGGCGGCGACGAATGTGCTGGCGGGATTTTCGGCGGACAAACTGGCGCGCGGCGCGGGCGTGTTCCGAATCCGTTTGCTGTTCGCGGCGGTGGGGTATGTGGGGACGGCAGCGATTCTGCTGCTTCTGGTGGTGCCCGGCCGGACGTGGATTGTGCCGGTATTTACGTTTGCGATGTGCGCGACGGGGATGGGCAA
>Ga0302195_10001992_pt1 | contig 16203 bp, 17 predicted proteins | sample II_Bog_N1_2_FD_198778 | JGI IMG/M metagenome (GOLD analysis project Ga0302195, IMG submission 198778) | Peat permafrost microbial communities from Stordalen Mire near Abisko, Sweden - II_Bog_N1_2 | ecosystem: Environmental > Terrestrial > Soil > Wetlands > Peat | place: Sweden: Abisko...
GGCAATCGGCGCATGCCTCTTCGGTGCTAAAGCGCCGCTCCAACTCAAGCAATGTCCTCGGAAAATCCTCGTCCATGCCCCCGAACACTACAGGTTGGGGTCAGTGGCGTCAAGTACATATCCCTATCGTGCGATGAAGCTGCACGATGAATGGGGCACAGTTTCAATTCTCGCGCGTCGGCAACGACGGCGGATGAATGACACAAAACACTTCATTCTTATGGGACTGCGGGCTTATCGGGGATAACCGGCGAGAGCACGATGGCTACGCCGGAGATATCGTCGAGGACGGTCAGCGGGATTTCCTTTTCGGCGTAGTGGACTTCCGGTGGAGGCTTGGTTGCGGGCGTCGAGTTATCGGGAGGCGGATCGGATTTTTGCTGCGCTGCGTCTCCGGCGCCGGTGACTAGCAGGATGTATTTGTCCTGCGGGACGTATTCGAAGGCGAAGGTTCCATCTTCCTGGATTGCGGTTTCGCGGGCCGGGGCGCGGTCGTCGGCATAGAGCAGGCGCGCATTGCCTCGTGCTAATGCGTGGCCATCGGACTGGGCGGTGACGATGCCAGCGACTGAGTGCAAGCCGGAGAGCGGGATTTCGATGTCAGCGCCGTTGGCGGTTTCGCCGGCGCCGACTTTCACGGATTTCGCATCGCGCTTGCGGAAGGTGTTGCCGAGGCAGACGCGGGGGGCGGCGTCCTCCGATTCGGCGGGCATGAGGGTGCAGACCGCATATTCGCCGGGTTGCAGATTGGTGAGGTTGTAGCGGCCGTGTCCGTCTGTCTCCGCGTGGAGGGTCCAGGAATCGAGCAGGGACAGGCCTACGTTCGTCAGGTCGCCTTTTGCTGATTTGCGGAAGAGCTGAAAGTGCATGCCGATGGCGGGGGAACCGTCGTCGTAGGTGACGGTGCCGGAGATTTCGGCCGCGCGTTCGATCTGCATGGAGATGTCGGAGACGCGGCCGCGGGAGGCGGTGACTTCAGTGAGGTGGTCCTTCCATTGCTCGATGGAATAGTGATGCTGCTCAGTGCCGGTGGATAGGGATTTGAGCTTGGCGGGATCGAGGGCAAGGGCGGGATCGAGATAGCCTTCGAGGGTGGCGAAGGCGTAGTAGTGGCCGGGGCGGACGGCCTCGATGCGGAAGCGGCCGTCGAGATCGGTAATGGAGATTTCTGCTGCGGAGAGCGGATCGCCGTCGTCGGCATTTTCACCGGCTTTGGGCGCGGCGGTGAGGGTGACGGTGGCAAAGCGGGCGGGCTTACCGGTGTCGGCGCAGAGGACGATGCCGGTGACTACTCCTTTGGTGGGGTCGGGGGATTTGTGCTGGAACTTGTTGCAGCCGGCCAGTAAGAGGCAGGCGGCGGTGAGGATCGAGAGCCAACGCGGGCTTGCCACGGGAAGCCTCCAGGCAGGGTTTCGTGCTAAGGGAATTGTAGTTTGGACTGCGCTCAATCGTTGCTGAGGGCTTGTAGGGCACAATTGATCCATGCGGAAAAGGGTTTCAAAGGCGGAGGTTGATAGGTTTCTGGTTGCCTGGTTTGCCGTAAGGCAATTTATTCAGGCAGCGAACTTCAACAGGTTTCAGGGTGCGGGGCTGAGTGCCACGCAATTCATGACATTGAATGTACTTCCGTCGGACGCGGACGGACTTGCGATCGGCGATTTGGCCCAGCGGATGAATCTGAAGCCTGCGACCGTAGCCAAGACGGTGGACAGCCTGGAAGCACGGGGCCTGGTTGCCAGAACAAGAAACGCAGCTGACCGGAGAAGCATTGACGTGAGGGTAACAGCGGCCGGGGTGAAGCTGCAGAATGCGGCGCACGGCCAATTCCAGGCCCAGATTGAAAAGCTCTTCGAGGCAATGAAACCGGAGGAGCGCCAAGGGCTGATCGTTGGCCTTGAGAGCCTCAGCCTAGCCGCTGGTATTAGTCCGCAATCAAGGGGCGAGTGACTTATCCATCCTGCCGATGGCGCTCAGCCGGCGATGCGTAATGTTCGACAATCTCGCTTGGGGTGATGTCGATTTTGGAATGCGCTCGAATTACTTCCGCGATCTCCTCGTCAGTGCGGCCCTGATTACGGAGCGTCTCTACTTCGTCGCTGATCATCCCTACGAATGCCTGAATGGGGAACATCTCGGGAGGCAGGCCTGCTAAGTCGCGCAGGGCATTTTGGGCGCGGATGGCTTCTTCGACAGGATAGGCTTGGTGGTTTTCAGGCTGGGTCATGAATGTCTCCAAATTTATTTCGTAGTTCGAAATAATAATACCGCCGAAACTCCAGGCGGTCCAGTGCCCATCTTCAATTGTTTGGTGTGGTGGAAATGGAGAAAAAGTCGCCGTTGGCTGGCGGAGGTTCGTCGAATTGCAGTGCGGTTTGGGCGATGGGGCGGAAGCTGCGGCGGTGGAGCGGGGTGGGGCCGAGGCGGGCTAGCGCGGCGAAATGCTCGGGGCAGCAGTAGCCTTTGTGGCTGGCAAGACCGTAGCCGGGGAATTGGCTGTCGAACTCGACCAGCAGGCGGTCGCGGTGGACTTTCGCCAACACGCTTGCTGCCGCGATGGAGAGGCTGCGGGAGTCGCCCTGGATGACGGCTTGTTGAGGGCACGGCCAGTCGATTTGATCGATGCCATCGATGAGGAGGTAGTCGGGTGCGAGGGTGAGTTGCTGGACGGCGAGGCGCATGGCGAGGAGCGAGGCCTGGCGGATGTTGATGCGGTCGATGGTTGCGGCGTCGACGGCGGCGATGGCGAAGGCTAGGGCTTTGAGGCGGATTTCTGGGTCGAGTTCGTTGCGCTTTTTTTCGGAGAGCTGTTTTGAGTCGGTGAGGCCGGGGAGGCGGCAGCCTTTGGGCAGGATGACTGCGGCGGCTACGACGGGGCCGAAGAGCGGACCGCGGCCTACTTCGTCGAGGCCCGCGATTTGCAAGAAGCCGCACTTGCGAGCGGCGTTTTCGAGCGTGAATCCGCAGACGGGGGAGCGGGGCATGCAATCAGTATAAGACCACCCGCGGTGGCACTTGCAGTGCGGCAGATGCTCGCGGGAGGCTCGCAGGAGTTTATTGCGGCGCGGGCGGTGGTAGGATTCATCGGTCCCCGGTCCCCAACGGCGTGGGACCGGGGGTACCCGTCTGCCAATTGGGATTTCCAAAGCAAACCTATTCGAGCTCGAACTTTGCGTGGGCCGCGTATTTTCGAAGCGCAGCAGCGAGGCCTGCGCGATCACTCGGTTCGATGTAGAGCCTATCGTATTCTTCGATTCGGCGCCCAACGTTAACCCTGAAAGTGCCTGACATTGATCCCAACCACCCCACTCCAGTAACCTCGCTCCAAGGAATTTCTCTCTTCCCCCAGAACCTCCGTACGCTCAGACAATCTGGAGTAAGTTCCCAGTAGACATATCGATAAGCTAACGGTCCAGCGACTATCGCGAGAAGAGACAATGCGATCCATGCTTCGGTACGGAGGCTGTTTCGAGAGGTCAAAAGGGGAAGCGGAACGGCAGAAAGAAGAACCAACCACCAGGTGGCCAGCAACGATTTGCCGAGCTTGGGTCGAAATCTCATGGGAAGGCAAATCCAAGTATATCTTTAAGGGACCGCCGGCAATGCACATTGCGCTTCCGCCGATCTCGCGCCCGTCCCTATTCGAGTGCGGAAAGGTTGAATTTTGAGGCTCGTGCGCGAAGGAGAAAAGGCGGCAAAGCAAAACCCCCAGCCGGAGCTGAGGGTTTGCTTGGAACTGGGTTGAGCGGGGTTTAGCCGCGGACCTTGCCGGTGACGCGATCCACTTCCTTGAGGCGGGCGGCTTTGCCGCGCAGTCCGCGGATGTAGAAGAGCTTGGCGCGGCGAACCTTGTAGCTGCGGATCTTTTCGATCTTGTCGATGACTTTGGAGTTGAAGGGGAAGATGCGCTCGACACCCTGTCCAAAGCTCATTTTGCGCACGGTAAAGGTGCCCTGCGGGCCACGGTTGATGGCGATGACCAAGCCTTCAAAGGCCTGGAGGCGTTCTTTGTCGCCTTCCTTGATCTTCACCTGGACGCGAATCTGGTCGCCAGGGACGAATGCGGGAAGGTCGGTGCGCTGGAGTTTGTCGGCCAGGCGCTGCATTACGGGATGAATGGACATTGGCTTTTCCTGCTGTTGAACTCAGAACTTTTAGTTTAGCAGAGAATGGGTTTTCGCGCATGGCGGCGACCCAGGTGCGGGCGGGGGCGCCCACACGACAGCCGGCCAGGAGGCCAGCGCTACCCCGTGATCGCGAATTTCATGCCTGGTTGTGAGCCGAAGGATGGTTCACAGGACGTTCTGTTTGGCGGCGGCGTCGCGCAGGCGCTTGTTTTCCGCTTCGAGATCCTTGAGGCGGCGTTGCATGGGCTCCAATGCCGTCGCCAGTTCCTCTTGTGTGAAGCGCGGAGTGATGTGCTGTGGGCAGTTCCAATCGAATGCTTCGACGTGAATGATCAGAGCGCGTTCCGCTCGGGACTTCTCACCGGGCATCCGCAACGATTCGATCAATTTTAGGGCTTCCGCATTGCCTTCATGAATCTTCGCTCGGCCCAGGATTTTCAGGCGGCTCTGATGTGGGTAATCCATGAGGAACAGGGCCACTCGATCATCGTGGTGGAGGTTTGCGACACTGATGTACTGAGTGTTTCCGCGCAGGTCCGCAAAGCCAAGGGTCTGGGGATCGAGCACGCGCAAAAATCCCTTTGGGCCGCCACGGAATTGAATGTACGGCCATCCCGTTTCAGAGACGGAGGCCATATAGAAACCATCCCGCTGCTGGATGAACTCCTGTTCTGATGGGCCCAGACGGTCTCCAAGATCGTTGGATTTCTGCATGTTGGATTTCTCTATGCGTTCGTAGAGGTGACGGCTGCCGCGTTGTTTCTGCTGCTCCTTGACGAGGGGAGTAAATGCAATTTCGGCGAATCGTCGGCCCATGTGGCTTCTCCCGCGCTATCCGGATGCGTTTAGGATGTCTCGGAACATCCATCCGGTTCAGAAACGCTTGCGAGCCCGGAAGAGGCAGCCCAGGTGCAGCGGAGAACAGTCTTGTTTATAGTTTTCTGTGTGGACGAGAGACGGGAATTGCTGCGGCACACGCTGGCTACTTTGGCTTATCGGGCGGCGCGGGCGCTGGGTGGCGCGCCGGATGGTTTTGCGGAGTTTGACGGTGTGGGTCGGCGGCCTGTCGAGATTTTGGCGCACATGGGCGACTTGTTTGATTGGGCGCTGAGCATGGCGGAGGGTAAACGACAGTGGCACAACTCCAATCCGCTGCCGTGGGTCGAAGAGGAGCGGCGGTTCTTTGCCGCGTTGCGGGCCTTTGATGATTACCTGGCTTCCGCGAAGCCACTACACGCGCCGATCGAGGGTCTGTTTCAAGGACCTGTGGCCGACGCACTGACCCATGTGGGCCAACTGGCCCTGCTCAGGCGACTCTCCGGAAGCCCCATTATTGGAGAGAGCTTCTTCGACGCGGCGATCAAGATTGGCCAGACTGGCGCGGATCAGCCAGCAGCGGTCACTCCATTTAAGTAGGCGGTTCGTTGCGGATGGAATCGAGCAGCTTGCGGTCTTCTTTGCTGAGTGTGGCGTTTTCGAGGAGATCGGGGCGGTTGGCTCGGGTTTTGCGGAGTTGCTGCTCGCGGCGCCAGCGGCGGATGGCCTGGTGGTCGCCGTTGAGGAGCGGCTCGGGGACTTTGAGGCCGGCGAATTCTGCGGGGCGGGTGTAGTGGGGGTAGTCGAGGAGGCCGCCGGCGCCGTGCTGGGAGCGGGGAACGCCTTCGACTTCAGTGGAGATTTCTGCGTCGGGTACGCCGAAGCTTTCGAACTCGCTGCTGGCTTCGTTTCCGAGGACGCCGGGAAGAAGGCGCATGGCTGCGTCGATGACTACGGCGGCGGCGAGTTCGCCTCCGCTGAGGACGTAGTCGCCTATGGATAGCTCCATGTCGCAAAAGAGCTGGTTGATGCGCTCGTCTACGCCTTCGTATCGGCCGCAGATGAGGACTACGCGGTCGAGGGCGGCTATTTGACGGGCCAGGGACTGGGTGAAAGGGCGGCCCTGGGCAGACATGAGGATCACTCGCGTTTGGGTGGCGGGCGATTCTGTGTGTTCAGCATCGGGCCTGATATCGAGGGACGCGAGTGCGTCGGCGATTGGCTGGGGTTTGAGGACCATGCCTTCGCCGCCGCCGAATGGGCGGTCGTCTACTGTGCGATGACGGTCGTGGGTGAATGTGCGGAGATCGTGGACGCCCACTTCGACCAGTTGCTCGGCGAGCGCACGGCGGAGGATGCCGTTCTCGAAGAAGCTCGAGAAGAAGTTGGGAAAGATGGTTAGGATCTCGAAGCGCATGGGTGTACCTGATCCGATGATAGAAGGAGTGCCTCAACGCGAAGGTGCGAGGAATCTGCTGGAGCCTGCTTTATTTCTTTTCGGGGACGTTCAGGCTGGCCAGCCCTTCGGGGAGCGCCATTTCCACGCGTTTGGCGGCTAGGTCGAGGTTGCGGAGATAGCTCTTGGCGAATGGGACCAGGACTTCGCCTGAGGCGCCCTGCACCACCAGGAGAGCGACGGGGCCGGCGGTGCGGTCAACGCTTTCGATCTGGCCAACGAGTACCTGCTGTGGTCCAGCAACATCAAAAAGGGCGCAGCCGATGAGGTCGGCTATGTAGACTTCGTCGTCGGGCAGCGGGGCACGTTCGGCGAGTGGGATGGCGACGATTTTGCCAGCCAGCAGCTCGGCGGCGGAGATTGAATCGACGCCCGCAAAATGCAGGACGATGCCGCCCTTGTGGGGCCAGTGGTTTGTGAGTTCGGCGGGCACTGGCGCGGGGATTGCTTTTGTGCGGGGCGATTCGGGACGCATTGAGTCGGGGTCGGGGATAAGCCACAGATTGCGGCGTTCGCTGAAGCGCTCAGGGAAGTCGGTGAGGATGTCCGCGAAGACTTCGCCTAAGCGGCCCTGAGGACGACGGATGCGCGCGAGCCACGCCCATTCCTCAGCTGCCATGCTAGGCTTCGTCGTCGTCTTCTTCCAGGATGTCGAGCGTGTAGCGGTGGTGCAGCTTCATGCTGACGGCGCCCAGAATGGTGCGCACGGAGCGCGCGGTGCGCCCCTGTTTGCCGATGACCTTGCCCACGTCCTGGGGAGCGACGCGGAGCTTGAGGACGGTGTTATCGTCCCGATCCACGGAGCTTACTTCAACGGCTGCCGGCTCATCCACCAAAGCCCGCGCAATTTCGCGGACCAGTTCCTCGACTTCGTCCATATCTTGTTGGGTCATGCTCTTGCCTCTGACCAGATGCGTCCAAATTGAATGACTTGGATCGTCCCGCGAATAGTATCAGCACGCACCTGCCAAAGTCAGCAGGGGCAAGCGAGAAAATTGCGAATGATCGCGATTGGGCCCAATCGCACCGTCCCATTTCGCCAGTAGGGATCACCGCACTGCACCGGGTGAGGGACCGCCCCTTGGAAGAGGGGCGGGACAGAATCAGGCCTGGACGGGCTCCGGAACCGCGGCGGGTTTAGGAGTCTTGGCGACCAACTTCTCCACAATGGTGGAGAACTGCGCGCCGACGCTGCGCCAGTAGGCGATGCGGTCGTGCTTCAGGTCGACGGTGGCGGGGTTGGTGCGGGGGTTGTAGGTGCCGACGACCTCGATCGAACGGCCATTGCGGGCGCGGTCCTTCTCGATGGCCACAATGCGGTAGTAGGGCTGCTTGCGGGCGCCGAAACGCGCCAAACGGATCATCACCACGGCGATACGATTCCTTTCAATTCCAGTGCTAAAAATCGGTGTTTCTGTTGCGGTGTCTGGGGCTTTTCTAGAGCGGCGGCCAGCTGAATCACCTTTGCCTGCCGGATTTGGGGCGGGACATGAGTGTCCAGCCGCACAAGACACAACACCTAAGTATCGCCGAAAACGGGGTTCTAAGCAAGTTTCGGGCGCTTCGAGAGGGACTGGTTCCTGCCGTGGCTGTTCATGGGCACAGCTGGGCGAATGAAGCGGATCCGGATGCAAGAAAGTTTTTATTCGTGATAGTCATATGCGTCATATCCGTGCTTCTTGACCAGTTGATCTCTCTTTGCCGCGGTCAGGTCTGCCTCGACCATCTCTTTGACCAGATCTTCGAAGCTTACAACGGGTTTCCATCCGAGTCGCTTATGCGCGTAGCTTGGGTCTCCCAGCAGGGTAGCCACCTCAGCGGGGCGGAAATACCTTGGATCCACTGCGACAATCCTGGTGCCGGAAGCGTCCAAGGCAATTTCTTCGAGACCCTGCCCGTGCCATTCGATTTTGATCCCGAGTGCTTCAGCGGCGAGTGTCACAAACTCGCGTACGCTGTGCTGCACACCGGTTGCAATCACAAAATCTTCCGGCTGCTCCTGCTGCAGCATGAGCCATTGCATCTTAACGTAATCGCGCGCATGCCCCCAGTCGCGGAGAGAGTTCAGATTTCCCAGATACAGAGTGTCCTGCAGGCCCAATTTGATGCGCGCCAAGGCCCGGGTGATCTTGCGGGTAACAAAGGTCTCGCCACGCACTGGGGACTCATGGTTGAACAAGATGCCATTGCAAGCGTACATGCCGTACGCCTCGCGGTAATTTACGGTGATCCAGTGTGCATAGAGCTTGGCCACTGCATAGGGTGAGCGCGGATAGAACGGTGTCTTTTCCGTCTGCGGCACCTGCTGTACCAGCCCATAGAGTTCTGATGTGGATGCCTGGTAGAAGCGGGTCTTCTTCTCGGCGCCGAGTATCCTGATGGCCTCCAGTATTCTCAGTGTCCCCAGTCCGTCGACGTTCCCGGTGTACTCTGGCAGCTCGAACGACACCTGGACATGACTTTGCGCGCCGAGGTTGTAGATTTCGTCGGGCTGCACCTTCTGCAGGATATGTAAAAGGCTGGACGAATCGGACAGATCCCCATAGTGCAGGACAAAGTTTCTTTCTCCGAGATGAGGGTCCTGATAGAGGTGATCGATGCGGTCCGTATTGAAGAGAGAGCTGCGCCGCTTGATGCCATGGACCTCATAGCCTTTGCCTAGAAGAAGCTCAGCCAAATAGGATCCGTCTTGGCCGGTTATGCCAGTAATCAAAGCGGTTTTGGCCATGCCCGTCCTTACGTCGAATCGTTTTGGATGCTGTTCAAAGGCGATTATATCGGAGGGGGGAAGCTGCGGGAGGGAGCGAGGGCTGCGCGCAGGGTGATTGCGGAGAGCAGGGGCATCATCGGTGACGAGAACGCAGGCAAAAATGAGGATCGTTGAGTTGGACGATGCGGAGTGATGCTGAATTTGAAATTGCAAATCGGCAAAACCATCGACGATCGGGGCCTGTCAATCGACGTCTGGTTTAAACTGGCTGCAAAACGTGTAACGAGGTTATGTGATGTGGCCATTTTCTAAGAAGGCAGAGGCGCCGCTTCGCGCTTCAGCGCCGGACGACTGGAGCCTGGCGCAAGGCCAGCGAGACGGTTTCCCGATGATTGTGCGCATGGCAAACGCTTATCGCGACCTTGCGCCGCTGCCCGGCTACGACCACCATTTGATCATCTCCGTCCACCTGCGCAATCCGCAGCCAAATGGTTTTCCTTCCTCTGAAGAAGGCGATGACCTGGCGGCGCTTGAGCAGAATCTCTGCCGACTTCTAGAGACGGGCAACGATTCGCTTTGCGTTCTGGTGGTTACCAATAATGGACTGCGTGACCTCATCTTCTACACGCGGGATATCGAGAGCGCGAAGCATCGGACCGAGGGCACCTTGGTCGCAGGTACAGGATTTGTGATCGAGTTCTGCATTGAGCCGGACGAGTTGTGGGAAATCTACCACCATTTTTGCAAGTGGATGAAGCCAGCTAAACCGCCGGAAACAAGAACTTGAGCATGGGGCGGACGCGGTGGGACCAGCTTGCTTCGTCGTGCGTGCCACCGTGGATCTTTTCGAAGTGGAGCGTTTCGCCGGGACGCCAGTGATTGGCTTTGAGCCGACGGTTGAGTTGCTCTACATCCTGCAGGGTGCGGCGGCCTTCATGGTCGCCCACGTCGAGCCACAGTTTGGGCCTGTCCCATATCTCCGGCGCACGTTCATTGACGTATCCGAGGATGCTTTTGCGGTTCCACCAGACGCTGGGTGAAAGCACGGCCAGCTTGCCGAACCATGTGGCATAGCGCAAGCCGAGATAGAGCGAGACCAGGCCGCCGAGCGACGATCCGCCCAGACCGGTGGACTCGCGGTCGGTTCGGACGCGATATCGGTCGGCGATCCAGGGCAGGAGTTCCCGAGTCAGCAATTGCCCATAGTCGTTGGCTTCGCCGCCGCCCATGCGCCAGTCACGTTCGGGGGTGTATTCGGCCAGTCGGCGGTCGCCGGTATTGTAGATGCCGACGATGATGAGCGGCTCGACTTCCCCTGCCTCGATGGCGGCGTCGGCGTGCTCGCGCACCTGCCACGTGCGGCCGGGAATGTACGAGGTGCGCGGGTCGAACAGGTTTTGACCATCCTGCAGATAAAGAACCGGATAGCTGCGGTGCGGGTGTTCGTCATACCCTGGAGGCAGGTAGACGATGACATCGCGCTTGTCGGGAAGAATCTGGCTGGGAAAGGCGCGATGCAGCCGCAGGCGGGGGTGCAGAGTGGGTTCGCCGGCGGCGAGCAGGGCTTTGTGCGCGTGCGAGGCGGATTGCGCGTGAGGCGATTGGCTTTCTGGATTCAATCCCTGCGTTCCTTTATTGTTTCATCGGCTGTTGGCGGGGGATGCGCCAGAAAAAAATGGGTGCCCAGGCTGTTACATTAACAAGAAATCGGCGGTTCTCCAAAAAACAGTGGATAGTGATTAGTGGTTAGTGGATAGAGGACGAGGACGGCGGGAGAAGGCATGAATCGGGAATATCACAAGTGGTGGTCGCCTCGGCTGGGGCGGGATATGGAACTGCTGGTGTTTGGCCACGCGGGGCTGCCGGTGATTGTGTTTCCCACGTCGGGCGGACGGTTCTTTGAGTTTGAGGATCGCAAGATGATTGCCGCTCTCGGCGGGAAAATCGACAACGGTGAAGTGCAGGTTTACTGCGTGGACGCAGTGGACAATGAGAGCTGGTACAACAAGCAGGTGTCGCCGCGCTGGCGCATTGCACGCCATGTGCAATATGAGGATTACCTGATTCACGAAGTGGTTCCGTTGGTGCGCCAGAAGAACCACGACTGGCACCTGGTCAGCCTGGGATGCAGCTTCGGCGGATTCCACGCGGTGAATATTGCGCTGCGGCATCCTGATGTTTTTTCGGGATTTCTGTCGATGTCGGGAGCTTTTGATTTGCGCAATTTTCTGGCCGGCTATTATGACCAGGACTGCTATTTTAATCAGCCTTTGGACTACCTGCCTAACATGGGCGATCCGTGGTTTTTCGATCGATATCGGCGCAATGCGTATGTGCTGGCAACCGGGTGGGACGATCAGTGCCTGGGTCAGAATCAGAGGCTTGATGGCATCCTGAGTGCCAAAGGTATTCCGCACAAATTGTTTGTGTGGGACACGTATAACTCGCACGATTGGCCGACGTGGGAGAAGATGGTGCAGCATTACTTGTGAAGCAGCTAACAGCTTACAGCGAACAGCAAATAGCTAAGAAAGGAGCTTTGGTGATGAGTGATTTGAATCCTTATGACAAGTTTATTGACGGTCGGCCGCTTGAGGTCATTCTGCAGGAAACGCCGGGCGCGATCGCGGGATTGCTTGAGGGGTTTGCCCCGGAGATGATTTCCGCCGCTCCCGCTCCGGGTAAGTGGAGTCCGGCGGAGATTGTGTGTCACCTTGCCGATTGCGAACTGGTGTTCGGGTTTCGCTTGAGGCAGACGCTGGCGGAAAATGCGCCGGTGATTCAGCCCTTCGACCAGGATAAGTGGGCCGCGACGTATCCCGGCGTGCCGGCAAGCCAGGCGCTGGTGGCGTTTATGACGCTGCGGGGATGGAACCTGCGGCTTATTGGGGCCGCGCTTCCTGCTGCGGCTGATCGCCCTGTCACCCATCCTGAACGCGGGACGATGACGTTTCTCACCCTAGTGGAGACCATGGCTGGGCATGATCTGAATCACCTGGCCCAGTTGAAGAAACTGGCTGGCGCCGCGTAGTGAGGGCCAGTTCACTCAAGTTGGACGGGGTGAACTGGCCTCGATGTACTCAGATCACTTTGCAGTGAGCGTGTTGTTGGTGCGGTCATCGTCGGGGAGCACATGATCGGGATCGATGGTTACGGAGGCGATTGGCTTGTCTCCGGCCCATTGCATCTCGCCTTTGGATTCCCATGCTTCAACAGGGAGACGGAAACGTGTTTTGGTTCCGTCGGTGAATTGCACTTCTACGGTTGCGGGCAGGACTAACTGGCCCTTGTTTGCGATGGTTACCTGCGAACCGTCAATGGCGGTAACCGCGAGGTCGAGGCGCCAGTTATTCATGTACCAGCCGCGCCAGAAATAACTGAGGTCTTCACCGCCTTCGCTGGATAACTCGCGGAAGAAGTCGGATGGCGAAGGGTGCTTGTAGGCCCAGTCGCGGATGTACTTGCGGAAGGCCCAATCGAAACGATCTTTGCCAAGGATCTGCTCGCGGAGTAACACCATGCCGTATGCGCCCTTGAAGTAACTCACCGGATGTCCGATTTGCCATGACATGGCATCCGCGTTGGTGAGGATGTTAGGCGCATCCGAGTTATCCAGCACCTTGAGAATCGTGTCTGGTGGTTCGCCGCCGGCTGAGTACTCCGAGTCGCGCTTGGGGCCGTAAACGCCGTTTTGAAATTCGGCTGATTCATCGATGTCGATGAAGGTGTTGAAGCCCTCATCCATGAAGGCATTGCGGCGTTCGTTGGAGCCGACGATCATGGGGAACCAGTCGTGACCGATCTCGTGGGCGGTGATCCAGAAGAGCGTTTTGCCCTTGTCTTCAATGCCATCGAAGACGATGCCCGGATATTCCATTCCTGTAGAGAAGCCGGCTACGTTGATGGCTGCGGGCCACGGATAGGGATACCACTTGCGTGAGAAGCGCTCGACTGTGTCTTTGACATATTCGGTGGAGCGGGACCAGGCTCCATCGCCGACGCTTTCGGGCGGATAGACGCTTTCTGCGAGGCTGGTTTTGCCGTTGGGGAGGTTGATGCGTGCGGCATCCCAGACGAAGATGGGGCTTGCGCTCCAGGCTACGTCGCGGGTTGAATCCATGTGGAAGTGCCAGGTGAGTGTGCCGCTGGATTTGGGGCGGCTTGCGGGATCTTTCACTTCGTCGGCGGTGCGAATGACGATTGTCTTGTCGCTGGTTTTGGCCTGGGCGAAGCGGTCTAACTGCGTCGGTGTAAGCACGTCTTTCGGATTCATCAATTCGCCTGAGCCGGCGACGATCATGTTGCTGGGGACGGTGACGTAGTAATCGAACTTGCCGTATTCGAGGTAGAATTCGGCGCCGATGTAGGGGAGCGTGTCCCAGCCGCGGAGGTCGTCGTAGACGCACATGCGCGGATACCACTGGGCCATGTCGTAGATCTCGCCTTGCTTGGACATGCCCCACGAGGTGCGGCCGCCCCATACGCCGGGGATGGTGTAGTGGTATTTGATGTGGAGTTTGAGCGTGCCGCCCTTGGGCGCGAGGGGCACGGGGAGGCGGACCTGCATGCGCGTGTCGTCGATGAGGTAGTCGGCCTTGACGGCTTTGGGGCCGAAGCCGATCTCGACTGCATCGAGTTCGAAGCCTTCAGTGGAAGGCGTTGGGCCGCCTGCTGCCATGCGCATCATGCGGCGCATCAGGGCGCCGTTGACGATTTGTCCGCGCGCATCTTTGCGATAGAGGTTCTGCTCCATCTGGATCCAGAGGCTGGGGAGGGCGTCGGGGCTGTTGTTGGTGTAGGTGATGACTTCGTCGTTGCGCAGGATTTTGGCCTGAGGGTCGAGGTCGACGTGCATCTCGTAGTCGGCTACATTTTGCCAGTAGGAGGGGCCGGGCGCGCCGTTGCTGGAGCGGTAGGCATTGACCGGGTCGGGCAATGTAAGGGGCGCGAAGGTGATGCGCGGATCGTAACTGGAGGCGCTGGGCGCGGCTGGGGTTGCTGGGGCCGCTTGCGCTGGCGCGAACTGGGAAACGATCGCGGCACTTAGTGCCACCACTGGAAAGAAGAGGGCTATCCTCAATCGCGTGGAATGCATTGGAACCTCCTGGGTATGAGAGAAGCGGGAAGCTTATAAAGCTGATTCTCTCAGCATAATGCCCCTGGCCGTTGATGGGCTTGTTGAGTTTTGTGCTTTCCCGTCCTCGCGACAGAAAAAGTCGCAAGAACGGGGCACGGTGCTTTTGTGGTTGATCCGGCGCGGGTCCATGTCGGCTGTAACTTCCTGGATGTGAGTTGGGCTGCTCAGAATGCAAAGATCTCTGCCATTTTGGGAACCATTTCGGGGTCGGCGGGGTCAAAGGAGATAGTATTCCGTTGACTCGCCTGAGGAGGTTTTGATGCGCCGGATTTCTGCTGTCTTGTGTGTTGGTGTGTTCACTTGTGCCCTTGTCGCACAGACGCCGGCGAAGCCTGCTGGCGAGGGCAAGGCTTCGGCCGCAGGCGCTGCTGCTGTCGCAGGAGCAATAACATCCGCTTCCGTGAAGGATCTGCCGGTGCGCAAGGTGGTGCTTTATAAAAACGGCGTGGGGTACTTTGAGCATGCGGGGTCGGTGAGTGGGAATCAGCGCGTGACCATCGACTTTACTTCGCCGCAATTGAATGACGTGTTGCAGTCGTTGACGGTGCTGGACGAGGGAGGCGGGCGGATTGGCGGGGTGAATTACAACTCGACTACGCCGCTGGCGGAGCAGTTGAAGACGCTTTCGCTGGGGATGAGCGACGATCCGACTTCGACGGAATTGTTTCAGGCGTTGCGCGGACAGCGGGTTGAGGTGACGGGCGGGCCGGGCGGGACGATTTCCGGAAGGCTGATGGCGATTGAGTCGCGGACGGAGAAGACGGGGACTGGCGACTCGACGGTGGACAAATACTATTTGACGCTGGTGGCGGGGTCGGGCGGAGTGCGGGTGATTGAGCTGACGCCGGCCTTGAGTGTGCGGCCACTGGACGGCAATTTGCAGGGGCAGCTTGATCGTTATTTGGAGTTGCTGAGCACGACGCACTCTACGGGGCTGCGGCATTTGACGCTGGATGCGCTGGGACAGGGCCAGCGGCAGTTACGGGTGAGTTATATCAGCGAAGTGCCGGTGTGGAAGTCGACTTACCGGATTGTGTTTCCGCGCGAGGCGAATGGAAAAGCCACCATGCAGGGATGGGCAGTGGTGGATAACACGGTGGGCGCGGACTGGGACAATGTGCAGTTATCGCTGGTGGCGGGCGCGCCGCAGAGTTTTATTCAGCCGCTGAGTCAGCCGCTTTACACGCGGAGGCCGGAGATACCGATTGCGACCGAGGAGCAGACTACGCCGCAGACGCATGAGGCGGCGGAGGACAAGAAGGCTGACAGATTCAAGGGCGGGATGGCAGCTCCTCCCTTGGATTCGGCGGAGGTCAGCTCGACGTTAAACAATGAGCTTGTTGACAGCGCTCAACTTCAGGGGCGCAATGCGGCGGGGCTGGTTAAGATGATGCCCGGCGTGACGTTCAATAACGGCGCAGTCCACGGCAGCCGGGTTGGCGGCGGCATCGGCAACGGCGTGGGTGGCAATGTTGGCGGCGGTCTCTATCGTGTCACCGACGCCATCCAGGAAGGCGACGTTTCCACGAATGCCTTCGACGACTTCTTCGAATATTCGCTAGCCGCGCCGGTGACAATTCACAAGAACGAGTCGGCCATGGTGCCGATTTTGCAACAGGAACTGCCTGCCGAACATGTGACGCTTTGGAGTCAAAAAGAAAGCACGCCACTCCGCGCGGTGTGGCTTGAGAATACATCGAAACTAACACTGGACTCGGGAAGTTTTTCTATCTTTGAGAGTGGGGAGTTTGCAGGGGAAGGCTTGCTGGACCCGATTCATCCGGGGGAGAAGCGGCTGTTGAGTTATGCCGCTGACCAAGCGGTGCGGGTGAAAGTGACTGACCGCGACGGGAAGAGCACGCTGCATCATGTGGAGATTCGCAAGGGCGTGATCATTGAGACGCACATGGAGATTGCTTCGATCACTTACTCGGCCACTAACTCCGCAGACGTGGATCGC
>Ga0302195_10002007_pt1 | contig 16141 bp, 8 predicted proteins | sample II_Bog_N1_2_FD_198778 | JGI IMG/M metagenome (GOLD analysis project Ga0302195, IMG submission 198778) | Peat permafrost microbial communities from Stordalen Mire near Abisko, Sweden - II_Bog_N1_2 | ecosystem: Environmental > Terrestrial > Soil > Wetlands > Peat | place: Sweden: Abisko, Stordalen...
ACGGAGTGTATGTAGTCGCCACGCAACCAGCTCTCGAAAGCGAGCCGGCGGTAAACGTGTTGGCCGCCGGCAGCGCGGCCAACATTGCCCGCAACGGCTATGCCAGCGTGTATTATCCTGACGCCCGCGACATGACCGGCGCGCAGCGCATCCGCGTCTCAGGCGGCGCGCAGGCAGAGGCCAACTTCGACCTGGCGCTGGAGCCGTTTTACCCGGTTACCACGGCGAACGGGCCGCATAACAGTCGCGCCGGGGCGGGAAGCAGCTCATCGACGGCCGGCTTGCTCGCCGTGGTCAGCGACGCCTCAGGACATCCGCTGCCCTATATCGCGCAATACGACGACACCACTCTCAGCCTGCAAACCAACCTGCCCGATGGAACCTACATCCTGACGGTGCGCGGGTTCCCGCAGCAGGCGCTTCAGGGCGCCTGGCCCTTGACTTCCGGCAGAGATGGCCGCGGCAGCGCCCAGGCCGGGTCGATTGAATTCACCGTGGCTGGGTACCCGGTGACTGGTCTGCGCATTCCCATGGGGACGCCGGCGGCGGCCGTGGTGCACCTGAACTTCGTACACAGCGGCGAAGGCCCGCCCGGCGGCTTTTTGGGTGGCAACAACGCCGGAGACCTCGTGAATCTTTCGCTGGACGTGGCAGACGGACCTCCAGTGACCAACGGGGAAAACATCTGGTCCATGGACAACGGGGCGGACTCGATCTCGTTCACGGCGCAGCCTGGCGCGTACTGGGTGAGTGCCTTTCTGCCGCGGCGGGGCGTGTGCGCGGGCTCGTTTACGGCTGGCGGTGTCAACCTTGCCCGGGAACCTCTGTTGATGAGCCTGGCCAGCACGCCGCCGCCCTTGGAACTGACCCTGCGCGACGACTGCGCTACCCTGGCCCTGACCCTGCCGCCAGGCCTGGCCACCTTTCTCCCTGGCGAAGAGCCTTTCTACACCGTCTATGTGGTTCCGGACTTCGACACGGTGCAGGATGTGCCGCCCATGACCGTGCATCCATCGTCTGGCGCCACGCTTACCCTCGACGGGCTCACGCCGGGCAGCTACCACGTCTACACCTTCGACGCGCCGGTGCACCTGGAGTACCGCAACCCGGCGGTGCTGTCCGCGCTGCCCGTCGCCGGCCAGCCCGTAACGCTCTCCGCCGGGACAACCGGCAACCTGATGCTGGAGGTGCCGGAACGCTGATGCCGCATCCCCTCCTCCAGCGTGCTGCCCTTTTGACAGCGGCCCTATGCGCGCTGCCGGCTTCGCTCGTCCCGGCGCAACCGCCTTCGCAGTCCTCGCCCAGCGGCCTTTACCGCATCGCCGGCACGGTGGTAAACGCGGCGACCGGCGAACCGGTGCACCACGCCGCAGTAGCCGCGCTCTCTGAGGAAGACAGCCACACCGTGGCGGCGGTTGAATCGGACAGCGAAGGCCATTTTTCTCTGCAGCGGCTGCCGGCGGCGAAGTACCAGCTCACGGCCTCGAAGCGCGGGTTCCGCACCAGCTTCTATGACGAGCATGAGGAGTTCAACTCGGCGGTGGTGACGGGGCCGGGGCTGCAGACCGATCGGCTGACCTTTCGCCTGACACCTGGGGGTGTAGTGCATGGCGTGGTGATTACCGACGGCGGTGATCCGGTAGAGGGTGCGCGGGTAATGCTGTTTCTGAAGCAGCATGATGGCAAGACGGGCGGGCGGGTAAACCAGTCTGACACGGCGGCGACAGACGATACGGGCGCCTACGAATTTGCCGGACTGGCCGCCGGAGAGTACCTGCTGGCAGTGACGGCCGAGCCCTGGTACGCGCTGCACCGCTCCGTGAGCCGCGCCCGCCAGCAGGCCGCGGATGACTCGGATGCGGGCGCGAATCTGGACGTGGCCTACCCGGTGACCTACTACGACTCGACCACCGACGAGGCCTCGGCAACGCACATTCAAGTGAGCGGAGGCAGCCGCACCGAGGCTGACATTACCCTGCACCCCACACCGGCGTTGCACATTGTGGTTGATACGCCGCGCAAGCCGGATGGTTCGATTGCACGGGCGGAACTGCGTCAGACGATCTTCGGGACCGTAGTGGGAGCGGAGAGCGCGGGATTTCTGGACGCCATGCAGACCGGGATCACCGAGTTCAGCGGCGTGGCTCCGGGCCGCTATGAACTGGCGCAGGGCGATCCGCCGCGGGTAGTGGCGCTGGACGCCAGCACCAACCAGCAGGTGGACCCGTCGCTGGGCACGCCGACGGTGGCAGTACACGGTTCCCTGATGAGGAGTGCGGGGGTGCCGAGCGCGGGCGGGCCGTTCAGCGCCGGCGGCCCATTCATTGACGATTGCAGCCTGACGCTGGAGTCCGTCGACCCTGGACGCCGCCAGAGCCCCATCCAAACGGTGTGCCTGCGCGGTTCGTTCAGCTTTCCCACAGTGCCGGCAGGGCGCTGGCAACTGCTGGGCGAGAGCGGCGGCAGTCAGCTGCCGCTGGCGTCGATTGGCACGGCCGGCCACGCCCATCGCGGCAACCTGATCACGGTGCTGGACCGGCCGGTTTCGTTGGTGGTGACCATCAGCCAGGGCGCGACGCGGGTGACAGGCTTTGCCGCCCGCGAGGGCAAGGGCCTGGCAGGCGCGATGGTGGTGCTGGTTCCCAGAGAGATGGCCGCTATCGAGGGCCTGGCCCGTCGCGACCAGTCAGACTCCGACGGGAGCTTCAGCCTGCGCGACGTGGTGCCGGGCAAGTACACACTCGTGGCGATTGAGGATGGCTGGAACCTGGATTGGGCGCAGCCGGAGGTGATTGCCCGCTATCTTCCGGACGGCCTGGCCGTCACAGTACCAGACAACTCGGGCAAGCTGCTCTCGCTGCCTGCCCCGGTACCGGTCCAGAGCCGCTTGCCGTAGCCCGCAGCCGGGTGGGACTTCGTCCTTTCTGGACGACGGACTTCTTCCCGGCAGGGGGTAGAGGATAGTCTATGGGAGTACTGCATTTCATCCACGGCGCCGCCTCAGGGGCAGAAGTAGGAAATCCCTGCGAACGACAGGCGCGGCCCAACACGGTGTTGAGGAGAGTTTCAAGTTGAAGAGAACGTTGCTGCTTTCAATTCTGGCCATCATTCCGGCCGTGCTGCTGCCCCTTGCGGCCGTCAGCCAGGTTTCCTCCGAGGGTGGTTCCGGTTCCCGCTCCACCGATGAGACGGAACGCACATTCAAATACGCAGTCTACGGCGGCTATGCCTACACCAGCCTCAACCAGGTCAACCAGTCGCGCTACGGGCTGCAGGGATTCAACGTGTCGGTGACCCGCAACTTTGGCCGCTACTTCGGTCTGACGGCCGAGGGCGACTACTACAGCCTCGGGCTCGGCAGCCCCGAGGTGGTTGGCAGCACCATCAAGCCCAAGGTGGAGTCGGTGCTGCTGGGGCCGGAGCTGCACGCCAACCTCTACGGAAAATTCGGCGGATTCGTGCACGGGCTGCTGGGCGGCGAACATACGGGCGGGGAAAGCCAGACGCCCAACATCTCGTTTGCCGGCGGACTGGGCGGGGGCATGGACTACACCATCAGCCCGCGGCTCTCCATCCGCGCTTCGGGCGACTACATCGGCGCATCGTTCTCGCTGACCGGAAACTCGGCACAGTTGGGATACTCGCCGCACCGCAGCTGGGATTCGCGCGCCTCCATCGGCGCGGTTTACCGGTTCTGAGCGCGGCACAGTCGGGAGCTGGATGAAGATCGCCCGGCTCCAGAATTATCTTTCTTCTGGCAAGTTCCTGTATCCATGAAAAAGATGGAGGATTTGGATCGCTGTTCTGGCTACCTTCTATACGACGATGTAGGGCAATCAGGAGACAACCAGCTCACGAGTTTCGTCGATCCTCCCCTCCGGCCCTTCAAGGGGAACCGGCTGAAAGAGTCTGCCGCGTCCACGGTGGCCTTTGCCACGGCCCTCGCTGCGGCGGCGTGTCCTTGAGGTGAACCGAGCGATGCCCCGAAGATCGTTGGTGGCCGACTCCGACCATCGCACTTGCATCGGGTCGGGCATCCGTGATCTCAATCTTGCAATTCGCGTTCTACTGCGGCCCAGACTTCGGATTTGGGGACGAAGTTGCCGCGGGCGGCATCCTCTAGTCCGGCTTGTACCCCGGCGCGAAAATGCGCTGCTTTCGCGATATAGCGTTCCACAACCTCGCACGCCAGCTCTTCGGCAGTTCTACCGGTCTGGCCGGCCATGCGGGAAAGCTGGGCTTCCTGCTCGAAGCTGAGTTGCACATTCGTAATTTGCGGTGAGATTACCCCCGGCAGAGCCGGGGGAACTCCCGTTAAGTTATGTGGCTTATGACGAGTGAACCCTTAATTGAGCAGGACAGGTAGCGGGGGTCGGACCTGACATCGTCAACGACAGCAGTCTCGCCGGCCTCCGTCACGAACGCTTGGTGCCTCCGCATCTCACGGTGATCCAGATCACAGCAACAATCGCTCATCGTGGTAAAGTAAGACCATGTTGCGAGGCGTCTTTCAACGCGCGGCGGTAGCCCTTCTTTTGATGGGCACGATGCTTTTGCCGCTTGGAATGTGCCCCCACAGTGCCCGCAACTCCGCGCACAGCTGCTGCGCTCCGGCATCGGCGCACGATCACACCACGCAAACGAATTGCTGCACCGCGCGTACTCCGCCGCCTGCTGTCGTGGTTGCCCCGAACCTTCCCGCACCGGATTCAAAATCCGTTGCGCAGGTAATCATCGCTCCGAATGAGTCTTCTTCGCCGAGTGCTCTTTCGAAGCCGGCCTTAACTCCTCCGCAATCCTCGCCCCCAGGCGCCTCAGTGTTAAGAATCTAGCTTCTCACCCCCGCCCTGGCTTTTCCGGTTGTGCATACCTGCGACCCGAAGTGTTTCTCCTGCCCTTTGAGCATTTTCGATTTACATGTTGACTCTTTTAAGAGTGTGCAGGGTGACTTTTTCTCGAGGAAAAAGCCACTTGGCACCTAGCTTTCTGTAAGCAGCAGAATCGAAAAAGGCTGTAGCCGTGGAGTTGAAGAGTGAAATCCATTTTTGTTCTTGCGCCTCTTGTGCTGGCGCTATCCGCCTTCTGTCACGGGCAGACAGTGTCGTCCTCTGCATCTGCTCCAGAGCCGATGGCCGCATCCGTGTCGGCCGATGACGCAGTCGCCGAGGCCCTTCAGGCCAATCCAGAGATCCGCACCGCTGTGCGGCGTCTGTCGCTAGCTAAGCTTAAGACCTCGACTGCCCGCAACCTCGACGATCCCATGCTCATGGTCCGCGACTGGCAAACACCGCTGCGCAAGCCCTGGGATCTGAACCAGGCGCAGATCATGCTCTCGCTGCAGCAATCGTTTGTGAGCAAAGAGAAGCGCGATCAACGGGCCAAGGTGGCAGGAGACGATGCCGATGTCGCAGCCAGCGATTTGGAATCGTTGCGCCAGGAAGTCTCCGTCGAGGTTCGCAAGGCATGCGCAGACCTGATGCGCAATGGGGATGAAATGAAGTTGCACGATCGCCAGGCATCGCTGCTGAAGGAGGCCGTAGCTGCGGCGCTTGCCGAGTACACAACCGGCAAGACTGCCCAGGCTGACGTTCTGCGCGCACAGCTGGCGCTTACCAGGCTTAATGAACACTTGATCGAATTGGAAGAAGAGCGCGACAATGCGCGCGCGCGGTTGAACGCGCTGCTGGGACGCAATCCGGAAGAAGTAATCGAGATCGCCGGCACGTACGCAAGCCCCGCAGAGCCACCCTCCACAGAGCAACTGGAACGCACGGCCATCGCCAACCGCCCGGAACTGGCCTCCCTGCGTAAGCAGATTGCGACGTCCAGGGATCAAGGGCAGCTGACCCGCCTGGCCTCGAAGCCGGACTTCACCGCTGGCCTTGGATACATGTTGATGCCGGCCGGCTCCACATTCCGCAACGCTTATATGGCGGAGCTCACCATGAATCTTCCCTCGTTGAATCGCGGACGCCACGAGGGCGAAGCAAAGCAGGCCGACGCCGCAACGGATGTGTCCCAGGCCGAACTCGAAGCGCGCACATCGGCTGTCTTCCTTGAGATCCGCCAAGCGCAAATCGAAGTGCTGGCAGCTGAGAAGCGCATCAAGCTTTATCGCGATACTCTGCTGCCACAAGCCGAAGCCACGTTCAACGCTTCCGCCGCAGCGTACAAGAACAATCGCGGTGAATTTGTCAGTCTCATCGACAGCCAGACTCTTCTGCTGGATATTCAAGCCGCATATTTCAAAGCATTGGCAGATACGGACGCCGGCATTGCGCAGCTGCAGCGTGCAATTGGCGCGCCGCTACCCGTCGCACCCGCTACGGAAAGGACAGACAAATGATTGCCAGAGAAAAGAAGCTGATTGCGATAGGTGCTGGAACCGGGATTCTTGCTGCGGCGCTCGCTGTTGGAGTTCTGGCACTGAGAGAGTTACCTTCCCTCGCATCGGGACCTTCAATACCTTCATCCGTGCACCCTGGCGCCTCCCAAGCTGAAACTGCTCAGGCCGTGCAGGTGGGCACCCAGCCCGGTTCAACGGTTCAACTGAGCCCATCCGAAATCACTGCGGCAGGCGTGCAGGTGGCCGACGTACGAACAGCCACGTTGAAGACCGACATTGCAGCATTTGGCCGCGTGGAGCAGCCCGAAGCGCAACTTGCCGCTTTGAGCGCGCGCATCGGGGGACGCGTCGACAAGCTCTACGTGCAATACACGGGCGAGCGCGTGCAGCGCGGCCAGGCGGTCGCAGATCTTTACAGTCCCGAGGTAGCCACGGCACTCGAAGAGTATCGCCTTGCCCAGCAGAATCGCAATCAACTTGCCCAGTCGGACGACTCGTATGCGCGTCAGCAGGCGGATGCACTTGTGGAAGCGAGCCAACGCAAGCTGGAGCTTTGGGGCATCGCAGAAAAGCAGATCAATGCTCCGGATACGGCCGGCGTACCGCACGTCACGATGTACGCATACGCATCGGGAACGGTGGTCGACCGCAAAGTGACGCAGGGCCAGTATGTGAACGCGGGCGACACACTGTTTACTGTTGCCGATCTCAGCCAGGTGTGGATCAAGGCCGATGTCTACGAGGAACAACTACCGCAGATTCACGCGGGTCAGCAGGTAGACATCGAGGCGGAGTCGCTGCCCAACCGCATCTTGCATGGCCATGTGGACTTCATTGAACCCTCGGCAAACGCGCAGACGCGCACCGTTCCCGTGCATGTGCACGTGGCCAATCCTGGCATGCGCCTGTTGCCCGGCATGTTTGTGAACGCCACCTTCGTGAGCCGCGCTGCGCAAGCCGCAATCGTCGTACCCCGCTCTGCGGTGCTCGATACCGGCACGCGCAAGATCGTCTATCTGGCCCGGCCGAATGGCGTCTTCGAGGCGCGCGAGGTGCAAGTGGGCACACCAAGCAATGACCTGTTCCCGGTGTCGAGCGGGTTGGCGATGGGCGACAAGGTCGTGCTCAATGGAAACTTCCTCATCGACTCGCAGGCGCATCTCAGTTCCGGCATGTCGGGGCTTTACGGCGGATCGAAGGAGTTTGCCGCAGGGGCACAGACGCAATCGGGCGCACCTTCTTCCACAAGCCAGCCTGGGCAGACAAACGAGGCCAAGCTTGAGTTCCAAGCCGACGACAATCCAATGAAGGCAGGCCAAGACAGCTCATTCCATGCGATCCTGACCGGCGCAAATCAAAAGCCGATCCCAGATGCACAAGTGACCATCACGTTCATCATGCCCGCCATGCCCGCCATGAACATGCCGGAGATGAGGAACTCTTTCGCGCTTGGATGGATGCCTGCGCAGCAGATGTACATGGGCAAAGGCCAGGCGCCTATGGCGGGCGCGTGGACCGTGATTGTTGAAGCGCGCAGAAACGGCGCAGTGATTGCCTCCGTTCACACCCACCTCCGCGCCAAATAGGAGCAATCATGATCAACCGCATCCTCGAATTCTCGATGAAGAATCGCTGGCTGATCCTGGCGGTCTATGCCGCGCTGGCGGTGTTGGGTTATTGGGCGCTCCTGCATACGCCCATCGACGCGATTCCCGATCTGAGCGAAAACCAGGTCATTGTGTTCACCGAGTGGCAGGGTCGCAGCCCGCAGGAAGTCGAGGACCAGATCACCTATCCGCTCACTGTGAATCTGCAGGGACTGCCGCATGTCCGCACCGTTCGCTCGTCTTCCGCGTTTGGTTTCTCGATGGTCAATGTCATCTTCGAGGACTCGGTCGACATCTACTTCGCACGCACGCGCGTGCTGGAGCGGCTCAGCCTGGCGGGCAGCTTTCTGCCCGCAGGCGTAACACCGATGATGGGCCCGGATGCAACCGGAGTAGGCCAGGTCTTCTGGTACACCGTGGAGGGACCTTACGACAGCGGCACCCTGCACTCCATCCAAGACTGGTTCGTCAAGTATCAGCTCAACTCCGTGCCCGGAGTCGCGGAGGTGGCAAGCGTCGGCGGCTTTGTGAAGCAGTATCAGATCGACCTCGATCCCATGAAGCTGCGCGCCTACAATATACCGCTCAAGGATGTTGTTGCCGCGGTGGAGCGCAGCAACAACAACGTGGGCGCCAAGGTCATTGAAACGGGCGACACGGAGAACATGATCCGCGGCATCGGCCTCCTTCGCGGGCTCAAAGACATTGAGGACATATCGCTCGGCGCATTCAACGGCACGCCTGTGACGGTGGGCAATGTCGGTAGCGTGCAACTGGGGCCCGAGTTCCGGCGTGGCGTGCTCGACAAGGACGGTCGGGAGGCAGTCGGCGGAGTCGTCGTCATCCGCTACGGCGCGAATGCGCGCGAGACGATCGAGGCCGTCAAGAAGAAGATCGGCGAAATTCAACCCGGCCTCCCGGCGGGAGTTGCCATTGTTCCGTTCTATGACCGCAGCATTCTCATCGATCATGCCGTCGACACGCTGCGCCATGCGCTGGTCGAGGAGATCGTTCTGGTCACGCTGGCGCACGTACTCTTCCTCTGGCACTTCCGCAGCATTCTCGTCGTCACCATCCCTCTGCCGCTTGCGGTACTTGGTGCCTTTCTGCTGATGAAGGGCATAGGCATCTCCTCGAACATCATGTCCTTGGGCGGAATCGCCATTGCCATCGGCGTGCTGGTCGACGCGGGCATTGTGATGACTGAGAATGTCATTCGCCAGGCCGAGCGCTACGAGCAGGAGCACGGCAATTATCGCGAGCACATCTGGGAGATCACGCTGAACGCAGCGCGACTTGTTGGCCGGCCCATCTCGTTTGCGATGGTCATCATTATCCTGGCTTTCATTCCGGTCTTCGCGCTTACCGGCATGGAGGGCAAGATGTTTCATCCATTGGCATTCACCAAGACCTTTGCCATGCTGTGTTCGACCATCATGGCCATCACGCTGGTGCCGGTCCTGTGTACGTTTCTCATTCGCGGCAAGCTGCATCGTGAAGACGAGAATCCGGTCATGCGCCTTTTACAGGCCATCTATCGGCCGGTGCTGCGCTGGGCGCTCGGCCACAGGCTCATCACGCTCGTCGCCGCACTGGCCATGTTCTGCGCGGCCATCTACGTTGCAACCACCATCGGCTCGGAGTTCATGCCGCCGCTCAATGAAGAGACCGCGCTCTTCATGCCCATCACCGATCCGCGCATCTCTCTCACTGAGGCAACCACTCTTCTCCGTCAGCAGGACCGCATCATTGCCACCGATCCAGCCGTCGCCATGGTGGTAGGTAAAGTAGGCCGCGCGGAAACATCCACCGATCCCGCGCCCGTGAACATGAGCGAGACAACCATCACTTTCAAGCCCAAAAGCCAGTGGCCCAAGGGTCTCACCAAAGATGCCATCCTGGCGCGGCTCGACGACAAACTGCAGATCCCAGGCGTCACCAATATCTGGACGCAACCCATTCGCAATCGCATCGACATGCTCTCCACTGGAATTCGCACCCAGATCGGCATCAAGGTTTTCGGCCCCGATCTCAATGTGATCGAACAGAAGTCGGAAGAGATCAAGGAAGTAGTGCGTCAGGTTCCCGGCGCTACCGATCTCTACGCCGAGCGGACAACAGGCTCGCCGTACTTGGAGATGACCGTTGACCGTCCGGCCGCTGACCGCTACGGACTGAATGTGGTCGACGTGGAGGACGCGATCGAGGTTGCCGTTGGCGGCAAGAATCTGACCACAACCATCGAAGGCCGCCAGCGCTTCCCTGTTCGCGTTCGCTACGCACGCGATTTCCGCGAGAACCCGCAGCAACTTGGCGAAGTGCTCGTAGCTGGGAGCAATGGCGCACAGGTGCCGCTCGACAAAGTCGTCACCCTTGCCACAACCCTGGGGCCCTCCATGATCAGCAGCGAAAATGGCCTGTTGCGCGGGACCGTGCTGCTCAATGTCCGCGGCCGCGACGTGGGCGGATTCGTCGACCAGGCCCAGCGCGCAGTGGCCGAGCGAGTGAAAATGCCGCCGGGTTACTACATCGAGTGGAGCGGCCAATACGAAAACCAGATCAGCGCCCGCAAGCGACTGGAGCTTGTAATTCCAATTGTCCTCGCCATCATCTTCGTCCTGCTTTATCGCACCTACGGCTCTGCCAAAGAGGCCGCGCATGTCTTGCTGGCGGTTCCCTTCGCGCTCTCGGGCGGCATTTTTCTCGTTAAAGTGCTTGGTCTTAACTTTTCCGTTGCAGTTTGGGTTGGCTTCATCGCGCTCTTTGGCACCGCCGTGCAAACTGCCGTCGTCATGGTCATCTATCTGCGGGAGGCAGTCGCACGGCGAATCGCCGCCGATGGCGAACTGACGCGCGCCGGATTGCACGCCGCCGTAATAGAAGGGGCTCTGCTCCGGTTGCGCCCCAAGGTGATGACCGTGGCCACGGTGGTTGCCGGCCTGTTGCCGCTGATGTGGTCCGTGCGCACCGGCGCGGAGTTCATGAGGCCGCTCGCTGCACCCGTGCTGGGTGGAATGATCAGCTCGCTTCTTCACGTACTTATCGTGACTCCCGTGATCTTCACCTGGCTGTGCGAACGGGAATTGAGCAAAGATGTGAAGCACTCAGCGTAGGCGCCCTTCGCTGATCAAGGGTTGGTGAGTTATTGCTCCGGATGCAAATGCATCCGGAGGAACTGGATGTAGATATCCCAATCCGTGGGCACCATTCCGTGGTCGCCCTCGTGCATGTAATAGGCGAGATCATGCAGAATAAGCTGTTTCGCAGAGGGCCACACATCCGTATCGAGAGCATCCTTGCCGAGCAGTTTGTAGACTGGACCGGCAGCGACCTCGGCGAGAAACTCACCCTTCGGATCGGACCAGTTATCCGTGCTGCCTGTCTGCAGCAGCAGAGGCCGCGGCGCAATGAGCGCGATCAGCAGGCTCGCATCCATCGGTGCGGTGTCAGGGAATCCGGCATACTTCGCATAATTCTCCGCGAATTGATAAGGGTAGCGAGAGGGCGCAGTCAAGTGCGCAATGGTCTCGCCGTAGTTGCGGCGGCTGAGCGCCGCACCACCCTCGCCCGAACAGCTAGCGATCACGGCAGCAAACCGCTGGTCGTGCGCGCCTGCCCACATCACCGTTTTGCCGAGACGCGAGACACCATGGATGGCAACCCGCTTTGCGTCGATGCCGCTGTCGGTCTCGAAGTAATCCTCGACGCGGCTCATGCCCCATGCCCACGCCGCAATCGAACCCCACTCATCCGGCGCGCGTTCGCTTTCGCCCGGTTTGAGAAGGCGGGCGCGGATACCATTCGAGAAGCCGGCCGGATAATCCGGATCAACGTCGCCGTAATAGAAGGTTGCCACGCCGATCCCGGCGTCGAGAAAGAGCTCGACATTCAGGTGCCCGAAGCCGCGTCCCTTCGGCGCCGGGATTTTCATGTTGGTCTTCGGATCCCATATTTCGTCCGGCAAGATGCCCGGATCGTCGACTGCATTCTGCACCGCTCCGAAGTTGATGCTGAAAAACATGGGTACCGGCTTCTTGGCTTCTGCCGGCAGATAGATGAGCAGGTTAATCGTTGGCCAACTCTTGTCTTCTGAGAATGAAATCGCGACCTGTTTGCGAATTGCCTTTCCGTTGAGAGCGGGCGTGCCCTTGTCAGTGACCTCAAAGCGCTCGCCCGCCGGCCGGCCGGGATCGCGGCCGTATTGCTGCGTGAGGAAGGTCTGTTCGATCTCGGGACGGCGCTTGGCGTACCATATCTTTGCATTGCGGACGGCCTTGCCGCTGTTGAGCTTCAGCGGATCTGGCAACTCATAGGCGCCCACCTTCGCCTCGTCGTAATTGACGGGAATGCCAGCCACAACGTCTGGCGCGGCCGGCGGCGGAGCAGTAGGAGCCTGCGTCTGTGCTAAAACGGCATAGGCGGAAAACGTAAGAAGGCAGAGGAACAAGGTACAGAGTTTCATCGGACAAACTCCAGGCGAATCGAATCCAGTAAACACCGATCGAAGAACAAGTGCAAGTTGCGGAACGGGAGTGCGACCGGCTTGTCGAGCAATGCATCGCTCTTCGTTTCGCTCTTGCCGGTTTCGGCCGTGCCTTTCGCCCGCATAGGAAATCAGCAGTAGCTGCGAGTCACGTCGAGATGGGGCCGGGCGCTGCTACCCGCCAAAGCCGCTGCCGAACCACGCGCCGCTCTGGCCTGGGCGCGGCTGGGCTGAAGCAGTCAAGCCGCGCATCGAGTACCCTCCCCTGGAGTTGCTGTAACTGTTCTTCCACCACTTGCCGCACCCTTGCGGGTTCGCCCGTGGCGCGCAAGTTCACCAGCAACTCATGCCGGCTGGCCGGCGAAGCATCGAGATTTCCTTCCACGCGCGGCTCTTCGCCATTGGCACACATGGCTGCTTTCAGCCATCCGGTGGAGCAGCGGTCAAATATCTTCAGATGCACAATCGCGATGGCTGTCGCGGTCAGTGCATCATCCAATGCATCGAGAAATGGCCCAACAGCCAGCGCCGGTGAGATTGCGATGGCAGGCTCCAGCGTGAAGCTCAGGTTGAGCCACGCTAGAGACGCTTCCGCACGTGCATAACGCGCATAGTCGATCTCCAACGTGGTGCCGCCTGCCTCGTAAGTCCCAAACATAATTTCATCCAGCCACTCTTGAACTCCCTGTCTTGTCTTTGCGCTCAGGCTGCGCATGGGTTGGTCTGCAATGCCCGCCGCGGCGCGAAAAATACTCGTGGTGTCCGGATAGAGATCGGACTTGCTCAGGCAAACCAGGTCAGCCTCCTGCAACTGCTTTTGAAACAGGAAGGCCAAGTCGGATTCGGCATTTTCGCTGAGCAACGATGCTGCGCGGGCCGGATCGGCAAGCACGGTAAACGGCGCCACGCGGTATTCCTCGAACCCCTCCCGCAGCGGCCCAAACACTGTCGCGGAGATGTCCGTGCAGCTTCCCACCGGCTCGGCAAAAATCACGTCGGGCGACAACACCCGCAGTTCGTCGAGCACCGACATCAACCCGGAGAGCCTGCAACAGAAGCACCCGCCGGTCACTTCGCGCGCTAGCACGCCCAGCGCGTGGGCATGGCGCGTGTCCACCAGTTCATCTCCCTGGTCGTTGAGGATCACCGCACAACGTAGCCCCCGCTGCTCAAGCACCCGCGATGCCGCCAGAATCAGGCTTGTCTTGCCGGAGCCAAGAAAGCCTCCGACAATGACGATCCACGGTCTGTTCTCACGCATGTCCACGTTCACGCTCTTACCGTGATCCGAATCTCGTCATGCGCAACTAAGCTCAGAGTCTTTGCCAATGTCACCACCATCCGTTCCGTACGCCGTTCCACGCGGTTCTCCACCAGTTTTCCCATACATTCCACAGAAGCCAAAGTACCCGGCGCCGCAATCTCGCAAGAGCGGCACGCGAGTTTTCCCTTCAGCACCTTGATCGTGAACAGCGTGCTCCCCGCCCGCCTGTGAAGCGAAAACATTCCCCATCCCGTTCCCGTCGACCACAAGCATGTGAAATGATCGCGCGGAATCTTCGGCGCCGCTACGACGGCCGCTTCCACACCATCATAGAGAAATCCGCTCAGTGCAAGCACCGTGGACCACGAGGACATGGCGCGGGCATAGTGGTGACCGCACTCCGGCTCATCCCACGGGTTGCGCTTCTCTCCGTCATAGCGGACGCGAATGTTTTCTACGCACTCCACGCCTTCCTTCACCATGCCCCAGTTCATCATCAGCGCAGCAACCAGGTATTCCTGACCGGTCCACGCTTCGGCATAATACGGAAATGGAATGTGCGGCCGCTTGGCTTTACCATAGTCGCACACCACCACTGCAGCCTCTTCATTCAACGCATAGGTCCGCTCCACGTTATCGTGGTTGGTCAGTGCCGGCTTGTAGTTATACCGGTAAATCGAGCGCAGCGTCCGGCGAATGTTTTCCGGCGAAACCAGCGGCCCCATTCCTCCCGCCTCCACCAGGTATTGCCCAATGAGCTGGTCGGCCAGGCAGCCGCCGCCCACCTGGTATTCCGGGGTCTCCGTATTCTCCGATCCCATGTTGTTGGCAATCTCGTCGTTGCGAAATCCGCGCACCTTCTGCACATAAAACTCGCCATTGAAGAGGTTCGTATCGGTCCATTTGCTGCCCTGCTCAAACAACTTCCTGTAGCTATCCGCAGACGCCGCATCCCCTGCAGCGCGCGCCATCTCCTCTCCCGCGCGCAACGCACCGAGATAGTAGATTCCGCACATTGGATTTGGCCCGTAAAACTCCACATCGTAGGTGTTATGCTGCACACCCTCCATCACGCCATCGCGATTTGCGTCCCAGCCGCCCGGAACCCATGCAAACTCAAGCGCCTTCTTGGCGCGCTGCCAGGTGCTGCTTAGCAGCGCGTCGTCGCCGGAGATCTTCCAGTCCAGCCACGCATGGATGATCTGCCCCATCTGCCCATCCGCCGCCGCGAAGCCCGAGCGAGCCTTGCCTTCAGGTAACAATTGGCGAAAGTGAATCGCACCCGCATCGTCCATCGAATAGCCGAAGGCACTGCGCCGCAGCGACCGCGCAAACGAGGGGAACAAAAACGCCGTTGCTGTCTCGTAGTTCCACACATGCGTGCAGTTGCCAAAGCAGCATCCCCGCTGGTCGTCGCTCCCCTCAAATGCATGAAACTCCCCGTCCGCGGTGCGGAAGCAGGTGGTTGTCGCCAGCGTGGAGAGATTCGCGCTGGCCGCTTCCTTCACCGCCGCAGGCAGGGTGCTGTCTCGCATTGCATTCGCAAACATCCGAGTCTCTGCTTCCAGCTCATGCAAATGTTCCGCTGTGTAACTCACAGCGTCCCACGCGCTCTTGAAGCGAGCCGAGTGGAAGTTACCGATCACGGTCTTTCCCTCACCCTCCGGAGCATCCCATCCAATCCAGTCCGGCGTGCGATTGGCAAATCTCCACCCCAGCATGAATTCAAAGCTTGCTGTCTGCCCCGGAGCGATGGTCCGCTTCAGGCACAGCACGCCCACTGTGTTGTACGGCTCCGGTTGCGCGCCCAGGTCGCCGGTCTTCGAAAACCGATCCCAGTAATGCAGCGGCGCATTCCACCAGCGGCCCGCCGGCCACCCCTCCCAATGCGAAACCTCCGCGCCGTCCTTCACGCTTGCGGCCAGCACAATCTCTCCGCTCATCGGATCATCTGCCGCCAACGCGGGATTGCTCATCACGAGACCGGCAATCCCGCTTCCCGTGCGATATTCGTTACGCCGTCCCTCATCAGACTTTTGTTGCGCTGCGCCGCCATAGTGTTCCTTCGTGTTCACCGGATTTTCGATGGAGAATGCAATGCCCACGCTGGCCGCTTCGTGCCCCGGGTTGGTCACCGAATAGCGGAGAATCGCAACCGGCAGGCCCGAGTCGTCCGGCTCATGCGGAATAAAGGGCGAGAACGCATCGAGTTGCACCTTGACAGGGAGCGTGCGGTCTTCAAAGTCGATGTGCGCCAGCGGGTACTCGCCGGTAAATGTCCCCGACTCCAGCCTGCTCAACCCCGGCACATTGCTCGAACCCAGCCCATCCTGCCCTTCATACGGCGGCAGGATGCGCGACTCGAGCACGCGCGCTACCGGCTTGGTGCCGCCCGCCTGTGCCCAGATGGCGGGAAACGCATACGCTGGCCGGAAACCCTT
>Ga0302195_10002011_pt1 | contig 16117 bp, 11 predicted proteins | sample II_Bog_N1_2_FD_198778 | JGI IMG/M metagenome (GOLD analysis project Ga0302195, IMG submission 198778) | Peat permafrost microbial communities from Stordalen Mire near Abisko, Sweden - II_Bog_N1_2 | ecosystem: Environmental > Terrestrial > Soil > Wetlands > Peat | place: Sweden: Abisko...
CTTCATCGGCTGGGCCATCGGTGGCTTGACCTGGGGCTGGATCGGGGACCGGATCGGCCGGGCCCGGGCTCTTGCGCTTGCCGTGGCTATGTACGGCCTGTTCACCTTCCTGAAGGGACTTGCCCCTTCATGGGAGGCAATGCTCGGATTTCAGTTCTTTTGCGGATTCGGCGTCGGCGGCGTGCTCGTGCTCAACACGACCCTGATTGCCGAAATCTGGCCCGCGAAAACACGCGCGGTGTTCATTGGCATCCTCTCGATTGGATTTCCTGTGGGAATCTTCTCGGCGGGCGCCGTGAATTACCTCATCGGTTCGTGGCGGCAAGGTTTTAAGATTGGCGCCGCGCCTGTGGCACTGGGCCTGCTGGCACTTGTCACCCTGAGGGAATCGGAGCAGTGGCACGCCGCTCGAGCAGCGCCCGCCGCGGATCGGCCTTCGCTGCGTGAGCATCGGGCGAGCCTTCTCAACGGAGCAATCATCTTCGGCTGTATGCTGATCGGGCTGTGGGCCATCTTTTCATGGTTACCTACTTGGGTGCAGACGCTTCTGCCGGCCGGCGCCGATGGCCAGCGTGAGCGCGGCATCAGCATGATGCTGATGGGCGCCGGGGGCCTCTCTGGCGGGTTTCTGTCGGGATGGGTCGCCAACGGGCTCGGCGTTCGTCGCGCCATGTTGTTGTGCTTCGGCGGCTGCTTCACGCTGGCGTTGTTTCTCTTCAAGGGCCATGTCGCCTTCACCGTGTTGACGATGGCCAACATCGCCGTCCTGGCGCTAATGTTCGGCATCAGCCAGGGCCTGCTCTCGGTTTACATCCCGCTGCTCTTCCCGGTCCCAATCCGCGCGACCGCGACTGGCTTTTGCTTCAATCTAGGGCGGTACTTCACGGCTGCCGCGGTGTATTTCGTCGGCGCGCTGGTCACGGTCCTTGGGGGCTACTCCAACTCGCTAGTGACCTTCTCGCTGGTGTTCCTTGTTGGTTTTCTTTTCCTAATGTTCGCCCAAAATCCCACTACCGACTGATGGCACACATAGCCGTTACTCCCGGCGTGCCCGGCATCCGCAGCCTAGCACTTTTTCGTCCTGAGACGGCGAAGCCGCTCTACGAGCTTGCGCAGGTTCTCCTGCGCGAACCCTCGCCGCTGTCGCCGGCGGAGCGCGAGTTGATTGCGGTTCACGTGTCCGCCCGCAACGGCTGCGTTTTCTGCGCGAGCAGCCATGCCGCTGCGGCGCGCGAACTTTTCGGCGTCGGGCAGGCTGTTGTCGATTCCGTACTGGCGAACTCCCCCACCGACGAGTTATCCCCCAAGCTGCACGCTCTGCTGGGGATTGCGGGACAGGTGCAGGAAAGCGGCCGGGCCGTCACGCACGAGGCCGTGGCGCTCGCCCGCATGCATGGCGCCAACGACCGCGAGATCCACGACACGGTGCTGATCGCCGCAACGTTCTGCATGTTCAACCGCTACGTGGACGGCCTAGACACGCTTACGCCGAGCGACCCGCAGGAGTACGCGGCGATGGGCAAGCGCCTGAGCAGCTTCGGCTACGCTCCACCAAAGACTGCATGATGTTATCTTATTCGTAGCCATCCTCTTTCGCGTCCGCAAGCAGGCGGCCGGGAGAAAGAGAAGAAGAGCTCGGTCAACTCCAAGCCCTTAGCTCTCATTTCAAATGCCTCACATCACACTCCCCGAGAATCTCCCAGGAATCCGCGGCCCAATGGCGTTTCGCCCGGCGACGGCTGCGCCGCTGAACCAGCTCGCCGAGGTCCTATTGCGTGGCGAAAGCACGCTCAGCCGCGGCGACAGGGAGGTGATCGGCACCTATGTCTCGTCTCTCAACGACTGTTTCTTCTGCCAGAACGCGCACGGAGGCCTGGCACAGTATTACCTGCGGTGCGACATGGCGTTCATCGATCAGATCAAGCGCGACCCATCCTCGACACCCATCTCGGACAAACTCAAGGCGCTGCTCGCGATTGCCGCGAGCGTCCAGAAGGGCGGGAAGCATGTCACGATTGAGCAGGTTGAAGACGCACGGCATCGCGGGGCAACCGATCTCGAGATTCATGACACGGTACTGATTGCCGCCGCCTTCTGCATGTTCAATCGCTACGTAGATGGCCTCGGTACCTGGGCGCCTCAGGACCGCCAATTCTACATCGAGCGCGCTCCGCGCCGCGCAGAGGAGGGCTATGCCAACTACGACCCGCACAAGTAGACCCATCTTGGCATGAAGAAGCTATTCTACCTTGGCCTGTTCGGTCTCGCAGCCTTTGAGGTTGCCAATGTCTACCTCATCATGCCGATGCCGGGCAGCCAGCGCATCGCCAGCCTTCCGGTTGCATACTTTCTCTATACGTGGCGCTGGGCGTTCCGGGGTGCCTTTGGCCTATTGGCCGTCGCTGGCACACCAGCTGCCCTCCGGGTCACGCGCAAGGCCCAGCTGGCGCTGCCGGCAGGAGCTCTACTGTTAGTGGCTACTATTACCTGGCTCTTCAATTTTGAGATGACGGCTGACCACATGTTCCGCGAGCCGGTGAATCCATCGTACCGGGGGCGCGAGCAAAACACAGTCGACCTGAATGCCGTTGTGATTGGTTTTGAGCACAATGGGGAGGCCCGCGCTTACCCGGTGCGCTACATCGTGTACCACCACCAGGTGCGGGACACCGTGGGCGGTCAGTCGGTCATGGTGACCTATTGCAGCGTCTGCCGGACCGGCCGCGTGTACGAGCCGATCGTCGACGGCCACGCCGAGCGCTTCCGCCTTGTCGGCATGGATCACTTCAACGCCATGTTCGAGGATGCCACGACCGGCAGCTGGTGGCGCCAGGCCAGCGGTGAGGCGGTGATCGGAAAGCTCAAGGGGGCGCAGCTCCCCGTCCTTCCGTTCACGCAGCTAACGCTGAAGCGGTGGTTTGAATTGTATCCCGACGGCAAGGTCCTGCAGGCTGATGGTACCGATCCCCGGCACTTCAAGGACACCGATCGTTTCGAGCGTGGAGAGAGTAAAGGCGATCTCACTCGAACCAATCCGAATTCGTGGGAAGAAAAGTCGTGGGTGCTCGGCGTGGAAGTCGGCACAGTGAGCAAGGCCTACGACTGGAACCGCCTGAAAAAGGATCGTTTAATCAACGATGAGGTCCACGGCGTGCCCATCGTGATGGCGCTTGCAGGTGACGACCTCACATTCGTGGCGTTCGAGCGTCCGGGTGCGGGGACTTTCACCTTAGACGGGAGCACTTTGGTCTCCGCAGGCCAGCGTTATGATTTTTCGGGGAAGAACTTGGGCGATCCATCCGGAAAAATACGACTGCGCACCGTCCGTGCGTCTCAGGAATTCTGGCACTCCTGGAGCACCTTTCACCCCGCAACGCTTCGCGGCGAGTAAGAAGCGGCCGTTCCGGGCTGGCTTCCACGAATTGAAGGCGGCAACGTCGCCGATTTCCGGCGTTTCCCATCTTTGCGGCTTTCAGATAAGCTGCGCGCCATAGCTCGGTGCGGCTAACCCAAAACCGTTGCCCCATCATTCCGCCCGAATGGCCCCATTCTTTGATGAAGAGCCCGTTCTTACCGTGGCCGTTCAGGTCGGGTCCACTGCCGGTGCCTTACCGGCGAAATGTAGGTGCTCCAGAATGTCACCCCGAAGCTTAAGAAACTCCGGACTGTTTCGTCGGCGCGGCCGTTGGAGCGTCACGGAGACGGTCTTGTCGATCTTACCGGGCCGTGGCGTCATGATCACAATCCGGTCGCTCATGTAGATCGCTTCGTCGATATCATGGGTGACCAGCAGCATCGTCATCCGGTTCATCTGCCACAGCCGCAACACCTCATCCTGAAGATTCATCCGGGTAAAAGTGTCCAACGCGCCCAGCGGCTCGTCCATGAAGAGTACCCTCGGATGATTGATGAGGGCCCGCGCGAGTGCGACACGCTGGGCCATCCCGCCGGAAAGATGGTGCGGATACGCGTTGGCAAAGCCTTCAAGGCCAACAAGGCGCATGAAAACGTCCACTACGCGCTGTTTGGCATGCAGCACACCTCGCGCGACCAATCCGGCCTGGATATTGCCCCTGACCGTGAGCCAGGGGAAAAGATTCGGGTCCTGAAATACCAGCCCACGTTCCGCGCTTGGCCCCGCAATAGGGTCATTGCCGACAAGGAGTTCGCCCGCATCCAGGGTTTCCAGCCCCGCCAGGAGCCTCAGCAGGGTCGATTTGCCGCAGCCGCTAGGCCCGATGATGGTAACCAGCTCGCCGGCCTCGACCGAGAACGAAACATCCGAAAGCGCCAGCGTGCGAACCGCGGAATCGCCGTGCGCGACAAAGCTCTTCGTCACCCCTCGCGCGCGGAGTGAGGAAGGTTCTCTAACGACATCGGGTGCGGTGATTGTCACCACTTTATCACCCCTTTCTGCCAGACGAGCACCCGGTCCCGGAGTTTGAACAGCACCGTTATGATCGTTGAGAAAAACGCTGCCATGATGATCAGGGCTGCGTAAACCTTGCCGTACTCGGCCCAGCCTTGGGCCCAGCTTAAATACCATCCAAGGCCCGATTTGACCCCGACCGTTTCTGCGACAACCAATGTCAGGAATGAGGTGCCTAGGCCCATGAACAGCCCGATAAAAATGCTGGGCATTGCCGCCGGTACCGCCACGCGGAAGATGAGGTAGCCGCGCCCCGCGCCAAGGGTGCGCGCGACGTCCAGGTAGGACGCGCGCGTATTGGCGATACCAGAGACGGTTAACATGGTCACCGGGAACCACACGGACAGCGCGATCAATCCCACCGCGGACAACGTCTGCGACGGCGACAGCACCATCGCCAGGGGGATCCACGCTGTCGCTGGAATCGGCCCAATGAGTTTCAATGCCGGCATTCCCCAGTAGCGCGCCTGGTCGAACCAGCCGATGCACACCCCTGTGACCAATGCGGTTGCGACACCCAGCGTGTACCCGCCTAGCAGCAGCAGCAACGAATGCCAGGTGCTGTCAAACAGCAGGGCACGGTCCTCAATCATGCTTTGCAGAATCCCTGCGGGGCTAGGGAAATAGGGAAGCGGTAGCCAACGAAACCCCGAAGTGATCACGGACCAGAGGGTCAAGAGCACCACGGCCGCCGCGATGATTGGGAACATGTGGCCCATCCATTGCCGCAAGCTCTTGGACCACCGCTGGACTAGCGATAACCCCAAGGAGATTGCCAGCGCCGTCCCCAGCAAAACCCAGTAGGAATGGGTCTGCGTTGCAGGCTCTTGGCGCGAGACGGCCGCATGGACCACCATCGCCCCTATGACTGCCGCCGGAACCGTCAGAAGGGTTCTGAATGGCAATCCGGGGATGGAAGGAGTCGGACGCCCTGCCTGATTCCTACTGATTTCTTCGATGGACCGCGTCAATTGCTTGCCACGGCTGCACTGCAGCAGGACGAGAAAAATTCTGTGCCGTGGGCAGCGATTTCAACGCGAACACGAGCATCCTGGTCGGGGAGCAACTGGCCCTCGGCCAACTTCTCGACCTGGACCGATTTGAGCCAGTCATCGGAAACGCCGTCCAAATGGAGGAAAGCGCGCCGTGTTAGGTCGTCAATATCAGTGGAGGCATTGAGCATCTTAACTTGTTGCATCGCCACCGCAGCCGATCTCACGGCCCTCTCACCTCCGGAGATACTGGGCTCGTACCTCAGATGCGAAATGGCGACGGAGTTGATTTCCGGCGTCGAGGCCAGATATTTCTTTTGCACTGCCATGATAGCGGCCGCTCGGGGATTGGCCTCCACCCACTTGGCGGCTTTCAGGATCGCGCGCGTCGCGGCCGCGGCGGCCTTCGGGTTATTGGCGACGAATTTCCCATTTGCCACGACTGCGCAGCAATACTCGCTGGCAAAGGGCTCGTCGACCGCCTGGTCGGCGATGTTCTTGACCTTCCCGCTGGAGAGAAGGAGGGTGCCGATCGGCTCCGAGTCTGCCACCGCGTCCACCTCGCCCAGCTCCAATGCCAGTTTCAACTCGCCGGCCGGATAGACCTTCCAGGTGATTTCCTTGGACGGATCGATGCCCTTCAAGGCCAGCGCCCGGTTGGCGAAAATGAACGGCGGCGTGCCCATGCCCGGCACGCCGATGCGCTTGCCGCGCAGATCCCCCAGGTTTTGAACACCGCCCGTGGTGGAAGCCTGGACCCTCAGGCACCCCCGGTGCACGCCGGCGAGGATTTTGACGTCCATCCCCTGTTCGATGGGTTTTAGGAACATCATGATCAGGTGATGGGTGATGTCGAATTGTCCAAGACCCAGCGCGTCCTTGTAGGTCGACCAATTGCTGAATTTTGTCAGCGAAACATCCAACCCTTCTTCTTTGAAGTACCCGTTCTCGATCGCCACGTAGAGCGGCGCCTCGCAGGTGATGCCAATGCAACCGACCTTGATTCTTGTTAACTCGGGGGCCGGCGTCGAGGGTGCGGCCGTTGAATCATCCGCGGCCCTAATGCATCCGATAAAGATAACTAATGAAATCCCGAAGGCTGCTGCCACTCTTAATTTATTCATGTTCATAAAATGCGACGTTTAGAACTACCTGCTACAGGGCACTTATAAGGTGCCTATGCCCAGATCTGGGCAACCGCGCTCACTAAAGAAAGAATTTCGCGGCAAATCACACAAATATTTTGGGGTGAACAGAGTTGAAATAGGGGTAAACGGCGGCCACGGGTCGATCCTTGCCTCGGGAATAGCCGAATGGGTGAAGCGCCATCCGAAGTACCTCTAAGGCACCTTAATTTTTCAACACCCCGCTCTGTCGTACCTTCCAAAATTCTCCCCCTAGGTTTTCGGCAAGGTCCCACCTTTGGTGGGATGGAAGTCTCCTGACTCGGCCCCTTTTCGAATCTTCCTACAGACCCCATCCACACCGGCAGGCGCGCCTTACTTCGCGAGAATCGCTTTCTGATTAGCGAGGATTTGTTTCTGATTGGCGATGATCTTGGATTGGTTGGCCTCGATCGTCCCCTGGTTCGCGAGGACCTTCGACTGGTTGCCGAGCACCTTCTCGAACTTCTTCTGGTTCTTGAGGATGGCGGACTGGTTGGTCTTAATTTCACCCTGGTTGCCGAGCACCTTCTCGAATTTCTTCTGATTGGCGATGATCTTGGACTGGTTGGCCTCGATCGTCTCCTGGTTCGCGAGTAGCTTCGACTGGTTAGCGAGAATAGCGTCTAATTTTTCCATGATATTATTTTTGATTTTGTTGGCGGGATAACAATTTGCCGCCGGCACCGGCGCGGTCAAGGCGCAACACGGTTTCGTGTCGCGACTTCTCAAACGCTTTCGTGAGTGAGTTGCCGGGTTACAGGGATGCCTTGGTTTGCAAGCTTACGCCGGTAACGGACCCAATGTCCTTGTTTTTCAAGATTAACGCATGCGATCCAACCGTGATCAAGTGCCTGGGCCCTAGCGATGTCGGGTCGCGGTTCACTCTGGTAGAAATGCCTTTGCGGAAATCAACTGCAGCTCACGCACCTGAAGAAGGGCGACTTCGCCCCTGTGAAGCTCGTATGGTCGATCACCAAGGTGCCGTGAGACGGCCGAAAGCTGGGGGGCCGATAACGAGGATCGCGGTCCGCCAATGCAGCTTCGCTTGCAGCGATCGCCGAATCCGTGAGTTGTTTCGGCACCGCACGCCACCGGTAGCCTCGACCCTGTCGAGCGACATGGCGGCGCCTCCAAAATGCAGCGCTGGCAGGTGTCGCGCGCGAATTCGTAATCGACTTTCCCTGCGCAATGTTGGAGCCAATAGGGTCCGATATGCGAATGCGCCTATTCTGGTCTGCCATCATTCTTGCCGTGCTGGCCGCCGGTTCGTGGCTGCTGTGGCACCATGCGGGCAACGAGGATTTTGTGAGATTGATGAATCGCGGCAACAACCTCATGCGGAAGGGAGACCTGGATGCGGCAGCCCGGGCTTACAACAAGGCGCTCGATGCATCGCCCGAGTCGACGGACGCCAGGCTCAACATTGCAAATGCCTACCTAAGGCTAAACCGGGAGGCCGATGCGGTGGAAATGGCGAAGCAGACGCTCGCCTTGGATCGAAACAATCCTGCGGCGTATTATCTGATGGGCTGCGCCTACATGCACCTCTCGCAATGGAAGGCGGCCGTGCAGGCATTTCAGCAGTCACAGGCCATTGATACACGCGTCACCGCATTGAATTTCCAGCTGGGCCTGGCGCATGATGCCTTGGGCGAAAGGCAGGAGGCGTTGAACGACTTCCAGGCGGTAGCGTTTTACGATCCCACACACCCGACGGTGCATTATCTCCTTAGCCGGCTCTACGATCGCCTGGGCAAGACCGACGAGGCAGCCAACGAGCTTCGCCAGCACCTGCAACTCGCCGCGAAAGGGCAACCGGGGCCTTTGGACCCCGCCGCGCTCGAGCAATGCGCATACACGAAGCCACTCGAACCGTTCATTCTGGAACAGCCGGTGAGCCCCGGCATTCCCGTTCGTTTTGTCAATTCAACGGATGCCGCATTTGGGGGTAAGGCGGCCGACTACAAGGGGCCGATCGCAGTCGTCGACTACGGCCACGACGGCAGGAACAGCATCGTGGCCCGCGAGCCGGGCGGGGAGTTTCGCCTCCTCGACAACCGGCTGGGCCATTTTTCACCGCTTGGTCGCCCGATGCCAGCGGAACGTGGTGCGAAATATGGTTCTGCCTTGGTGGGGGACCTGGGAAATGACGGCTCCAGCTGTGTGGTAGTCCTTGGGGAGGACGGCTCCCGCGTCTACAAGATAACCTCCGAGGGAAGGGCCTATGATTACTCAGATTCCACCGGGCTCGGGCAGGTTCGGGCGGTTTCAGGCCTTCTCGGCGACCTCGACGTCACCGGAAACCTGGACCTTGTCACAATAATGCCGGGCAACTCCGGCCTCCAGGTTTCGCGCAACATAGGAAGTTCGTCGTTTGACACGAACGTAGATGACTCCGGTCTTCCCGGCACTCTCCCAGGCGCGACGGCGATTGAAATGGCGGATTGGGGAAACGACGGCCTCCCTGGCGTATTCGTCGCGATGAAGGGCCAGCCGCCGCGTTACTTCACAAAGAGGAGGGCCTCGGCATTTGCCCCAAGCGCGGTGTCTGACGGATGGCCGGCAGCATCGATCATTGCGGTCGGGGACCTAAACAATGACCTGGAACTCGATGTTGTTCTCGCGACGCAGGATGGCATCAAGGTGCTCCTCAGCGGCCACAAGGACCCGGTAAGCCTCCCGACCGCGGGGTTTCGCACGGCAGGCCTAGTCCTCGTGGACTTCGACAATGATGGCTGGCTTGACATCCTTGCGTACGGGCCCGACGGAATTCGGGTGTGGCGGAACGAGGCACACGCGGGGTTCCGCGACGTCACGGCCTCCCTGGGCCTCAACACGGTTGGCCCGGTCGACGGTGCGATCGCGGCCGATTTTGACGGCGGTGGCTCCAGTGACCTGATTCTCACAACGCCAAAGGGGCTTCAATTCTGGCGCAACGACGGGGGTAATGCGAATCGCCAGCTGAAGATTCACCTCACGGGTACGCGCTCAAATGCCAGCGCGCTGGGCATGCGGATCGACGTGAGCGCCGGCAATTGGCGAACCAGCCGTTTCGTGCATGCGCTTCCGATTGAGATCGGCATCGGTTCTCATTCGAAGCTGGATGCGTTAACGGTCCACTGGTCCGACTTGGCCACGACCACATTGGATGTGGCGGTCCCGGCGGTGCCGGTCGCTGTCGTGGAGCCCAAGCTGCCGAGCGGCTCCTGCCCGTATCTTTACGCCTGGGACGGCCATGGATTCCGCTTTGTGACGGATATCCTAGGGGCCGCACCCCTGGGCCTGCCGCTCACCAAGTCCAGACTCGTGCCTTCAAATCCGGAGGAGATGCTGGCGCTGGGTAACGACGAAACTTTTCCTCCCCATAACGGCGCGTACGAGGTTCGTGTTACCGATGAGCTGCGCGAGGTCCTTTACCTCGACGAGGCGCGCCTCATGGCGGTCGACCATCCTTCAGGGACGATCGTCTATAGCACGAGCAAGCTGCGGGCCTCCGGGCCCTTCCCACCCCCCGAAATCTGGACCCTAAGGCCGCTCGGGGCGCCAGTGCATGCCGTCCGGAGCGACGGGCTTGAGGTGACCTCGGAACTCGCCAGGACTGACGGAAGGATGGTTTCCCCGACAGCTTTGCGCCGTCCGCAGCTGCGCGGTTTTGCGGAGCCGTATTCGGTGACCATGGACTTCGGGGCGGTGGATACGAGAAAGCCGCTTGTGCTTGCGCTTACGGGTTGGCTTCAATTCGGCGGAGGGATGGCCAACATCGCGGCATCGATTGACCCCTCCGTTGGGCCCCCATTCCCGACGCTTGAGGTGCAACTTCCCGATGGTTCATGGCGGAAGGTGGACACCGAAGTCGGCGCCCCTTGCGGAAAGACTAAGACGATACTCGTGGACCTGGAAGGCAAGCTGCCGAACGGGGCGCACAGCCTTCGGCTCACGACATCGTTTGAAATTCATTGGGACGAAGCAGTTCTCTGCGAGCGGATCGATTCCAAAGCCACGAGGCAGCAGTCCATCCACGCAGACGCGGCGGGCCTGCACTGGCGGGGATTCAGCCGCTATTTGCCCCAGGCCCCCGCTCAACCGCTCACTCCCCAATACGACCAAGTGGTCGGCTCGCCGCCGTGGGACCGTACTCCCGCAGGCTGGTGCACAAGGTATGGCGATGTGCGGGCGCTGATCGAAGGGGGCGACGACCGGCTGGCAATCCTCAATGGGGGCGATGAACTTGCGCTCACGTTTGAGGCCAGCCGCTTTGTTCCGAAGCCTCCGGGCACGGACCGCGATTTTTTCCTGTACGCCTACGGGTGGGACAAGGATGCGGATTTCCATGTCCTTCGGGGCTGGGAAGTCGGGCCCCTGCCATTCCGCTCGATGGATGACCAGGCATATGGGCGGCAGGACCGGCCCGCAGGCCTCGACCAGGCCTGGATAGGCGACTACAACACACGTTGGGTGGGTTCGATGGTCCTTGCGCGGAAGCCGGCGTCGAATCGGCAGATCCCGTGAGTCGCAATATATTGCCGCCTGGGGACGCGCCGGATTGGGTCGTGAAATCGGCCGATTTCCCGATTTCGCATGGCGCAGCGGCCGTCCCCCTCATATCCCGCTTTAGCTGCTGCGGCACGTGACAAGGGAGCATTTCGATCTCGCGGTGGTCGGTTCGGGATTCGCCGGATCGCTCATGTCGATGGCCGCCCGGCGCCTCGGCCTGTCGGTAGTCCTAGTTGAGCGAGGAAGGCATCCGCGATTTGCCATCGGCGAATCGACGACACCCCTGACCAATCTCCTCCTGGAGGAGATCTGCGACGAGTTCCAGATGCCGGAGGTTCGTTCCCTCTCCAAGTGGGGGACCTGGCAGAACGAGCACCCGGACATTGCCTGCGGACTCAAGCGGGGCTTCACCTTCTACAAACACGATCTTGGACAGCGCTTTCCCGTGGATCCCGGGGCCGCGCTTTCGCGCCAACTCATGGTCGGCGCCAGCCCGAATGAACGCGTCGCCGACACTCATTGGTACCGCCCTGAATTTGATCGCTACCTTGCCGAACGGGCGGCGGCGATGGGAGTCGACTATCGCGACGAGACAGTGCTGCACCTCGCCGCCGAGGAACCTGGCCATGTCGTGCTCTCGGGCGTGCGCGAAGGACGGGGCATCGAGATCACTGCGGGCTTCGTTGTCGATGCCAGCGGCCCCCGAGGGTTTTTCCACCGGTTGATGCACCTTCAAGAGAAGCCTGTAGAAGGGTTCCCGCACACCCAGGCGCTCTATGCCCATTTCGAGGGTGTTTCGCCGTTGTCCGCCGCGTTTACGCCGGGCGCACCGCCTTTTCCCCCCGAGCAGGCGGCCGTTCACCACGTCTTCGATGGAGGATGGGTATGGGTACTAAGGTTCAACAACGGGAGAACAAGCGCCGGTGTCGTGGCTGTTGACGCCGTGGCCGAGCGGCTGGAGTTCCGCCGCGGACAGGAGGGATGGTCGAATGTAATGCGCGAACTTCCTTCGATAGGGGAACAGTTTGCCTCGGCGCGTGCGACGATGCCGTTTGTTTGGCTGCCCAGGACGGCATTCCAAAGTGGAAAGGTGGCCGGTAAGCGCTGGGCCCTCCTGCCGTCTGCGGCCGGTGTCATCGACCCCCTTCTTTCGACCGGCTTTCCCCTTACGCTTCTCGGCGTGCAGCGGCTTGCGCGGCTTATGCGCAGCCTTGGGATGCCCGAATTTGGGCCCGGACTCACGGACTACGCGGATACGACGACGCGTGAATTTGAGGCTACGGCCCGGCTCGTTAATGCGCTCTACGCAAGAATGGGCCGATTTGACGACTTCAAGCGGATGAGCCTCCTCTATTTCACAGCAGCGAGCTTCTCGGAGGCTGCGCGTCGCCTTGGGAAAAACTCCCTGGTCCCCGATTTCCTCCTGTGCCGGCATCCCGTCTTCGGCCCCCGCCTGAAGGCGTTGTCCCTTGAGGAACCGGGCCGCGCCAACCTGGGAGCAAGGGTGCGCGATGCGGTCCAGGCTTACGACGTGGCAGGTTTCACCGATGTGAGCCGCGACCCGTGGTTTCCAGCGTCTCCGTGGGACTTGTACAGGAATGGCGAAAAATTGGACGCGACCGATGCGGAGATCGGGGCCATGCTGGCCCGATGCGGGTTGCGATAGGTCGGGATTGTGTGGCCGAGCGAATTTAAACAATCTCAGCGATGCTCGAACGCTCCCCCCTTTGGGCCTGCATTTCACCACAAATATTTCGCCAAGTCAGCCCGCTGGAGAGTATGTGGGAAGCCCGAAATTCGCTATGAGAGGCGATTGGATTTTCGAACTTTCAAAGATCTCGCCTTCCGGCGTTTTTGAATGGGAAGTCTGGGTCACGGGTGTTAAAGAAGTGACCTTTGGCCTCAGGCACGCGCAATCCACCTAGTACGACAAATCTAAACGAGGAAACCCTTTGATGCCCACCGCCCTTTTCGGCGCAACCTCCACGTTGCGGTCCACCCCGACCCTGTCGCGAGAAGTAGCCGCTGGGAGCTGGATATGAGCAAGACCTCAAAGCAGACGGTGCTCGCATTATTGCTAATTGCGGTCCTGTTCGGGCCGCTCCTGTACCTTCGCGGAAAGCGCAGAGCCGACGCGGACCTCGCCAGGCAGCAGTCGGCCATGGATCGCTACGGAATGTCGCTCGAGGAAGTCGCTGAGGCGTCCGGGATCCACATGGTACACTCGATCCCGGTCGTGGACCAGAAATTGCAGAACATCGCGCCGATGATCGGTTCCATGGGCGCGTCGGTGTCGATTGTCGACTACGACAACGACGGCTGGAATGACATCTATGTCACCAACAGCAGTCCTGGCAGCAAGAACCACCTTTACCGCAACCTTGGGAACGGCCGGTTTGTCGACGTTGCTGAAGAACTCGGCATCGCGGACCTGAACAAGCCGGGCACCGGCGTCTGCATGGGGGCGGTCTGGGCCGACTACGACAATGACGGCTACGAGGACCTGTTTGTCTACAAGTGGGGGAAGCCCGAGCTGTTCCACAACGACCACGGCCGTGGCTTTACCCGGGTCACCGACCGGTCGGGGCTGCCCGACTGGATCAACGCGGGTGCCGCAACCTGGCTCGATTACGACGGCGACGGGAAGCTGGACCTGTTCATCGCGGGCTATTGGCCAGACGACGTCCGCCTCGAGTCGACGCCAACGACGAAGGTTATGCCCAACAGCTTCGAGTACGCGAACAATGGCGGGCGGAAATGGCTCTTTCGCAATATGGGAGACGGCACGTTCAGGGACGTCACCCACGAGGTCGGTCTGGACAGCACCCGATGGACGCTCGCGGTGATCGCAGCCGATTTCAACAACGACGGGATGCCCGATCTCTTCCTCGCGAACGACTACGGGGTATCGCAGCTGTACATCAATGAGGCCGGACCCAACGGTCGCCGTTTTAGAGAGATTGGGGAGGAGTCGGGGGTCGGACACAGTCCGAAGAGCGGCATGAACGCGAGTGTCGGAGATGTCCTCAATTCCGGCGCCCTTTCGATCTATGTATCCAACATCTCCGAGGATGGAGTCCTCGTTCAAGGCAACAACCTTTGGGTACCCCAGGCCCCGGGATCACTGAAGTACTCGAACCTAGCCTCGGCGATGGGCATAGAACTCGGAGGATGGAGCTTTGGGGCGCAGTTCGGCGACCTCAACAATGACGGGTTCCTCGATCTCTTCCTGGTGAATGGCTACGTCTCGGCCAAGTCGGAAAGCAATTACTGGTACGACTTCTCTGAAATCACGGGTGGAAACGCCAGCATCATCTCGGATGCGAAGAACTGGCCGGCGATGCGGGGCCGGAGCCTCGCCGGCTTCCAGAGGAAACGTCTCTGGCTCAATGGAGGAGACGGCCGCTTCTTTGATGTATCCCAGGCCGTCGGAGTCACGGAAACCTATGACGGCCGTGCCGTGGCCCTGGCCGACCTGGAGAACAATGGGTCCCTGGATGTCATCGTTGCCAACCAAGGAGGGCCCCTCTTGCTCTATCGCAACCATGTGAAGCCGGGCCGAAATTGGATCGAGTTTGAACTTAAGGGGGGGGCCAGCAACCGCAGCGCGATCGGGGCGCAGGTGAGGGTCAAATGGAACGGCCAGAGTCAACTTCAGGAAGTCGAGGCTGCGAGCGGCTTTGCAGCCGAAAACCAACGGCGGTTGCATTTTGGACTGGGAGAGGCAAGGGCGGTCGATAGTGTCACCGTTAGATGGCCCTCCGGGCGCGTGCAGACGTTGGAATCCCCACCAATCGACACCCTGAACCATATCGAGGAACCCAAGTGAACACAGCAGTCGCCAGAGTCCCAAGCGAAACCCCGATGGCAGATGCTCCCTCGTGGCAGTCGCGATTTTTCAGCCCGAACAACCGCTATCTGCCGCCGCTGTTCATCACGTGTATCCTCCTTGCCGGGCAGTTCGAGTTTGGGGTCCTGGAAAGCGGGGGGCGCACTCTGCTCGCCATCGCCACCTCGATAGGGATGGAAATAATCCTTTCCCGCCTGGTCCTCGGGAAATGGCCGCACCTCGCCAGCGCCTACATTTCCGGGATTAGCGTCGGTATCCTTGTTCGCTCGCCGTTTCTGTGGCCCTACATGCTGTGTAGTTCCCTGTCCATACTGTCCAAGTACGCCATCCGCTGGCGTGGCCGGCACATCTGGAATCCGTCAAACTTCGGGGTCAGCGCGATGCTCTTCCTCTACCCGGCGGCCGTCGCCTCCCTGAGCATTCAATGGGGCAATACGCTTTGGCCGATGATCACGGTTTGGTGCATCGGTTCGGTCATCATTTTCCGCCTCAGGCGATTCCACATCTGCGCGTCCTATGTCGGGACCTTTCTGTTCCTTTCATGGATCCGGAGTGAGGTCACGGGCAATCCATGGCTCTCGGCCGTCGCGCCGCTGACCGGGCCAATGTATCAATTGTTCGTTTTTTTCATGATTACGGACCCGCCGACGACGGTGCGGGGATGGCGCTCTCAATGTTTGGTCGCGTCGCTCATTGCCGTCGCGGAAATGGTTTTGCGCCTTAATGGCGTGGTCGACGCTCCCTACTATGCGCTCTTCCTTGTCGGGCCGGTTGCAAATGTTGTCGACCGGGCGATTCGTTCTCAAAGTGCGCCTCCAAGCCCAGGTGTGCTGGAAAGTCAGGGCTCCGTTTCCTGAACCATCTATTCCATCCTAATTAGCTCAATGCAATTCTACGCCGAAACGTAGGTGAGTATACTTAACTGAATCCTAGGACTTGTAAGCGTTTTGAAGGTCTCAGTGGATCTATTTAGGCCGCGTGCCGATAACTGAATCGTTTCATCCCAGCATGGGTATCGAGACCCAATTACGCATCTGACACAAAAAGCCGTCGAAAATACCGCTGATCGAATTCCTAAGTCGTTCGATTCCAAGGTCCGGATTTCTGTGAGAACTTTTTGTCTCTCATACTGAAATGGCTGCCCGGGCTGGGATCGAACCAGCGACCAAGTGATTAACAGTCATTG
>Ga0302195_10002019_pt1 | contig 16085 bp, 13 predicted proteins | sample II_Bog_N1_2_FD_198778 | JGI IMG/M metagenome (GOLD analysis project Ga0302195, IMG submission 198778) | Peat permafrost microbial communities from Stordalen Mire near Abisko, Sweden - II_Bog_N1_2 | ecosystem: Environmental > Terrestrial > Soil > Wetlands > Peat | place: Sweden: Abisko...
CACGATCCTCGGCTTCTGGAAACCCTCCGCAGGCACCGCCCGCGTCATGGGTTTTGACGTTCGCACGCAAGCCCGCCAGATCCGCGCCCTCATCGGCTACATGCCGGAGAACGATTGCTTCATCTCCAACATGCCGGCCATTTCCTTCGTTCGCCTCGGCGCCGAACTTTCCGGCCTGCCCTCCGAACAGGCCCTCGAACGCGCCCACGAAGCGCTCTTCTATGTGGGCCTCGGCGAAGCCCGTTATCGCAAGCTCGGAGCCTTCTCGCTCGGCATGAAGCAAATGGCGAAGCTCGCGCAAGCCATTGTTCACGGCCCGAAGGTGCTGATTCTCGATGAACCAACCAACGGCCTCGACCCACAGGCCCGCACCCGCATGATCAGACTCATTCAGGAGATGCGCGACCTCGGCACCATGCATATCGTGGTCTGTTCGCATCTGCTGCGCGATATCGAAGAGACCTGCGAAGAGGCCGTCATCCTGAAGGCCGGCCAGATCGTGCACTATTCCAACCTCGAAGAAGAACGCGCCGCCAACCGCCGCTTCGTCGAGATCGAAACCGAAGGCGACGATGGCACCTTCGCCGATGCCATCGAAATGCTGGGCTGCGTCTGCTCCGTGACCGCGGGCAAAATCCGAACCGTGTTGCCGGAGGGCATCGAGATTCGCGATATCTACCGGCTCGCCGCCGATCGTGACATCCAGTTGCGCCGCCTGAACTACCGCCGCGACAGCCTCGAAGACATCTTCCTGAAAGCGATGGATATGAAAACGGAGACAGTCAATGGCCGTCTATAAACGCACCTATAAGGCCTATAACGGTCCGCTGACGCATCCGGCCTCGCGCTTTCTCGTACTACAGCGCTACGCCTTTCGCTCGGTCTTCAAATCGCGCATGCTCATGCTGGGCTACGCGTTGTGCTTCATTCCTGGCATCCTCATAATCTGCGTCCTGTATTTGAATCAGAACGCGCCGGTACTCGGTATGATCGGGCAGAAGGCCGGCGTCTTCGTAATCAACGGGCCGTTCTTCATGAACTTTCTTGGATTTCAGTTTGTGCTCGCGGGAATTCTGACAGCCTTCATCGGCCCTACGCTGGTCGCGCCGGATTTGGTGAACGGAGCTCTGTCTCTCTATCTGAGCCGCCCGTTTTCCCGCGCTGAATACATCCTGGGCAAGGGCGCGGTCGTCGCCACACTGACCGGCGCCATCACTCTGCTGCCGGCGCTTCTGATGTTCGCCGTCCAAAGCTCCCTCATGGGCTGGAAGTGGACGCTCGATAATCTCTATCTGGCAAATGCCACGTTCTTCTCCTGCCTGGTTGCGATCTCCGTCCTCACTCTGCTCGCGCTCGCCATGTCCGCGCTGGTTCGCTGGCGCATCGTCGCCGGAGCCCTGATTCTTGCGGTCTTCGCCATCGGCAAAGGCTTCGCCGCCATGATCGACAACATCATGCGCACCCAAAGCGGGAACTACATCGATCTGCAATACCTGATTTCCAAGGTCGATAACGACCTGTTCCATGTCCCGAACTTAAGCGGCGACGATATTCCGGTCTTTGCCGCCTGGCTTGCACTAATCGCCATCTGCGGGCTGTTGCTGTATATCCTCAATCGCAAGCTGCGAGTCTGCGAGGTGGCCGGATGACCGACATAATCCTCGAAAATGTGAGCAAATTCTACGCCGAAATCCTCGGCGTGAACCGCGTGAATCTCACCATTCCGCCCGGCGTCACCAGCCTCGTTGGCCCCAACGGCTCCGGCAAGACCACGCTGATGAACATGATCGCGGGCCTGCTCCGACCCTCGCGCGGACGCGTCACCGTCTGCGGCATTTCGCCGGACGACGCCGAGCGCTTCTTCCGCATCGTCGGCTATTCGACGCAGTACGACTCGTTCCCGCGCGGTCTGACAGGCTTCGAATTCGTCGAATGCTATCTGCGCCTTTTCGGTTACAGCGCCAAGGACACCAAACGCCTGGCCTGGGAAGCTATCGACCGCGTCGGCCTGCGCGAACCATCGGCGCGCCGCATCGCGGGCTACAGCAAGGGCATGCGGCAGCGCATCAAACTGGCGCAGGCCATATCGCATCGTCCGCGCATCCTCATTCTCGATGAACCCCTGAACGGCCTCGATCCGCTGGCCCGCGCCGAAACCATCGCGCTGTTTCAGGCGCTGGCAGCCGAAGGCTCGCATGTTCTCATCTCCACTCACATCCTGCACGAAGTGGATCTCATCTCCGATCGCGTCATCATGATGAACCAGGGCTACGTCGTCGCCGAAGGTCAGATCCGCGGCATGCGCGATGAAATCTCCGAGCATCCGATGCAGGTGCTGATCCGCTGCGATAAGCCCGAATATCTTGCTTCGCGCCTGTTCGGCGAAAACCAGGTGGTCGAAGTGCGAATCCACGCCGATCGCGCCGGGCTTCTGGTTCGCACACGCAGCGCCGATGGCTTCTACAAGCTGCTCAACCACATCGCGCTGAATGGCGTGCAAATCGAATCCGTCTCGCCCGCCGATGACGACGCGCAATCGGTTTACGAATACCTGATCGGATCGGAGGAGAGCACCAAATGACGCCCCAACCGGTCGCACACAACTGGAGCCTTTGGGGACGTCAGATCCTCGCCATCATGCGCATCGATCTGCGCAAGACATTTTTCTCCAAACGCGGCCTCTGGATCTACCTGCTGGCTTTCTCGCCTGAGATCCCGATGGTCGGCCACTGGCTGATTCCGACGCACGGTCCGCAGGATACGCTGGGCCAGGACGTGCAGATCTTCTCCGGCATTTTCCAGTTCTTCTACCTGCGCATTGCGATTTTTTTCGGCTGCGTCGGCATCTTCTCCAACCTTTTCCGCGGCGAGATGATGGATAAGAGCCTGCACTACTACATGCTTGCCCCGGTGCGCCGCGAAGTGCTGGTAGTCGGCAAGTTTCTATCGGGCCTCACTGCGGCGATTGTCATCTTCGGCGGTTCCACGCTGCTCCAGTTTCCCGCCATGTTCTGGCACCACGGACGAGAACTTATGAACGCGTACATGTTCCAGGGGCCGGGATTGTCGCACCTCGCTTCGTATTTCGTGGCGTCGGTGCTGGCCTGCATCGGCTACGGCAGCCTGTTCCTCGCGGCGGGCGTTCTGTTCCGCAATCCGCTGATTCCTGCCGCCGGACTGCTTGTCTGGGAAGGGATCAACGGCTTCCTGCCCGCGCTACTCAAGAAGATCAGCGTCATTTACTGGCTGCAATCCATCTGCCCGATTCCCATGCCAGCCCCGCAGGGGAATAACAAGGGCGCGCTTCTCCAGTTGCTGGTTATCGACATTGACCCCGCGCCCGCGCACATGGCAGTCATCAACCTGTTGCTGATTTCGACTTTCGTAATCGTCTGGGCCGCACTGCGCGCCAGAAAACTGGAGATCGCCTACGGCACCGACTGATGACACAGGTAAACTTGTCGTTGATGCGAATTGTGCGCATGGCGATAGGTGTCTTGTGTCTGGTTGCGTCTCTGAGTGCGCTCCTGCTTGCCGCGGAGCCGCAGCCTTACGATAAGGTCATCACGAAGGACGCGAAGACCACGAAGGGCGTCTTCACTGTCCATCGCGTTGCGGACCGCTATTACTACGAGATTCCGAAGGACGAACTCGACAAAGAGTTCCTCTGGAATGCGCGCATCGCGCAAACCACACAGGGCGTGGGTTTCGGCGGCGTTCTGGTGGCCGATCACGTAGTCCGCTGGGAGCTGAACGGCCAGCGCGTGCTGCTTCGCGACGTGGATTACGCCGCCACGGCCGATCCGCGAACGCCCATGGCCGCCGCGGTGAAAGCCTCGAACAGCGACACCATCGTGATGGCCTTCGACGTGGCTGCTTTATCGCCGAACGGCGCGCCGGTGATCGAGGTTACGCGCCTGTTCACGAACGATGTTGCGGAGTTCGGCATTCGCAAGCGTCTGGGCGCGGCTAATCTCGATGGCAGCCGTACCTGGGTAGACCGGATTTCCGCCTATCCGCAGAACATCGAAGTGGACGCGACGCAGACCTGGATTCGCAACGATCAGGCCGTCGTCGCGGGGCAGATGCGGCCGGGCGACGCGACGATTGTGGTGCACCACAGCATGGTGCGGCTGCCACCGAGCCCGATGATGCCGCGCCTTTACGACGACCGCGTCGGCTTCTTCCAGACCGACCCCTACGACTACAGTGCGGACGAGCAGCGCGCGAAAACCCGGCCCATCATCGACCGCTGGCGGCTGGAAAAGAAAGACCCCACGGCGGCGATCTCGGACCCCGTGAAGCCGATCGTCTATTACATCGATCCGGCGACGCCCGAAAAATTGCAGCCCTGGATAAAGAAGGCTGTCGAGGAATGGCAACCGGCTCTCGAAGCGGCGGGCTTCAGCAATGCGCTTCAGGTGCGCATGGCGCCCGACCATTCGAAAGATCCGGAATACGATCCCGACGACATTCGCTATTCGGTGATTCGCTGGCTGCCTTCGACCACGGAAAACGCCTTCGGGCCGCAGATTCACGATCCGCGAACCGGCGAAATCCTGAATGCCTCAATCGAGTTCTATCACAATATGATGGACCTGGCCCGCGACTGGTACTTCGTGCAGGTGGGCGATCTCGATCCGGGCGCGCGCCAGTTGCCGCTTTCGGACGATGCCATGGGGCGCGCGATCCAGATGGTGGTGGCGCACGAGATCGGGCATACGCTTGGGCTCGAACACAACCTGAAGGCGAGTTCGCTCTATCCGCAGGCCAAGGTGCATGACAAGGATTGGGTGCATCGCATGGGGTTCACGCCATCCATCATGGATTACGTTCGGTTCAACTATGTCGCGCAGCCGGAGGATGGCATTCCGCCGGAGGATCTGGCCGCGCGCGTGGGGCCGTACGACAAATGGGCGATCCACTGGGGCTACGCGCCGATTGCCGGCGCCGTTACGCCCGAAGCCGAGAAGCCGACTCTCGACAAATGGGCGCGCGAGCAGGACGATACGCCGTGGCTGCGTTACACCACGCTGATCGGCTGGGGCGGAGGCGCGGATACCGGCGAGTTGCGGGAGGCGGTGGGCGATGACGATGCGGTGAAATCCACCGCGCTCGGGCTGAAGAACCTGGTGCGCATCGAGAAGATGTTGCTGCCCGCTACCACCGCGAATACGGGCGAATCGTTCGACGAACTGGTGGAGATGTATGGCGCGCTGATCAACCAATGGACTACGGAACTGAATCACGTGGTGGCGATTGTGGGCGGTGCCACGTCGCAGGCGAAGAACGCGGGGCAGGCGGGCGTTGTGTATACGGCGATTTCCGGGCAGCGGCAAAAAGAAGCGGTGAGTTTTCTCAATCGGAATGCGTTTGCCACGCCGGAATGGCTGATCGATCCGGAGGTGCTGCAGCGCATCGAGCCGAGTGGCGCGCTCAACCGGATTCGGACAGCTCAGGTTGCGGTGCTCAATAATTTGCTCGATAGCGGGCGGTTCCAGCGCATGGTGGAGCAGGCGGCGATGGATGGCAAGACCGCGTGGACGGCAGCCGGTTTTCTGGCGGCGGTGCGGCAGGGGATTTGGAGTGAGCTGGGGCGGCCGCAGGTGAAGATCGACGCGTATCGGCGCAACCTGCAGCGGGCCTGGCTGGATCTGGCCATTGCGCGCGTGAAAGGGGCCGATACGGAGGAACAGTCGCTCTATCGGGCGGAACTGAAGTCGCTTGATGGTGCCCTTTTGAAGGCGAGGAGTACGGCGGTCGATCGGGAAACGAAAGCGCATCTGGATTCCGCAAGGCGGCAGATCAGATATGATGAGCGTGTAAAGTGAAACTTGCGTTCATAGCGGCTGCGACGGGGGTTGTGACACTGCTGTGTTTTGCTCAGCAGCCTGCCACGATTGATTTCGACCGCGATGTGCACACCATCATCGCTACCAAATGTTTGATGTGCCACAGCGCCGAGAAACGCAGCGGCGGGTTGTCGCTGGCGACTTACGCGGATGTTCTCGATGGCGGCCGCAGCGGGGCAGCGGTCCGGCCGGGCGATAGCGCAGGCAGCCTGCTCGTTCATCGCATTACGGGGACCACCGCGCCGCAGATGCCGCTCGCGATGACGCCGCTGAGCGAGGCGGAAATCCATACGATACGCGCGTGGATCGATCAGGGCGCGCGGGCGACTCCGGATTCGGCTCCGGCTCGCGGGAAGTGGGAAGCGCCGTTGACGCTGGAGCGGCCGGCGGTGCCGGATGCGACATGGAAGAGCTGGTCGTCGCCGATTGATCGGATCGTATCGAACTATCTGGCGAAGGACGCGATTACCGAGCCGCAAATGGCATCGGATTCCGTGTTTGCGCGGCGGGTTTATCTGGATGTTCAGGGGCTGCTGCCTTCGCCCGAACAGTTGCAGGCGTTTCTGAACGATGCGGCGCCGAATAAGCGGGAAGCGCTGGTGGAGAAGCTTCTCGCGGATGACCAGAAGTACGCGGAGAACTGGATTTCCTTCTGGAACGACCTGCTGCGCAACGACGAAGGCGTCAATTATTATTCCGAAACGGCGGGGCGTAAGAGTATTTCGGAGTGGCTGTTTGCGGCGCTGAAGAACAATACTCACTATGACCAGATGGTGAAGAAGCTGCTGAGCCCGCAGGCCGCGGAAGATCCTTCGGGATTCCTGCAGGGCGTTAACTGGCGCGGGACGGTGAGCGCGAGTCAGACTCCGGCGATGCAGGCGGCGCAGAACACGGCGCAGATCTTTCTGGGCATCAATCTGAAGTGCAATTCGTGTCACGACAGCTTTATCAGCAAGTGGAAGCTGAAGGACGCGTACTCGCTGGCCGCGTATTTCACGGTGGACGAAAAGCTGGAGCTTTATCGCTGCGATGTGGCGCAACATCAGTATGCGCAGGCGGCGTTTTTGTATCCGGAACTGAATCACGAACCGGCGTCGGATTCGCAGGCGGATCGGCGCGCGGCGGCGGCGGCGATTTTCACCGATCCGCGTAACGGGCGTTTGCCGCGAACTGCCGTCAATCGCGTCTGGCAGCGCTTGCTGGGGCGCGGGTTTGTGGAGAATCCGGATGAAATGGATGGCGAACCGTGGAGTCCGCAATTGCTGGACTGCGTGGCGAGCGACTTCGTCGACCACAATTACGATCTGAAGCATCTCATCGCGACCATACTGATTTCGCGCACGTATCAGATGGAAGCGGTGGCGCAGAAGGGCGAGCAGCCGAAGGAGTTTGTGTTTCGCGGGCCGCTGGTGAGGCGCTTGACGGCGGAAGAATTCGCCGACGCGATTGGGTCGATCACGGGCAAGTGGGAGCTTTATCAGCCGCCGCGTACGCCCGATTTCTTCGCATTCGCGAGCCCGGGAACAGCGCCTCTGGCGAAGACGCGGGACTGGCGTGCGCCGGCTAGTCCGCTGACGAGGGCGCTGGGACGGCCGATTCGCGATCAGGTTTACAGCACTCGCGATAACCAGGCGACCACATTGCAGGCTTTGGAACTGACCAACGGTGAGACGCTGACTCACTGGCTGCTGCGCGGGGCGCAGGCGATGCTGCAGCAGGTAACTCCGGCGCCGGTGGCTGTGTTCGACGCGTCGTATAGCGGGCGCGCTCCGGTGGCGTTCGATATCGACGTTTCGAAGATGTCGAAGCTGTGGCTGCTGGTGGAGGATACGGGTTCTTATTCGCCGGATAAGCTCGAAACCACGTGGGGTAAGGCGGGGTTCGATGGGCCGAATGGCCGGACGGAACTGGCGGATCTGAAACCGGTGGATGGGTCGGGTCTGCGGCAGGCGACCACGGAGGGCGTGCCGGTGAAGACGCCGTCGCGCCTGGTTTACGACATTGCAGGCAAGGGTTTCACGAGGTTCTACGGGCTGGCCGGCGTGGACAATAAGCTGATCACTTCGGATCTGAATCCGAGGCTGCGGTTCATGGTGTTCGATCGGGAGCCGGATATGGAGCGGCTGACGCCGGTGGAGCCGGGGAGTCCGGTGGCAGCGCCTCCGGAGCTGAAGACGTCGAAGGATGTGGTGGAGCGGGTGTTTCGATATGCACTGGGCCGTGCGCCTTCGGCGAAAGAGCTGGATACTTCCGAATCGGCGCTGTTCGACGCGGCGCATCCGGGGCAGGTGAGCGCGGAGGGTTTGGCGGATTTGTTGTGGGCTGTGATGATGAAGCCCGAGTTTCAGCTGATTTATTAGAGGCGATATGACGCGGGAAGAAAAATACATTAGTTCTCGGATAAGTCGGCGCGGGTTTATGGGGACTACGGCTGCCGCTTCGCTGGCCGCGCTGGTTGGGGGCGCGCCGGAACTGGTGCGCGCGGCCGCGCCGGTGGCTACGGCGGATTCGATTATCGTGCTCTGGATGGCTGGCGGAATGGCGCAGACGGAGACGTGGGATCCGAAGAAGTATACGCCGTTCAAGCCGGGAGTTCCGACGGCCGAGGTGCTGAGTACGTTTCCCGCGATTCGGACTTCGGTGGATAATATCCAGATTTCGCAGGGGCTGGAGCGCGTGGCGAAGATCATGGATCGCGGCGCTTTGATTCGCACTTTTCAGGCGGCGGATCTCGGTTTTATTCTGCATTCGCGGCATCAATATCACTGGCATACGGGTTACGTTCCGCCGCAGCCGATGGCGGTGCCGCATATTGGCGCGGTGATTGCGAAGACGCTGGGGCCGCGGAATCCGACGGTGCCGGCGTTTGTGGCGATCGGGCAGAATATGGAGATTGGCGCGGAGAGTCCGGCGGTGAAGGCGTTTCATACGGCGGGCTTTCTGGGGACGGAGTTCGGGCCGTTTATGATTGCGGACCCGGCGGATGCGGCGTCGGCGGTGCGGCCGCCGGCGGATCTGGGCGATACGCGTTTCAAGAGCCGCCGGAAGCTTTATGAAGCACTGCTGGCGGATGAGCCGGTTTATCAGTTTGGCGGCGATTATCAGAGAGAATCGCTGATTCGATCGCTCGATGCGGGTGACAGGTTGCTGAATTCTCCATCGGCGAAGGCGTTCGATTTGTCGCTCGAGCCGAAGAAGAGCTTCGACATCTACAACAATGGCCGGTTCGGGCAGGGGTGTTTGCTGGCGCGGCGGCTGGTGGAAGCGGGCGCGCGGTATGTGGAGGTGACCACCGAATATATTCCGTTCCGCTATTGGGATTCGCATGAGAACGGGCATGAGCGCGCGGTGGCGATGAAGGCTCAGATCGACGGGCCGGTTTCGCAGCTGATTCTGGATCTGGAAGAGCGCGGGCTGCTGGACCGGACGCTGGTGGTGCTGGCGAGCGAGTTTGGGCGCGATGCGATCACCGAGGGCAAGGTCGGTAAAGAAGTGAAGGACCAGTCGAATACGCCGGCGGTGATGATGGAGCCGAAGCATTACGGAATGCATCGCCATTTTACGGCCGCGGGATCGGTGGTGTTGTTTGGCGGCGGGATTAAGAAGGGCACGGTTTATGGCAAGACCGCCGATGTGCGGCCGTGTACGACGGTGAAGGATCCGGTGCCGGTGCAGGATCTTCATGCGACGATGTACCGGGCGCTGGGGATTCCGGCGAATAACTTTTTCGTGGCGGAGAAGCGGCCGGTGTTTGTGACTAAGGATGGCAAGGGTCAGGCGATCGGCGAATTGTTTGCGTAAGCGAGGGGTCATGAAATCTACACGACGTGAGTTTTTGGTTACCGGCGCTGCCGCCGCTGTCGCTCCCGCGATCATTCGGGCGCAGGATAAGGCCGGCACGAAGGCTCCGATTCTGGGGCAGGGCGCTTACACTTACGAGGCGATTCACGACTGGGGCGAACTGCCTTCGAATATCAAATGGGGCAATACGCACGGCGTGGTGGAAGATGCGCAGGGCAACATTTATATCCACCATACGGTTTATAAGGACAGCGAGAGCGCGGACACGATGGTGGTGTTCGATGCGAAGGGTAAGTTTGTGCGGTCGTGGGGCAGGGAGTTTCGCGGGGTGGCGCACGGGCTGCATATCCGCAAAGAAGGCTCGCAGGAGTTTCTGTATCTGACGGTGAATGCGGCGAATGCGAAGCTGACGCCGCAGCCGGAGATGCAGGCGGTGGTGCTGAAGACGACGCTGAAGGGCGAGATTGTTTGGAAGATACAGGGTCCGCCGCCGGATATCGACGCATATAAACCGGGCGCGGACGGCAAGGCGAAGACGTATAACCCGACTAACATTGCGATTGCTCCGAATGGCGATTTGTATGTGGGGGACGGGTACGGGTCTTCGTTTGTGAATCAGTACAACAGTAAGGCGGAGTATATACGGACGTTCGGGGGGCGCGGCGCGGCGGCGGGGAAGTTGGCGGAGCCGCATGGGATCTGGGTGGATGAGCGTGCGGCGAGCCCGATCCTTGTGGTTGCCGACCGGCGGAATAACCGGCTGCAGCGGTTTACCCTGGATGGCAAGCATGTCGATTTCATTGCGGGTTTCCGTTTGCCTTGCCACTTCTCCGAGCACAAGGGCAATGTGGTGGTGCCGGATCTGAATGGACGCGTGACGCTGCTGGGGAAAGATAATCAGATCATCGAGCAGCTGGGGGATTCGCATGAGGCGGATAATCAGTTTCCGCTGCGCGGGCAAGCGCGGGATCAGTTTGTGCCGGGTGAGTTTATTTGTCCGCATGGCGCCTGCTTTGACCACGAGGGGAATATTTTCGTGGTGGAGTGGGTTGAGGTGGGGCGCGTTACTAAGTTGCGTAAGTTGGCGTAGGCGGTATTTGGGCTCGCCAGCGGCGGGATTATAATCGGATGTCAAAGAGCTGGGTTGAGGCGGTACCTGCGCGTCTTCCTGATTGCGGTGAAGCACAAGCCACGCATACCTTTGATTGCGCAAAATTGCAAGTCATTGAAATGTTGTTACTGAGTTCGTGAGGGTGTTTAGACAACCATGGTGCGTAATTCTCCTGTCGCCCTGGCCCTTTGCGCCTGTGCGCTTTTGGCGCAAGCGACGGACCGCTCCCTCAGTTTCGATGCCGCCTCCGTCAAGCCCGCCGCGCCTGGGGGACCGTTCTCGGTGGGAATGCGAGGCGGCCCGGGCTCGTCGGAACCCGGCCAATTCACCGCTACGAACGCGACGCTGCTCATGATGATCATGCAGGCCTATGACGTGCCGAGCTTCCGGATCTCCGGCCCGTCGTGGTTGCGTACCGAACGGTTCAACATCGTTGCCAGGGTGCGGACGGGTGCTACCAGAGAGCAGTTTCAGGCGATGCTTCAGAACCTGCTGGCGGACCGCTTCGGGCTGGTGGCGCATCGGGAAACAAGGCAGGAGCCGATTTATGCCCTGGCGATCGACAAGAGCGGACTGAAGATGAGGGAATCGCGGAAAATCTCACAGGCTGAGGGCGACCCGCCGCCAGCCCCAGGAATGGCCGCCCTGGACAAGGACGGCTTCCCAAAGCTTCCGGCGGGACAGAAGGGCCTCCTGAGAAACTTCAACGACGGCCGTTTTCTCATACAAGCTAACCAGGAGACAACCGCCGACCTGGCCGGAGTGCTCAGCGACCAGCTGGATCGGCCGGTTCTTGACCAGACCGGACTCAAAGCGGCATATGATTTCACGCTGGAATTTTCGCCCATGCCGACGGCCAGGTCCCCAGAGGACGGGCACGAGAGTGAGTTGGGCCTTAGCATCTTCGGTGCGGTGAAACGACTCGGACTGAAGCTGGAATCGCGCAAGGGACCCGTCGAGATGATTGTGGTGGACCGCATCGAGAAGACGCCGACGGAAAACTAAGCTCGCAGGACGAGGGGATTGACTGGGTTTCCCGTTTATGGTACAACTCGTACCATGACAAAACGTGCTGAGGCGGGGATACGGGTGAAATCGCCGCTGACGGAGCTGGAAAACGAAGTCATGCAGGCCGTTTGGGACGCGGGGACCTGTACGGTGGAAGCCGTGCATCAGGTGGTGGCGCGGAATCGCAACATTAAAGAGACTTCGGTGCGGACTTTGCTGCGGCGGCTGGAGCAGAAGGGGTATTTGCGACATACGGAAGAAGGGCGCGCGTATGTTTACAGCGCTGCCGGTCGCGCGAGCGATTCGCGGAGCCTGGCGGCGCATGCGGTGAGGCAGATTATCGACCGGTTCTGCCGGGGCTCGGTGGAAGAACTGGTGAGTGGGATGGTGGATGCGCGGGTGCTGAGCAAGGGCGAGATGGACCGGCTGGAGGGTTTCGTCAGGACACACAGGCAGGGAAAGAGGTAACTCATGGAAAAGCTGATGCTGGAATGCATCGTGAGATCGGCGCTGATCGCCCTCTGTACGGCTATCGCGCTTTTTGTGCTTCGGGTGAAGGCGGCGCGGGTGCGGCATGCGGTTTGGGCCAGCGTCGTGGTGCTGATGCTGGCGCTGCCGGCGTGGACGGCGTGGGGACCGAAGGCGGTGTTGCGCGTGCTGAAGGCTGCGCCGACGGTTGCCGGGGCGCAGCCTGTGGTTGTGATGGTGCAGGACGATGCTGTCGCGAGCCCTGTGATCGAACCGAAAAAGACCTGGAGTTCCGGCGAATATTTACTCGGTATTTATTTGCTCGGCTTCGGTGTGCTGATGGCGCGGCTGGTGACGGGCACGTTGCGCGCGCGGATGCTGGTGCGGCGGGCTGGCGGACTGGCGGGACGGCTGACCAGCGACGCGTGCGCCGCGCCGATCACGGTGGGAGCGCTGAGGCCGGTGGTGATTCTGCCGGATGGCTGGACGGAATGGCCGGAAGCTCAGCTGCACGCAGTACTGGCGCATGAGGGAGAACATGCGAGCCGGCGGGATCCGCTGGTGCAGTGGCTGGCGCTGTTCAATCGCGCGGTGTTCTGGTTTCATCCGCTATCGTGGTGGCTCTCGCAGCGGCTTTCGGCGCTCGCGGAAGAGGCTTGCGACGATGCGGTGCTGGCGGGTGGGCACGATCCGGTGGAGTATACGGAGTGTTTGCTGGGGCTGGCGCGATCTGTGCGGGAATCGGGCTCGCGCGTGAGTGCAGTGGGGATGGCAATGCCCGGGGCGTATTTGCCTCAGAGAATTCGACGGATTGTGGAAGGAGTACCAATGCAGAGAGTTTCGCGTGGACGGATGATTTCGGTCGCGGTGGTTTGTGCCGCCGTTTCGACGGTATTTACGACGTGTGCGATTGGCTATGCGCAGGATGCGGCGGCGCCTGTTCAGAATGCGCCTGCGACGGAAACGGCGCCCGCTGTGGAGACGCCGGTTCCGGCAACCGCGCCGGTGCTGCACTGGGCTCCGAGCTGGCAAGGCACTCGCCCTGAAGTCCTACAGCTACACATGAAACATGATGGCGTGGAGGTTGCGCAGAATACAATTAACATCCCCGGTAAGCCGACAGACGCATTCGGCGCGGCATTTCAAACGCTGTCGGGCGTCGTCATGGATCCGAATGGCGCGGTGGTCCCGAACGCGCCAGTCACGCTGGTGAACACCGACACGAAGGCGACCATTTCGACAATCGCAACAGATGCCATTGGCCGCTACAAGTTTGAGAACATCCAGCCGGGCACGTATAGCGTGATGGTCGGTGCGCCCGGATTTAAGCGGGAGACGCAGACCGGTATCCATGTAGCTGCGGGCGAGGCTCATAATGGCGGCACGATCTTTCTGCAGCTGGGGGATGTCAGTGCATCGATCAGCGTGGTGGGATCGAGGACGGCACCGGTCATTCCAACAGGGCCGATTGGAAATTCGCTGGGCGATGTGACGGCACTGGCTCCGAAGGCGGCGGCGCCGATCGGGATTCCCCTCGATCGGAACGCGGAACGTGGACAGTTTGTCGGCCAGTTTTTGCTGCCTCGCGATGCGCCTACGGGTGCGGAGCGGCCGATCAAAGTGGGTGGCAATGTGGTTGCCGCAAACCTGGTGAATCCGATCAAGCCTGTGTATCCGCCGGAATTACAGCGGCAAGGGGTACAGGGGACGGTAAGACTCGAAGCGATTATTTCGAAGGATGGATTGGCGGCTGGTCTTCGGGTGATCGATAGCCCGGACCCCGCTCTTACGCAGGCCGCGCTCGATGCCGTGAAGCAATGGCGGTACAAACCGACAGTACTCAATGGTGAGAACGTGGAAGTTCGGACTACGATCGACGTGAATTTTTCGCTGACGAATTAAATTACTATATTTTCGCTTGATGCTCGGATTGGCGCGGCGGTTGAGTTGACGCGTTGCAAGATATTGCCGCTTCGGTAAGGACTGTCGCTACGCGCCCCGCTTCGCGATTGTGGGGAATGCCGGTGGCGCGCAGAGGGCGATCACTCCCGTGGAGCCTGCAACGTAGCCGGAACCTTCTATAAGACCGCTCCGCTGGTTTGGGTGCCGCGTATCAATGCACCCAAAATGCCGACTGCCAGAAGACTGTGCACTTCGTTTTCGGCCACGTGGGAGTTTAGGACAGAAAGAAACATGAGAACGGCCAGAATCAGTGCAATCGTGTAGAGCATCTTCGGTGCGCCTCCGTGCGCGCGGAAAATGGTAGCAATCTTCAGGCCATTTTAAAGGTGCGGAAACATACCGCGGGTTGCATTTGCGGGCGGGCGATGTGTGAAAGTGAGTTTCTATCGCATTGGCCCTCGGAGTGCTTTACCTAATGCGAGGATTCCTACCATGCAAGGCAATAAGTTTGAAGACAGCCGGGTGGCCGAGGGTACGATGCTCCCCGGGGCTCAGCACATTACGAATACCACAGAAAAGCCGGTAAAACCGGGGGCGCCGGAAGATGGAAAAGGATACGCGAGCAGCGAGAACGGCGACACGAATCCGCGGAATCAGGAAGGCCGCAAACGTCGGGTGCTGGGCGCGAGCACTCTCACCGGAGACCGCGTGCGAAACAGCGCAGGCGACGATTTGGGAAAGATCGAGGAGATCATGATCGATCTGGCGAGCGGACGGATTGCTTACGCGGTGCTGTCGTTCGGTGGGTTTCTGGGTATCGGCGACAAACTGTTCATGGTGCCCTGGAGCGCGCTGACGGTGGATCAGAGCGCGCATGAGTTCGTGCTGGACATTCAGCGCGAGGCGCTGGCGAACGCTCCGGGTTTCGATAAGGGCACGTGGCCGGATATGGCCGATGCGGATTACGCGCGTGACATTCACACGCATTACGGGCAGACGCCGTACTGGGAAGTGGCGGTGATCGAGTTTCGCCACGATACAGCTAACCGGGCTTAGCTGGCTCCTGTAGTTTAGCCAGCAACAAGAACACGCGAGGCACTTACTATGTCAAAAGTAACAACGATGGAAGAACTGCTGATCGAAGAACTTCGCGATCTTTTCGATGCAGAGTTACAACTGACAAAGGCACTTCCGAAGATGGCTCAGGCGGCGGCATCGCCGGAGCTGAAAAACGCTTTTGAAGAACACCTGATCCAGACGGAGAATCAGGTGGAACGGCTGAGGCGGATTCTCGAACTTAGTTCGGAGAAGGCGACCGGGAAGAAGTGCGCCGCCATGGCGGGCCTGATTAAAGAGGGCGCCGCGATGGCGAGCGATACGGACGCAACTCCGATTCGCGATGCCGGGTTGATCGCGGCGGCGCAAAAGGTGGAGCATTACGAGATTTCCGGCTACGGATCGGCACGCACGCATGCCGAACTGACTGGCAACGATGAAGCGGTGCGGTTGCTCGAAGAAACACTGCGCGAGGAGCGAGAAACCGACGAAAAGCTCACGAAACTGGCGCAGAACGTGATTCACGAGGATGCGCTCGAAGACTGACCGGATGGGGGGCGATGGAAGATTGGACACGTCGGGAATTTGTGGGCGTAACGGCAGCGACACTGGCAGCGGGGCTGGCGGAGGGCGCGGATAGCCCGGCGCCGACCACGATGCGTTGCACTCTGACCATCAATGGTCAGACGCACGATGTGGAATGCGAGCCGCGGGTCACACTGCTGGATCTGCTGCGCGACCGCTTGCACATGATGGGGACCAAGAAAGGCTGCGACCACGGGCAGTGCGGCGCGTGCACGGTCCTGGTGGACGGAGTTCGCGTGAACTCCTGTCTGTCGCTCGCAGTGGCGCAGGACGTCAGCAGTGTCACAACTATCGAAGGGCTG
>Ga0302195_10002030_pt1 | contig 16032 bp, 15 predicted proteins | sample II_Bog_N1_2_FD_198778 | JGI IMG/M metagenome (GOLD analysis project Ga0302195, IMG submission 198778) | Peat permafrost microbial communities from Stordalen Mire near Abisko, Sweden - II_Bog_N1_2 | ecosystem: Environmental > Terrestrial > Soil > Wetlands > Peat | place: Sweden: Abisko...
CGCGGTCAAATGGAGAACGGACCGCTCCATCAAGCAGCAGGCTATGGCAGCCCTGGGGCCAGCGGCCCCCGTCGATCGGCGCGCCCATCGCATTCAGCACCCGCCCCATCAGCCCGGTTCCCACCTCGATCTGCGGATGCACGCCCATGGCCGCCACGGTGTCGCCGAAGCGTATCCCCTCCGTCGTTTCAACCGGCATCGACAGTACATTCGAACCCCTGAATCCAATCACCTCGGCAAGGTGAGCCAAGCCGTGCTGGTCAAGAATCTCGCAGCACTCGCCCACCGAGGCCAGCGGACCGGCCGATTCAATGGTCTGTCCGACGGACTCGAGAACCTGCCCGCGCCAGCGCCAGGGCTGTGAGCGGCACAGCCTTTCAAAGTAACGGTTCAAATGCACGACCGGGAGTTGGGTCATCTCGAGGTCCCGCCGGGATGATTCGCCATCTCGTCCGGCGCGGAGGTTGCAGCCCTGGAGTCTCCCCCGCGGTCGAAGAATCCGCGTTCAATCTCTCCCAGTTGCGAGCGAATCCCCAGATCCACCGAGCCGAGATCGGTTTCGATGACGCAGTCGCCGACCCGCATCCCATCCCCTGCCAGCACTGCGGGTTTTACCGCCAGGTTGGGGAGAAGCGCAATGGTTTCTGTCCAAAGGTCCAACTCCCCCGGCGGCACGCGCAGCCGCACCTGGGTCGATCCCGAGAGCTGGCCGAGCGCCACCCGCACCGCCCCGGTAAGAAGAAGGGGATCCATCTGCGCTTCGCGGCGAAGGATGCGCGCCGCCACTGCCAGCGCCAGTTCCACCACCTCATGTTCAACCGCTCGTAAATACCTGTCCCGCTCTGCGGCGAAGCTCTCAATCAGTTCGGCCCCCTGGCGCCTGCGCAATTCTTCGGCGGCTGCCTGCTGGGGCACATGCGCGTCTTTCTCTGCCTGGCGACCCTCCGCGCGGCCATTCTCGCGGCCTGCCTCAAACGATCGCTTCGTCTCCTCCCCCAGCCGTCGATCGAACTCCGCGAGCATACGGGATTCCTCTACCCCCGGCTTGGCACTGGTTTGTGCTTTCGCGGATGCTTCGGCGCGAGATTCCTCCCCTCGCAACTCCGATTCCGTAGCTTCCCATTCACCCCAGGTTGCACGCGAGGGGTCGTCGGGGCTGGCAGGGTACTCGAAGATCTCGATGCGCATGGGCTTGCCCGATCGAATTGGCGATTCCGTCTGCCCCAAGCTTCCTCCTAAAACAGTGCACAGTGGACAGTGAACAGTGCCCCCGAATATACCGGCAACTCGTGATAATCAGAAACAAAAGGCAGATCGCTGAAATCCCCTCACTGTGCACTGTCCACTGTTCACTGCTTTCCTCACGCCAGCATTTCGTCTCCGGTCTCCAGCTTCAGAATCACCTTGCCTTCGGCCTCCAACCGCCGGGCCAGGTTCAGGATCTCCTGCTGGGCCTGCGCCACCTCGCGAGACCTGACCGGACCAAGCACTTCCATGTCCTCCTTCAGCATCTCCACTGCCCGCGAACTCATGGACTTGAATATCTGCGCGCGCAGCTCGTCGTTGGCCCCGCGCAGGGCCATCGCCAACTGCCGCTTGTCCACTCCAGAGACAATTTCGCGGATGGTGGCGGGCGGAACCGTCACCAGGTCTTCAAACGTGAACATCAGGTTGCGTATGCTCAGCGCAAGTTCAGGCTGCCCGTCTTCAATCGTTTCAAGTATCTTCTTTGACTCCTCGGCATTGAGCCGGTTCAGCAGGTCGGCCACTGCCTTGAAACCGGAGTAACTCTTGCGCGCCGTATCGCCGACATTCTCCAGGCGCCGGTGCAGGATGTGGGCTACCTTCTGCGCCATCTCCGGCGAGAACTGGCGCATCTCGGCCAGCCGCTGTATGGAGACCACCTTGTGATCTTCGCTCAAATTGTCCAGCACCATCGACGCGCGCCGCGGGTCGAGATGGGCCAGCACCAGCGCGATGGTCTGCGGATGCTCGGCATCAAGCAGCTTGCCCAGTTGCTGCGGGTCGGTACGCTGCAGTTTGGCAAGATTGCCCTGGGCGGCTTCCTGCGATTGGCGCACTTGGGCCAGCAGGTCATCGGCGCGCTCCTTGCCGAAGGTGTCGATCAGCAGGCGGCTGGCATAGTCCAGCCCACCCTGCACTACGAAGTTCTGCGTCTCCAGCAACTCCCAGAATTCTTCAATGATCTCGGCGGACAATTCCGACGTTATGCCGCGCAGATCGGCGAGCTCCTCGGTAATCCGCTGCACATCTGCCTCGGGCAGCGCGCGCAGTATCTCCTTGGCCGCCTCTTCGCCTACGGCGACCAGCAGCACTGCCGCTTTTCTAAGCCCGGAGAGTTGCGCCGACTGCCGCCGCACTGCTCCATTCCCATTTCCCTGCTCGGCCACGGCTGGGTTCCTTTCCCGTCCACGCCTCTGCTCTTGCTGTTCCCCGTGATCCTCAGTCGGAATGAATCCAGCTTTGCAACAACCGGGAACTCTGCGACGGCTCGCGCTTGAGATGCTGTGTAACCTGTTCGAAAATCTCTTGAGACCTGGCCCTCTCGGGGTCCGTAAGAGCCAAATCGGGTGGGTTCGCGGCGGGGAGCTTCACGGCCACACTTTCCGCCTCCAGTTCTTTACCCGGCTTCCCGTTCGCCATCCTGGCCACTGCCGGCGAACTGGCGCGGCGAAGAGCCGGACGTACCCCAAACGCCAGCACCACCAGCACTCCCCCCAGCAGGGCAACATACTTCACCAGCACCGGCGCGCTCTCCACCGTGGCCAGCCCCTGGGCCAGCGGCGAAACTGGCTCGAGAGACCTGTTCTCATCGAAGGCCAGATCCTCCACTGTGAGCAAATCGCCCCGCGACGTATTGAATCCCACCGACGCCTGCGCCAGCGCCGTCAAATTGCGCAGTTCGTCGGCCGAGCGAGGCTGCCAGGTGGCCGATCGCCCCTTGGAGGCGGCCTGCGCCATCCGGTCGTTCACCACGATGGCCGCCGTCATGCGGCTTACCCGGCCCGGGTTCTCCACTTGATGCCGCACCGTTTTTGAGGCTCCATACGTCCCGGATTCGGTCTTGGCGGTTTCCTCGCCCGAGGTCAGCTGAGGGTAGACAGGCAGGGCCTGGGTGTTGGGCGCATTCGAGGCCGTGCCTGGAACTCCCGCCGCCACCGGCTTGCCTCCTGTCGATTGCTCGGATCGCTGCATCGAAAGCGTCACCGTCTGGTCGGGATCGTAGGTTTCCACCGTCTCCTCGGTTGCCGCGGGATCGTAGTCCAGCGTCACCGAGGCGCGCACATTGCCCGGCCCGGTCACCGGTTCGAGGGTGGTGATCAGCTTCTCTTCCAGTGCTTCCTCGGCGCTCAGGCGGATCGCATCGGCTGTCTTCGGACCCAACTGCTGATGGCCGGCCGCATCCACCAGCACCACCCGATCGGGCGTAAGCCCGTCAACGGCGGAGGCCACCAGGTTGCGGATGGCCTCCGGCTCGCCGTCTGAAAGCGTGCGGTGGCGCAGCTTGAGCACCACCGAAGCCTTTGCCGGACGCTCGGATTCGCGGAACAGCGAGTCGTGAGGCAGAACCAGATGGACCCGCGCCGACTGGACGTCGATCAGTGTGCCCACGGTATGCTCAAGCTCGCCTTCCAGAGCCCGCTGGTAATTCACCTGCTCGTCAAACTCCGATCCCACCCAGTTCGGCTTGTCGAATAACTCGAAGCCCAGCCGCCCGCTCTTCACTCCGCCCTTGGCGGCGGTCAGCAAGCGAGCTTTATCCAGCTGCGGCGCGGGTACCCGGATTCCCGAACCGTTCTCCGTCGGCTCATAAGGGATCTGCGCCTGGGCCAGAAGCTGGCCCGTCGCTCGCGCGTCCTCAGGGTCGAGATCCGCGTATAAAATCCGCCAATCGGTCCGCAGCCCATACCACAGCAGACCGCCGACCAATAGACCAAGAAGCACCCCCGCCGCCATGGCCCAACCCCGCTGCCCGGGCAGCATAGTCGCCCAGCGAACCCGAGCCAGGCCCCACAACGCGGCGGCGCGGTCCCCCAGGTCGGGTTGCCCGGGCCTGACAGGTGCGCTCTTCTCCAATTGTGTTCCGGTTGCCATGCCTTGTCTTTACCACCGCTTTCCCGCTGCTTAAAACTGCATCCCGATTACCGATTGGTAGGCCTGCACGGCTTTGTTGCGCACCGCCAGCGTCAGTTCAAAGGCCATGCTTGCTTTCTGGGTGGCGATCATCGCCGTGTGCACGTCGACGCCGGAGCCGGTCATCAGCCCGGTGACGGCGGTGTGCGCCTGATCTTCCAGCTTGCTCACCTGGGCGATTGAATCCGTCAGCAGGTCGCCGAACGGCGTGGATGGAGCTGTCTGGCTCGCCGGCGAGCTTCCCGGCGAACCGCCAAGCCCGGTCGGTGCCTGAGAAATCCCTGCCGCGACCGTCATGGGGCTGATTCCGCTGATCATTTCTTCTACCTGCGCTTTCCGTTGCTGACTCCATCCAATGCATGGCCCCCAACAGGCGGCGCTCAAGACTTGGCAATCTCCAGCGCCGAGGTGATCATGCCCTTTTCGGCTTGCACTGCTGAGCCATTCAGTCCATAAGCACGCGTTGCCCCCATCAGGTCCACCATCTCTGTGAGGGGATTAATGTCCGGATACGAGACATAGCCGTCAGGACCGGCGTCGGGGTGTCCCGGATCGTACCGTTTGAGCGGAGCCGAAGGATCCTCGACCACGCCGGCAATATGCACGCCCGGAGCCACCTGTCCAGACCCTCCCGCATTCAACGCCTGCATGGAAAACTCGCCCGCCGCTCCCGCCTGAGAACTTCCCGATGCGCCTGCGAGAGAGTCGGCAAACTCCGGATCGCCCGGGTTGGCGGCAAACACCACATGCTGCCGGCGGTAGGGACCACCGGAATCGGTTCGCGTCGTCTCCGCATTGGCCATATTGGCTGCAACTACCTCGGCCCTCATCCGCTCGGCCTGCATTGCGCTGCCCGAGGTCTCCATCAATCCAAACAGGTTCATCGTGAAACTCCTCCAAGCAGCTTCCAGCTTCTAGCTGCTAGCTCCTAGCTCTCCAACAAATCGCATCTTCGTTCATTGTTGATTCGACGGAGGTGTTCATCTCCAACCTTGTCCTGTCCGGCCTCTCGGCTGGAAGCTAGTAGCTAAAAGCTAGAAGCGAGAAGCTGTCTCCGTTACTTGTCGGCGTGGATAGCGTCCATCACGCGCTGATTCTCGCTGCGCAGCAGCGTCACGCCCACCTTGAACCGGAGCTGCGCCTCGGCCAGGTTCAGGCTCTCGCGGTCCACGGTCACGTTGTTGCCGTCTGGACGCGAGATCAGCCCGTCGACCGGTTTGACCCTCACCTTCGCCGCCGCGCGCCCGGAATCCACGTCCGTCATGGCGCCTCGCATTTCGGCCTCAAAGTCCATCCCCATGGCCTTGTACCCGGGTGTGTCCAGGTTGGCCATGTTGGCCGCGGTCAGTTTGGCCTCCGCCGTGGCCAGATCCAGATACCTGGCTAGCTGGTCGCTCAAACGGGTTTCAATCTCCATGCTCATTGAAATTCCCCCTCCATTACCCCTCAGTTGATCGCATACCCGAAGTCAATCTCCCGCGCCGTCAACACAGAATCGTCGCCGGCCAGAATGGCGCCGCGTTCCAGCACATGCTCCAGTTCCCGCACGTTGCCGGGCCACTGGTGTGCGGAGAGTTTCTTCAGAGCGCCGGCGTCCACGCGCTTCACCGGCTCTTCCCGGCCCATTTTGGCCATGAAGTGGTTCACCAGCAGCGGCAGGTCCTGCGCGTGCTCTGACAGCGACGGAGTACGGATGAGGAACACTGCCAGGCGATAGTAGAGATCGGATCGAAAGCCGCCCGTCAGGGTCTGCTTGGCCAGCTCCTGGTGGGTGGCGGCCACAATCCGCACGTCCACCTTCACGGTCTCGTTGTCACCCACGCGCTGCAGCTCGCCGCACTCCACAAAGCGAAGCAGCTTGGCCTGAAGCGCCAGCGGCATCTCGCCGATCTCGTCCAGAAACAGCGTGCCGCCATCGGCGGACTCAATGCGTCCGGTGCGCCCGCTGACCGCGCCGGTAAACGCGCCGCGGGTGTGCCCGAAGAGTTCGGCTTCAAGCAACGCTTCCGGAATGGCCGCACAATTGATGGCGACAAAGGGCTTACGGCTTCTGGTCGACAGCCTGTGCAGGGCCTCGGCAACCAGTTCCTTTCCTGAGCCGGTAGGCCCCTCAATCAGTACGGGAGTGGATCGCGCGGCAACCAGCCGGATGCGGCGGCTGACCTCAAGCATGCAGTTTGCGTTTCCGATCAGCTCCGGAAGACGCTCAACGGGCGCGGCCGCGGTTTCGTGAACCGGCGTTTCGACTCGAAAGGGTATGGCAGAACAGAGGCTCGGCTGGCGGGTGGCTGGAGTGGACTCGACAACACGGGACAAGGAAGCTGCCGGCGGGCTGGCGGGATGGACCGTGCTCTGCCCGGAATCCCCATCTCCTGTGGCCGTGCTTGAATCGCTCAACCCGGGCGCGGTGTTCCAGATCGCGGTGTCGGTATCCTGGCTGCGGCGAAGCGCGTAAAGCAGTTCCTGGCGATAGGGGCCTCGGGGGCATTCCTGAATCGAAGAACTCTCCGTGGTCAGCATGTCCACCTTGGGAAAGGAATCGCGGAATCCCGTCAGAAACTCCCCCATGTCGAGATCGGGCAGCCAGGAGTCGACGATCATAGCTTCTGGAGCCGCGGCCTCGGCCTCAGCCCAGGCTTCGGCCCCGCTCTCTACCGCGCGCACTTGCCAGCGCAGGCCGGTAAGTATGTCGGAAAGGCGCTGGCGAAAACTCGAATCGCTGCTGGCTACCAGTGCGGTGCGCTGACGGGGGCGGCTCGAAGTTGCAAGTGCGGTAACTGGAATGGGCTGCATGGGAGATCTCCTTACCAATGAAAGTGGATGAAAATGAGTGCGTTTAAGAGACCGCGCCGACTGCCGCGGGCCTAGCCGATGCGACTGGCTGGATGGAAGCCGGCGAGAGCGCCAGGTCGGCTTCAGAGGGCACCGTGTAGCCATGTCCGCGCACCGTCCTGATCAGTTGACCGGGGGCGGGATCCTTGAGCTTGCGGCGCAGATAATTCACGTAAACATCCACAATGTTGGTGGTTTGGGTCGGCTCAAGGTTCCACACCGAATCCAGCAGTTCGACCCGCGAAACACACTGGCCACGATTGAGCATCAGGTGTTCGAGCAATGCAAACTCCTTGTTGGTGAGCACGATTCCCTGCGATCCGCGGCGGGCCGTGTGATCCATCCGGTCGAGTTCGAGATCCCCGGCCCGCAACTGCAGCCTCGCCTCCCTCTTGCGGCGAAGCAGCGCCCGGCAGCGCGCCCGCAGTTCGTGCAGGCTGAAGGGCTTGATCATCATGTCGTCGGCCCCCAGGTCGAGACAACGGACCCGCATGTCAACCTCCTGCCGTGCCGTCAGGACCAGAACCGGGAGGTCCGCTTCCAGAGCCCGCAGCTCCTGCAGCACCTGCTCGCCGTCCTTGACGGGCATGTTCAGATCCAGGATGGTCAGATCCGGCAGCTCCTGGCGGAATGCCTCGATGGCCGCCCCCCCGTCGTGAACCAGATGAACGCGGTGTCCATCGGCCTCCAGCCCCCGGCTCACAAACATCCCCAGCGCCTTGTCGTCTTCAGCGATCAATAGCCTCATGGCACCCTTTCTTTCTGGCGGCGTCATTGCCTTGTACCGCCTGCCTGCCCAACCAAATCTCGTTCAAACTTGTCTTCCAGCGGCTCGCCTTAGCGTGTGCTAACAACTGGTACCCCTCCACCTTCTCGCGAGATGGGGAAGAACTCAAGATTGGAAATGGGAAAGAAGGGGAGGGGGTTCCGGGAGTGGGTTTGAGGGGAAAGAGTGTCCTGAAAAAAGCCAATGAACATCGGTGTGTGATGGATGGCACAGAAAATCAAGCAGTCGTGGCTGAACGCGGTTTTGGGACCGCCAGGATGCCAATTCTGCTTCGCGCTTCTTAGCGCAGAAAGCCCTTATCCACCGATGGCTCTCGACGCCTTCCTGCGAGCGCGCGATTCCGCCTTGTCCCGGTACATTGCAGCGTCGGCACGAGACAGGACTCCCTTGATTGATTCGCCACTTCGGTGGTCAGCGAAGCCAATCGAGGCGTCCACCCGAAGCTTGCAGGGGCCGGATCGTCCCTGAAGCGTGTAACTTCCGCAAATCCAATTCCTCAGGCGATCGATCTGTGCGCTCGCCTCCGAACTCCCGCAATCCAGCAGAATGATGAATTCGTCCCCGCCCCAGCGTCCGATTACGTCTTTGGAACGGCATGCCGACTGCAGCTCGGTGGCAAACTGCTTCAGCAACTCATCGCCCACCAGGTGTCCATGATCGTCGTTCACCTTCTTGAATCCGTCGATGTCGACAATGGCCACCGACAGCGGAACATTGGCTGCAATCCGGCGCTCAAGTTGGTTTTCCACGAAAAGACGGCTGCGCAACCCGCTCAGAGCATCGCGAGAAGCAACCTCTTCGGCCTCCTCCAGCTTGACTTGATAGGTCGAGACCTGTGCCTGAAGCTGCTCAACAAGAGCCTTGCCCTCGGTCGCCATGCGATCGATTGAGGTCTTCAACTCCACCGCGCTGGCCTTGATGGAGGAGCGAATCTCCGTCAAGTCTTCCAACGTCGCGATTCGCTGAAGCCTGGCTGTAACATCGTTCATCTGCCCGGAACAACGCGCGTCTCGTGCCCCCACCGACTCGGCTGTGCGGGCCATTACGATCAGCAATTCCCGCACTTCTTCGGTCTTTCGGCGATAATGACCGGCTGTGCGCTGGCCCCAATCCTGCAAGTTCTGTCGGACGCTTCTCTCCGTCGACTCTAACGCCTCTCGGCTTGAATCCCGCGAAAGCCTGGCTTCGATTTTGTCCAGGCTGGCCTTCAGTTCCTTCCCAACGGGTTGGCAGGCGCACAAACTGCAATTGCCCATCTCGACAAGGGAAGCGCGATACGCCGCCACGGCAACAGAAAGAAGATCTTCCTGAGCCGGCTCGGCGTCGGTGGTGGTGTCAATCTGAGGGGAATCGAGATACTTCTTTAACGAGATCATTTGCCCCTGGATGAGCCCTGCTCGCACTAACCCGATGCGCGGCCAATCCAAGTAGCCTATCGGCAAAGTGCTGCTTTCTCTCTAGCCACTTTCTAAAAAACCTTTGACCCCAAAACGAATTCAAGACAATTCCTCCGATTGCCGAACGAAGTTCCCCTCACCAACGGAGACCTTTTTGAGTTACTCTACGGGTTGAACTCATGCCAAATCCAAAGTCAGCGAAGAAACCGGCCGCAACCAAACAGCCGAAGGCCAAGCCCCGCAAGTCCCTGCGCCGGGGAGATCTCGCGCCCGACCGGATAGCCGCAATTCTGAAGGCGTTAGACGAAGCCTATCCCAACGTCAAATGCGCGCTCACCCATCGCTCGGCGTGGGAGTTGCTGGTCGCAACCATCCTTTCCGCGCAATGCACCGACGTTCGCGTAAACATCGTCACGCCCGATTTGTTCCGCCGCTACCCTGACCCGCCGGCCATGGCCCAGGCGACCCTCCCGGATCTCGAAGCCCTGATCCGGACAACCGGCTTCTTCCACAACAAGGCAAAGTCAATTCAGGGAGCCGCGCGCAAAGTGGTTGCGGAGTTTGCCGGTCAAGTTCCTCAAACCCTGGCCGAGCTCATTACCATTCCCGGCGCCGCCCGCAAGACCGCCAACGTCGTCCTTGGAGTCTGCTTCGCCAAGGCCGAAGGAGTTGTGGTGGACACGCATGTCTTCCGCATCGCGCGCCGCCTCGGCCTGGCAAAAGCGGACACGCCCAAGAAGGTGGAGCAAGATCTGATGCGCGTGATTCCTCAGAATCGCTGGATCGACTTCTCGCACCAGATCATTCATCTTGGCCGCCAGGTCTGCGAAGCACGAAAGCCCAAATGCGACCGCTGCAACCTGGAACAGCTCTGCCATTCCAGCGACAAAACCTGGCAGTCGTGAGAAGCAGTCGGTGAAGCTGTGCCCCATTCATCGGACGATTTTGTCCGATGAGTGGGAGTCCGCAGAGCTCCATCATGTCCTGTTTTGTTGGACCTGCATTTTTGTTTCTTCTTAGACCGGCAAAGAACTGACTGCAAAGAACTGACTGCTTTGAAAGGACACGACTTCAGTCGTGCCAAAATCTAGCCCGAAACATCGTGGGCTTTAGCCCCTGAGGGATGCATCCCAGGCGCATAATCCGAGCTCGATCACTTCTTCCGCTGCCACTGAAGCGCGCCTCAACCTGCTTAGCTCTGGAACAAATGCACTACCGCGGCAATCAGTCCCGGAATATCCGAAGGATTCGCCTCAATCGCAGGCTCCCAACCAAGTTGCCGCAGCGTCCCGCTGGTGATGGGTCCAATCGACACCGCCGGAACCCCCGCAAACGGCCACTGAACTCCAGCCGCACGAGCCGCCTCCGCAAGATGAGTCACGCTCGACGAACTGGTGAATGTCGCCGCATCAATTCCCTTCTCCAGTGCCGCGCGTAGCTGCTCCGGCGCAGCCTCCGGCAAAATGTTCCGGTAAGCATCCACCACATCCACTTGAGCGCCCGCTTCCCGCAGAGCATCCGGGATCACATCCCGTGCAATCGCAGCCCTCACCAGCAGAACTCGCAGCCCAACCGCCTTTGGTCCGACGCCTTCGAGCAATCCTGCCACCAATTCCTCGGCCACGTAATCTTCCGGGACAAACGCCACTCTCAGTCCCTCTCGATGGGCAGCCGTGGCAGTTGCCTGGCCCACTGCGGCAATCTCAAGTGAGTGCGGCTGCTGAAGATTAATCTCCAAAGTAGAGGCCCGATCGCTCATCGCCCGGACCGCATTCGCGCTGGTCAAAATCAACCAATCGTATCGCTCAAGCCGCCCCAGTGCCGCATCCAGAGCCGCATACGACTCCGGCGGCCGAATCTCAAGCACCGGAACCTCAACCGGCTCAGCCCCCTGCGCGCGTAGTCCTTCGCTGAGCTTCCCGGCCTGATGCAGAGCGCGAGTCACCATCACACGCCGGCCGGCCAGTGGCTGCGAACTCATTGGGAAACCTCGCCCGCGGCCTCAAGCAGCGGCCCCGCGCCGGCCTCGATAAGCATGGTAGCCACCACGCGCCCCAATGCAACGGGATCGGAATCGCCGTGCTGGGTGCGATGGAATATGCGCACCGCCTCGCCCGTAGCCGGGTTGGCTACGACCGCGAATACCTCGTCGAACAAGTCGAACAAGTCGCCGCTGACATCCTGCCCCACCCTGCAATGAATGCCGATAGGGACCTGGCATCCACCGCCCAGCGCAGCCAAAGCCGCCCGTTCGGCGGTCACGGCAAACCGGGTTGCCGCATCGTCAAGGAATGCAACCGCCGCCATGGTTGCTCCATCGTCCTTTCGCGTCTCAATCCCCAGCGAACCCTGGCCGGCTGCCGGGCAAAAGTCCTTCGGATCGAGCCGCTCCCGCACCCATTCGGTCTTCTCCAACCGGTCGAGACCGGCCGCTGCCAGCAGAATCGCGTCCACCTGACCCTCGGCCAGCTTGCGCAGGCGCGTGTCCACATTGCCGCGAAACTCAATGGGCTCAATGTCCGGCCGCAGCGCCTTCAACTGGGCGCGGCGTCGCTGGCTGCTGGTGCCCACGCGAGCGCCAGGCGGCAAAGACGCAAGGTTCGGATAGTGAACCGAAACAAACACATCCCTCGGATCGACGCGAGCAGGCGTAGCGGCCAGAACGAAGGGAGCCGGCAATTCCGTCGGCAGATCTTTCAAAGAATGGACCGCGAGATCGACCCGACCGGCGGCAAGCGCTTCCTCGATCTCCTTGGTAAACATGCCTTTTGATCCAACCTGCGCGAAGGTAACCTCCTGCAGGCGGTCCCCGGTGGTCTTGATGATTTCGATTTCAACCGAATGGCCCTCAGCGCGCAGAAGGTCTGCGATGTGGTGGGCCTGCCACATCGCCAGTTGCGACCCGCGGCTTCCAATGCGCAGGTTCATCGGCGAACCTCCTCGCCCGCTTCGCGAGCGGATTCCGCAGCCGGCTGTTCCGCATCGGCGTTGGGTTCAATTTGCCACGCTTCGCACAGTGCATCCAGGCGGGCCGTGTTGCCTTCGCGGGCGGCCTGCTTCAGGGCCTGCATCGGCGGATGGAGAAACTTGTTCATCAGTCCGCGCGTAAGCGCCTCCACAGCAGCGGATTGTTCGGTGGTCAGCGGGCCCAGCCGCGCCTGCACACGCCGTAACTCAGCCTGCCGTATTTGCTCTCCATGCCGCTGCAACGCCACAATCGCGGGTCCGGCCGTAGTCACCGTGCGTTGCCGTTGCTGGAACCGCTCCACCTCGCCCGCGATCAGCGTTTCGGCGTTGCTGGCCTCCCGGCTCCGCTCCACCAGGTGAGCTGCCGCCACTTGCTGAAGGTCGTCGATATCGTAGACAAAGATGCCTTCCAGCTTCCCCATGGCCGGCTCAACATCGCGCGGGACCGCAATGTCGATAAAGAACATAGGCCGGTTCCGGCGCAATTGCATGAACTTCTGCCCATGCTCGCGCCGGAAAATAGGGTGCGGCGCACCGGTGGAACTGATTACGATGTCGGCGCTCGAGGCTGTCTCGTACAGCTTTTCAAAGGGAACGACCTGCGGAGCCACCGCGCCATGAAACTCCTCCGCCAGGCGTCGAGCTCGCTCGTAGGTGCGGTTGGTTACCAGAATGGTTCCCGCCCCCTGCTGCACCAGGTGCCGCGCGGCAAGTTCGCTCATTTTACCCGCGCCTACCAGGAAGACGGTCCGCCCTTGCAGCGATCCGAATATTTTGCGCGCCAGGTCCACCGCAACCGAGGCAATGGAGACGGAATTCGAGCCAATCTCAGTCTCGGTTCTCACCTTCTTGGCCGCGGCAAACGTGCTTTGCAGCAGGTGATCCAGCAGCCCGCCCACAGTGCCGGACTCCCGCGCCACTGCAAACGCCTCCTTCACCTGTCCGAGAATCTGCGGCTCACCCACAACCATGGAGTCAAGACTCGCGGCCACGCGGAACAGATGCCTTACCGCCTCGCGGTCGCGGTGCTGGTAGATGTGGGGCGCAAGCAGGGCCGGGTCGAGCCCGAAATGCTGATGGAGAAAGCCAGTCAAATCAACGTCAGATTCGGTCGCGGCCAGCAACTCCACACGGTTGCAGGTGGAGACAATCATGCATTCGCTTACGCCCGGCACCGACGCCAGAGCGCGCGTGGTCTCGGGCAAATCGTCACGCGAGATCGCGATTCGCTCGCGCAACTCGATGGGCGCGGTCTTGTGATTGACGCCAATGAGCGCGAGGGTCATTTCGCACCGAACCCATGTACGCGGCTGACCAGATTGGCCGCCCACACTGCCATCATCACCAAAAAGAATGTGCCGGAGAGGTAAGCAGCCCTGCGGCCACGGAGGCCCGAGCTGCGGCGAGCCCAGAGCAGAACAACGTAAATTGCCCAAACTACGAACGCGGCAATGATGTTGGGATCGAGAAAATAGGATGCGCCCAGGGGCGTTTCCTGCAGCAGAATGGAGCCGATGACCAGCCCGACTGTCATGCAGGGAAAGCCGAATTCCAGCGTGGCCAGGGCGATTCTTTCCAGGGTGTCGAGAGGCGGAAGCCAGTCGAACGGCGCCCACCAGGAATCCTGGCCAGGCCTCCGCTTGCTCTTGATGCGGCGTTCCTGCAGTAGGTAGAGCAAAGAGGCCAGGACGCTGAAACAGAGCGCCGCATAGGCTAAGATCAGCGCGGCAATATGGGCCAGAAGCCAGCTTTTGCGCACCCCCTCAGAGGCGAAATAGTAGCGATCCTGCCCCAGCATGGGAATAAGGATCAGGAAGAAGGTGGCCGGCAAGGCGAAGATTCCAAACGAGATTGCGTCGTAGAACCACAACACCAGAAAGAACAGTCCGGCGACGGCAAAGCCCAGCAACGATTCCACTTCCCGAATACCGACCGGCATCCAGCGATGCGCCTGGATCAACATCTCGACAGCGGAGACGAAATGAAAGAAGAAAGCCAATCCTGCCAGGTGGACGCAGATTTTGCGCCAGCGGAGCAGGTTATAGAGCACGGCCGGAAACACAGCGACACATGCCGCCGCGTAGAGAATAGCCGCAACTCTTAGCCAAAGCAGATACATACCGTTGTTTACCTTAAGGCGTAAGCACTAAGTATACTGTGACGCAAATCACCAAAAGGCGAGGCTCAAGGGTCGGGATCAAGGCTCAGGCAAAACTTGGCGCGGGCGCCGATGAGAAAAACTTGGCTTCTTAATTCCATCCATAATGGTGGGTGCCCCAGGTCTCGCTTCTGAGACCTGGGAAACAACCATCTACACGACCGCAGCTCTAGTGGCGATGTCCCCCGGAATGTCCACCGCCGCGATATCCAGGTAACGCGTGCTCGCCACCGCTCTCGTGACCAGCGTTGCCCACATTGCCGCGCCCGTCCCGCGCCTCATTGCCCTGAAAGTGGTTGAACCGCACCGCGCCACGTTCAGGCACCGGCCCTCTGTATCCGTTGTGGGGGTCAAAGCGGTTGTCAACATGGCCATAGAATCCGCCGCCGCCATGAAACCATGGCCCGGCTCCAAGAAACACTCCGCCAACAAACCAGTCAGGCCCGTAGTAACCGTAGGGGGAACAATCGTAGGGTGCGTAGTCGAAGTACCCATAGGGGCATTCAGGCGCCACTCCAATTGAGACGCCTACCTGAGCCGACGCCATGGATGGAATGCTGAGCAACGCAACTGCAAGAACTGAGAACACAAGAACTTTACCGTGGGACATGTTATCTCCTTGCCCGCTTAGAGCCATATAGAACTCCGTGAGTTGTACGGCGGGTCAGATTACGGGGCCGATGTCGAGAAAAAACTGAGGAAGCATCACCTTATTTTTCTTTTAGATAGCCCCTGCCATTTCCGAAGCTCGATTTGCTATTCTCTGCTCAGGCCAATCCTCTCCGCTCACTCTGCTCTTTGGTCGAGTAAACTTGCTCCACACCACTTATGCCCTTCTCTCCAGGCGATAAAGTCGGCCGGTATGAGATCCTCGCGCCCATCGGCGCCGGCGGGATGGGTGAGGTCTTTCGCGCCAAAGACTCCGCGCTGGAGCGCCACGTCGCCATCAAGGTATTACCCGCACACCTGGTGGCCGATCCCTCCGCTCGCGAACGCCTGCGCCGCGAAGCTCTCGCAGCCGCATCGCTCGATCATCCTTTCATATGCAAAGTCTTTGAGATTGGCGAGGCCGATGGCGCGATGTTCCTGGTGATGGAATTCGTCGCCGGGGAAACGCTCTTTCAGCGTATGCAGGCCGGTCCGTTGCCCCTCGCCGAAGCGCTGCTGATTGCCCGCGAGGTTGCCGAAGCGCTGGAAGCGGCGCACAAAAACCTCTTCCTGCATCGCGATCTCAAGCCGGCCAATGTCATGATGACCCAGGGCCATGTCAAGGTCATGGACTTTGGGCTGGCCAAGCAATTCGATAGTGGCTTTGCTGACCCGGCCGCAGTCACGGTCGCCGTCAGCCCGGCGCTCACCGCACAAGGCATGGTGGTGGGCACTCCCGATTACATGTCTCCCGAGCAGGTTCGCGGCGTACCTCTTGACCAGCGCTCCGACCTGTTCGCGTTCGGCATTCTGCTCTACGAGCTGGTGATGGGCGCGCATCCCTTCCGGCGCGCCTCGGCCACTGAGACCATGGCGGCTATTCTGCGCGATCCGCCCAACCTCGACGGGAATTTGCCGCAAGGCCTCATGATTCTCATCCGGCGATTGCTGGCCAAGTCCAGCGACCAGCGCTACCAGTCCATGACCGATGTGATTGCCGACTTGCTTCGCCAGACGGCAGCGGCCTTAGCTCCCTCAGAGGAGCCCGCCGCCCCCCCCATTCCGCTCATCGGGCGCGAGGTCGAGTT
>Ga0302195_10002039_pt1 | contig 15990 bp, 14 predicted proteins | sample II_Bog_N1_2_FD_198778 | JGI IMG/M metagenome (GOLD analysis project Ga0302195, IMG submission 198778) | Peat permafrost microbial communities from Stordalen Mire near Abisko, Sweden - II_Bog_N1_2 | ecosystem: Environmental > Terrestrial > Soil > Wetlands > Peat | place: Sweden: Abisko...
CCGACGTTGCGCGTTCGTACGGTCAAGCCATTGATCTCGCCGATCACCTTGGTGACTTTGTAGCCGGGCAGGTCATTGGTCGTCACAATCAACATGAAGCCTCCTTGGTTCTAGGCCAACTCTACGTCGTGGTCTCGGGCGTACTTTCAATGCGATTGTTCGTGCTTTCGAGTTGGAAATAGCGATGGGCTTCACCGTTTAAGGTTGGAACGCACAGAAAGAGCGCCATGAACCACCGAAAACCATCAAAACTATTGTTGAGAACCTGCCTCACCGTCCTGCTCGGTGCGTGCGCATGCGTGGTGCCGGCGAGTGCCGCCTCTGCAGCGAAGTCGTCCAGTCCCACCCAACAGATCATCTCGAATGGCTACTCGAGCATCAACACCATCCGATCATTCTTCTTCTGCGAGACCGCGGCGTGCAAGAAAGATAAGAAGGCGACGGCCACCAGCGCAGCGGTCGCGATGAATTATCTCGAAGGTGAGGCGAGTGCGCTGAAGCCATCCAACGCTCCCAAGTCCCAACGTCCGATTCTGAAGAAGTTCATCGATGACGTGACCACACTCGCCAAGGTGTACTCCGTGTACTCAACTGAGACGACCTCCACCGAAATTGCCACGAACACTGGCGTTCTCTACTACGTGTCGGCCAACGTGGGGTCAGACATCTATCTATTGACCAGCGCAGTCGCCGCTAGCAAGGTCATCTTTGCCGATTGGGGAGTGGGTGCAGTGGCGGTTCTTTACACGATGCAAGTGGACAACCAAGTACTCACTTCGAAGAAATCGAACGCTGCGACTGACATTGGCGCAATTAACGACCTCGAACAGGACGCCGTTGCCCTGCGCAAAGACGCTAACGGACCGAGCGAGCACTTTAACGCCCTCTTGGTGACTTTCGCGAACGCGCAAGTGGAGGTTTGCAAGGCCGAAAGAGACATACTTGAGAAGAAGAAGTCGTCGCTCACGAACGCGCAACTCAAGGCAGACATTTCGAAGATCGCCGTTCAGTTCGCCAAGATCGTGGACCTGCAGAAGACACTTTCCAAGTAATCAAGTGAAGGGGACGGTACCTAACGTGGCTAATCAAGCATTGCTCGTGATGGACATGCAAAATGGCATCGTCGAACGCTACGCCGACAAGGTCGAACCACTCCTTGGAACCCTTGGTGCCGCTCTGGTGGCGGCCAGGGCGAAGGCGATGACCGTAATCTTTGTACGCGTCGCGTTTCGAGAAGGTGCTCCCGAGGCGAGTGCCAAGAACAAGTCCTTCGCCGCTCTCGCCGGTTCGCCAGCAATGGATGAGACTTCCTACGCCACGCAAATCCACGAGCGTCTTGCCCCCTTGGCGGGTGAACTATTGGTCACCAAGCGGCGAGTGAGTGCCTTTGCGGGCAGCGATCTCGACGTCGTGCTGCGGACTAAAGGCATCGATACGCTGGTTCTGAGCGGGATCGCGACCAGTGGCGTGGTCCTTTCGACCCTTCGCGAAGCGGCGGATCTTGATTTCGACTTGACGGTCCTGAGCGACGGCTGCGCCGACGCCGACCCTGAAGTTCATCGTGTGCTCACCGAAAAGGTCTTCGTACGCCAAGCGAACGTCCTCACCACTCAGGAGTGGATCAAACAGCTGACGTAGTCGCTACGCGAGGAGCTTCTCTTGCTCGAAGACGCTCTTGCGGTCGAGTACCAGCGTGGCGCCGAAGCTCAGCACCAGGGTCACGAGTACCCCGAGGTTGGCGTACGCCCAGGCACCGGTTTTGCCCCCGAGACCAAACGGTTGGAGCAGATAGCCCTGCCAGGTCAACCACGACGCGTAGGTATTCGTGACGAGTCCCCAGCCAATGAAGCTCGTCACGATGATCGTGAGGATCGGCACGGTTCGCACGTCACCGTAGCGACCCGCAGTACTGAAAAGGTCGACGTCGGAGTAATCCTTCTTTCGAAGTATGAGGTCGGCGAGGAATACCCCGCACCAAGCGGCAATGAGTACGCCCACGGTGATGAGAAATCCCTCGAACTGGTAGATGAAGTTGCCCGAGATGAAGACGATGTATACCGTGCCGATGATCATGATCACGCCATCAACTCCAGCCGCGGCGTAGCGGGGAATCTTAAGACCGGCCGACAATAACGAGAGCCCGGATGAATAGATGTCAAGGACCGCTCCGCCCACCAGGCCGAGTATGGCGACTATGGCAAAGGGCACCAGGAACCACGTGGGCAGGATGGTCGCGAGGGCACCGACTGGTCCGTAGACGCTGCCGTTGACGTCGTTGGTGAACGTGTGCGAGGACCCAGCGAGTAGGAGGCCGAAGAGCAAGAGGATGAGCGGCGCAACCGACGATCCGAACGTGGTCCACCAGACGACGCCCTTGGTCGAGGCGTTGCGCGGCAGATAGCGCGAATAGTCCGCCGCTGCGTTCACCCAACCGAGCCCGAAGCCCGTCATGACAAAGACGAGTGCACCAATGAGATGTTGGGTCGATCCTGAAGGTATGTGTGACACCACGTGCCATTTGATGTGGTGAAGGGTCAAAACGATGAAGAATACGGTGAGCACGCCGGTCACTACCGTGATGACCGCTTGCATTCGCATGATCAGGTCAAAGCCCATCACGCCGCCGCCCACGATGAGGGCTCCGATGACGATAAGGGCGATGACCTTGACGCCGGTGCCGCCGCCCCAGCCCAGACGGGTGAAGACCGTTGAGGTGGCGAGCACGGCGATGACCATGAGAAAGGTCTCCCACCCAACGCACAGCAACCAGGAGATGAACGAAGGTAGTCGATTACCTCGGATCCCGAACGCAGCTCGGCTGAGAACCATGGTCGGCGCCGAGCCGCGCTTGCCGGCGATGGCGATAACGCCGCAGAGGACGAAGCTCACGGTGATGCCGATGAAACCTACGACAATGGCTTGCCAGAACGAGATGCCAAAACTGAAGACGTACGCGCCGTAGCCGAGACCGAGCACGGAGACGTTCGCGCCGAACCATGGCCAAAAGAGTTCACGAGGATTGCCTTTGCGCTCAGACTCCCCGATGACGTTGATGCCGTTCTCTTCCACTCGGAGCGCGGTGCCGCCTCCTGTGCCAAGTATTTCGGCGAGTTCATCGTTCACTGGTCCTCCTCGGGGCCAAGAAAAATCTTTGGATTGATTTTACCCAGATGTGCAACCCCGATTGAGAGCTTTATCCATGTATTCGTCAGCGTTGATGACGTTCGAGCGTTGGCCACGTTGAGAGTACGTTGAAGTCCATGGTGAGGGGAGATGACCGAGTGCGCGGTGGCGACCCAGATCGTGCCCACGCGACATTGTCGGGTCTCGCCATTGGCGACGCACTGGGAATGCCGACGCAGTCGCTCTCACGTCAAGAAATCGTTGAACAGTTTGAGACGATTCTCACCACATTCCACCCTTCTCGTCCCAATCATCCCTTCGCGCCAGGACTGGCCGCGGGAACGATCACCGACGACACCGAACAGACCCTGATCTTGGCGGACGAATTATTGCTGGCGAACCAAGAGTTCGATGCCCGTCATTACGCTTCCCGATTAGTCAAATGGGAACAAGATGTCAAAAAGCGAGGGCTGTTGGACCTCCTCGGGCCTTCTACCAAGCGAGCGCTGCTCAATATTGAGTCCGGTATGGACGTCGCCGACGCCGGTAAGGGTGGCTCCACCAATGGCGCGGCGATGCGGATCGCCCCGGTGGGCATCGTTTCTTCCAGCGCGAACGTTACTGCTCTGGTCGCACGGGTGCTCGAGGTGAGTGTTCTCACTCACAACACCACCGTTGCCCTCAGTGGCGCGGCCGCCATAGCCGGAGCGATCAGCGCGGGTATTGACGGAGGATCACTTGACGAGGCCCTCGAGGTGGCGTTGGGAGCCGCCAGTTCCGTGGAATCGAGTTATGACCCAGGAGGTCCCGCCCTCGTCAGTACCAAGATCGAGCACGCGGTAGCGATAGGTCGCCAATGGAGCGGCACGTCGCTCATCGAGATGATCACCAAGGAGATTGGAACGAGTCTGGCGAGCGAAGAGTCAGTTCCGGCGGCGTTCGCGGTTCTCGCGGCGAATCGTGACGATGGGTGGATGGCGTGTCGAATTGCCGCATCGCTCGGTGGTGACACCGACACCATTGGCGCCATGGTCGGAGCCATGAGTGGTGCCTTGCGCGGAACAGACACATTTCCTTCGTGGGCGATTGAGAAAGTCGAACGCACGAACAACCTGCATCTAGCAAGCATCGCCCGCCGACTACTCCTTCTGCGTCGATAAAGTGAGACGCACATGACATCGTCTCCTCGATTCCTTGGTCTGGACACGATCATGATTGACGTTGTGGTGAAGATCGCTGCGTTACCCGAGCGAGGGCTCGACGAGGTCGCGTCCGGTCGACTGGTGACGGCGGGAGGAGGATTTAACGCTCTGAGTGCGGCAGTTCGCCAAGGAATGGCGGCCACCTATCTTGGCCAACTGGGGAGTGGACCTTTCGCGGACATCGCGCGTCAGTCACTCCATCGAGAAGGAATCGATGCGCCAATTCCGTCTCGCAGCGACCTTGACCTCGGCTTGTGCTTGGTGCTGGTGGAGGACGACGGTGAAAGGACCTTCGTCACCTCGCCGGGAGCCGAGGGCCAGCTTCGCGCGAGTGAATTGGCAACCGTCGAGATTTTCGCAGGTGACGTGCTGTTCATGTCTGGTTATGACTTCGTGTATCCCGAGATCGGTGGCGAGGTGATCGCATGGCTGCGCACGATTCCCGAGGAAGCGCTCGTGGCCTTCGATCCTGGTCCGCGCGTGATGGACATTCCTTCTAAAGTGCTCGAGGAGGTGTTTGCTCGAACCGACTGGTTGTTGTGCAACGCACACGAGGCGAAGGCGCTCGCGGTTGACGTTGAGCTAACGGCCGCAGCTGAGCGTCTACTCGAGCGAACTGGGCGCGTGGGCGTCGTGATCCGTGACGGTGCCGAAGGCTGCCATGTCGCGAGGCGAGGTGAGGAGACTCTGCACGTTCCCGCCGTCGTGACAGAAGTGGTGGACACCAACGGGGCCGGTGACGTGCACAACGGCGTGTTCCTCGCCGAGGTTTCCCGTGGTGTGAGTGTCCTTGAGGCCTCACGGCGGGCAAATATCGCCGCTTCGATAGCGATCGGTCAGTTAGGGCCCGCGACGTGCCCCGATCGCGCAGTGGTAAGTGAAGCTCTGGCGCGCGCTTATTAGAAGAAGCTCGCGTTTGCTCTAATGTCGCCTGTAGCACGGGGGACGATGAAGCGCTACGAACCATTCGAAGGGACTATCGGTCGTACTCTGGCGGACTCGACGCCGTGGTGGCCCACTGCGAAGCACGCCGAGCCTGGAGCGCCCAATGTCGTGGTGATTCTGATTGACGACCTCGGCTTTGCGCATTTCAACTGCTTCGGTTCAGAGTTAGTGACGCCACACATCGACGACCTCGCCGCCGGCGGCTTGCGCTACACAAACTTTCACGTGACCCCATTGTGCTCGCCCACGCGTGCAGCGTTACTCACGGGACGCAATCACCACACGGTGGGTATGCGGGGTATCTCCAACTGGAGCAGTGGCTTTCCGAGCATGCGCGGACACATCTCTAATCACGCCGCCACCGTCGCCGAGATACTTAGCGATCAGGGTTACGCGACCTTCGCTGTTGGCAAGTGGCACTTGGTTTCAATGGAACACTCCTCGTCCGCGGGCCCTTTTGATCAGTGGCCCCTCGCGCGTGGGTTCGACCGTTTCTACGGATTCCTCGACGGCGAAACCGATCAGTTCACTCCTGATCTGGTCTACGACAATCACCGCGTTCGTCAGTCGCGCACGGTCGAAGAGGGGTATCACCTCAGCGAAGACCTCGTCGAGCACGCCATTGAGTTCATCCACGACGCCAAGTCGATTCGCCCGGACCGCCCGTTCTTCACGTACCTGGCCTTTGGGGCGACTCACGCTCCCCACCAGGCGCCCAGCGAGTACCTCGCCAAACATCGCGGACGATATGACGCGGGTTGGGACGTTGCACGCGAAAAGTGGTTCGCACGACAAAAGCAGATGGGCATCGTCAAAGAAGGCACCGACCTCGCGCCGAGGAACGAGGGCGTCGAGCCGTGGGACTCGCTGCCCGAAAACCAGAAGAAGCTGGCGTGTCGCCTGCAGGAGGCCTTCGCCGCGTTCCTCGAACACACCGACGAGCAGATCGGTCGTCTCGTCCAAGACCTTCGCGAGTTGGGTGAATTGGACAACACGCTCATTTTCTTGATGTCCGACAACGGTGCGTCCCAGGAAGGTGGACCCTTTGGCATCTTGCACGAGATGAAGTACTTCAACGGCATCCTCGAAGTGCCCGACGAGGCCGTCAAGCGCCTTGAGGACATCGGCGGGCCGAGCAGTCATTCGAACTATCCCTGGGGCTGGGCTCAGGCAGGCAACACTCCCTTCAAGTGGTACAAACAGAACACTCACGAAGGTGGCGTTCACGTTCCGTTGATAGTCCATTGGCCTAAGAACATCGGGGCCAGGGGAGAAGTGCGCCACCAGTTCCACTATGTGACCGACATCACTCCGACCATCCTCGAAGCTACGGGCGCGGTGGCCCCGGGTGTCTACAAAGGACTCGAACAGATGCCGATCGCCGGAGCGTCGTTGGCGTATTCCTTCGACAAACCCGACGCCACGAGCCAGAAGACCACGCAATACTTCGAGATGGTCGGACACCGTGCGATGTACCACGAGGGCTGGAAGGCAGTGACGCGCCATCAGCACGGCGCTTCATTCGATGATGATCGTTGGGAGCTCTATCACGTGGCGTCCGACGCGTCAGAGTGTCACGACCTCGCCGTACAAGAACCCGAAAAGCTAAAGGACTTGATCGACCTGTGGTGGGACGAAGCAGAAGAATATGGCGTGCTGCCCCTCGACGACCGGCTCATCGAGCTCTTTGGTGCACGCTCTCGGGACAACTCACCCCATCCGATCAGTCGCCACTACACGTACCGGCCCCCACTGAGTCCGATCCCGCCCCAGGCGGCGGCGGGAATCGGGGGGCGCAGCTGGGACCTCGAAGCACGGATCCTTCGCTCGGAGAACGATGAGGGAGTCATCATGGCTTCGGGTACCGAGAACGCCGGCGTTAGTCTGTTCATCCAGGATCGGCGACTCTTCTTCGACTACAACATCTTTGGCGAGCACCACGTTCTTGAGTCCACCGAAGAGGTACCTCAAGGAGAATCGGTCGTTGGCGTCCAGTTCCGTCGTGGGGCTCGTGACGCCCAAGCGACGCTCACGGTAAACGCCAGACCGGTGGGCAACAAACACTTCCCGTTCCTCATGCGAATCATCTCGAGCATCGGGATGAGTATCGGTGCCGACCAGGGATCGCCGGTCTCCAAGCGCTACCGTGGCGAGTTCGCCTTTGAGGGAACACTTCGCCAAGTGGACATCCAGCTCATCTCCCAGACCGCGAGTGGCGAGAACGAAACCGCCGCCCTCGAGGGCATGGCCCGACAGTGATCACGACGCGTAGAAAGAAAAGGTGAAAGACATGGACCGACTCCGAACCCCCGAGGAAAGGTTCGACGACCTCCCCGATTTTCCCTTTCTGGTCTCCTACGCGCACGTGAAGGACCCCAACGGTGGCGAGGACCTGCGCATGGCCTACCTCGATGAAGGACCGAAGGGCGGCGAAGTCGTTCTCTTGATGCACGGTGAACCCAGTTGGTCCTACCTCTACCGATTCATGATCCCGGGTCTCGTGGCGAACGGCCATCGTGTCGTCGCACCCGACTTCATTGGTTTCGGCCGCTCCGATAAGCCTTCAGTGCGCGGCGACTACACCTACGCCCGTCACGTGGCGTGGGCGCGAGAGCTCTTGTTCGACCAACTCGAACTCAGCGGCGTCACCCTCTTCGCCCAGGACTGGGGCAGCCTCATCGGACTTCGTCTGGTGGGCGAAAACCCAGAGCGTTTCGCGAGGGTCGCCATTGGCAACGGTGGGCTGCCGACCGGCGACGAGCCGATGAGCGAGGCGTTCCTCATGTGGCAGGAGTACAGCCAGAACACCCCCGACCTGCACGTGGGAGGCATCGTCTCGGGTGGTTGCGTGAACCGCCTCGCCCCCGAAGTGGTCGCCGCGTACGACGCGCCGTTTCCCGAGGACTCGTTCAAAGAGGGTGCGCGTCAGTTCCCGTTACTCGTGCCCACTTCGAGCGATGACCCCGCCCACGAGGCGAACGTCGCGGCGTGGAGTGTCCTCGCCACCTTCGAGAAGCCCTTTCTTTGCTGCTTTTCCGACAATGACCCGATCACGAAGGGTGCTGATCGCAAGTTCATCGCCGTCGTGCCCGGAGCCCTGGGCCAAGCGCACGTCACCATCGAGGGTGGGGGGCATTTTCTCCAAGAGGAGAAGGGACCCGAACTCGCCGCCGTACTCAACGCGTTCATTGACGCGAATCCGCGCTAGAAGTATTTCTCGCCCAACTGCTCGCTCCACGCGGCGACGCGTAGTTGACCGCGCGGCATGCTCCAGCGAAAGACCGGTTTGATGTCGAGCACGGGCGTGCCGTCAATGCCGTCCAGGCCGCGCACGGTGATCGAGCGATCCGAGATCGAATCGATGGCGACCGTGGTGAGCAGTATGCGGTTGGGACGGTCCTTGTTTCGCTGGGCGAAGACGCCCACGTCGAGCCACTGCGCGTTACCGCGCGGGCGACGGTGCCAGGGTCCCGGAGGGACGTCCTCGGCCCAGTCGGCGTAGAAGACGATCTCGACGTGGCTGAACTCCTCGAGACCACGTATCGCCTCGCTCGGCACGTCCTGGGCGAGCTCGACGACGCTCACGACGTCGTCCCAGTTGTCGTCGAGCGCCTCACTGCGCTCGTTTCGGATGAAGGCAATGGATCGCACGACGTGGTTCATTCGAACAATCTAGTGAGGCCACGGCGCGCTTCGCCGAGGATTGTTCGCCGCCAGAAGGTATCGTGGTTCGGTCACGACGAGAGATGGCAATGGCGGAACTGACTTTCACTTACGGAACCATGGCGGCGGGAAAGTCGACGCTTGCGCTCCAACTTTGCTGGCAACTTCGCGAGGGGCGAAGCGACGTCGCGCTGTGGACCTTCGGCGACCGAAGTGACGATGGCATGGTCACGAGCCGCATTGGTATCGAGGCCCACGCCGAGGCGATTGCGCCGGACTGTGACCTCACAGAGCACGTCGCTCGACTCGTCGAGGAAGGAATGAACATCCTCGTGATCGACGAGGTCCAGTTCGCCAGCGCCAGACAGGTCGACCAGCTCGCGGTCGCGGTGGACGACGAGCTGATTGACGTGCACGCCTTTGGGCTCTCGGCGGACTTCTTGCTGAACGTGTTTCCGGGTTCGGCGCGACTGTTCGCCATCGCGGACTGGTCGCACGAACTTCCGCTCACCTCTTCATGCTGGTGTGGGGCGAAGGGTCGTTGCAATGCCAGAATCGTGAACGGCGTCGTGGCGCGAGAGGGAGACCAATTCGTCACCGGCGACGTCGTTCGCGGCGTCGTGCACTATCAAGTGCTCTGCCGCAAGCACTACCGCACCGGAAAACTCGGCCCGAACTAGTCGCTCGCGAGATTTAGAAGAACGCGGCGCACAGGTCGTAAAGTTCGCGAGGAACCTTGCGCTGACCGGTGGCGACTGAAGCGAGTGGTGCGAGCTCGACTTGGTTGCCCTGGACGACTGGGATCATGCCGAACTTCTCTGCGACGACTGCGTCGTAGGCGGCGGCGCCGACGCGGGTGGCCCAAATGCGGTCGTAGGAGCTGGGACTGCCACCTCGTTGCAAGTGCCCCAGGACCGTCGTGCGCACCTCGAAACCACCGTGAGCGTCAATTTGAGAGGCGACGAACTGGCCAACGCCCCTAGTAGCGAGTCGCACCCCGCCAATGCCTTCGGTGGAGACTTCGTCGCGGACGGTGCTGCCGAGCGTCTCGAGGTTGATGCCCTCGGCGACGACGACGATGGAGAACGCGTTGTTCGAACTGCGGCGTTTCACCAGGTGCGCAATGATCTGATCCATGGTGAGCGGGAACTCGGGAATGACGATGAGGTCCGCGCCCCCCGCGAGACCACCCATCGCCGCGACCCAGCCGGTGGCGCGACCCATGGTCTCGACGACCATCACCCGGTGGTGCGACGCGGCCGTGGTGTAGAGCCGGTCGAGCGATTCAGCGACGATGCTCACCGCGGTGTCAAAGCCAATGCAGTAGTCCGTGCCCACGAGGTCGTTGTCGAGCGTCTTGGGCACGCCAATGACGGGGGCACCGCGCTCGGCGAGCCAGTTCGAGATGCGCTGGGTGCCGTCGCCACCAATGGCGACCAGGGCGTCGAGGTGTTCGCCCAGGGCGTCGAGGACCCGTTCGCGGCCACCCTTGGGGTCGTCGAGGTTGTAGCGGGCCGTGCCGAGCAGGGTGCCGCCTTGGCCGACGATGCCGGTGAGTTCCTCGGGGACGAGCTTTCGACCCGAATAGTCACCCGCGAGCCCGGCCCAGCCGTTGGCGATGCCGATGAATTCGTGTCCGTCGCGAAAGGCCATCATGCCAAGCCCGCGAATCGCCGCGTTCAGGCCCGGCGCGTCGCCACCAGCGGTAAGAACACCTATACGCATCAAAGCCTGCCTTGAACGAGATTGTTCCCCCACGGGTACTTTAGGCCAGATTCGGGCCAAACAATTGTTCCATTCGGACCATCGTTGAAGTCGTCGCGACGAGGCTCCATAATGGCTCCGTGGCGGACACCCCCATCTCGAACGAAATCGACGTTTCGCGACCGGACGAGTTTTGCGCGAGTCGCTTGGCGACTTTTGCGGAGTGCCCCTTGTGCGGCTCTGCGCTCGGCGCCGAGCACGCCCATTACCGCTGTGGTGCGTGCGGCTGGCGCGACAGTTGCTGTGACTGAAAACCCCTTGAATCAATAGGTTTCAGAACTTCCTCAACATTTCACTTTGAACCTTCGCGCGCGTCACGTGCCGTTCACTTTCCGTCCGTAGGTTCATCTTTGGCAAAAAGATTCGCTTACGGCTCAGGTCGTCCGCTGTTCACTTAGCCACCAACGAATCACTTTCTTTAGGAGGAAAGTTCAGAATGAATAAGACACTCAGGTCTATGACGGCAGCGGCGCTGACTGTCGCTGGTCTGCTCACGGTGGTCAGTTTGCCCGCCGCTGCCGCAGTCAAGCCACATAAGTACAAGGCGCATATCTGTTACGAATTGACCGCAACCGCACTTAAGTCGGCTCGTGTGACCACGAAAGGCTGTCCGAAGGGTTACTCGCCAACGAAGCCCAATCTGCAGGGTACTGGTTTAGCCGGTGACATCGACCTCAAGGTACCTGGTACTGCTTCGCTTGCGATTAACGGCTCGTCCTTTGACGCGCCTGAAGTGGGCGCGACGACCAGTGGTTCCTCGGCGTACACCGCGGGTGGCCAAGTGTCATTCAGTTCGTACCCGGCCGCTGGATCAGGTACTGGACGCACCGACATCACGAACAGTTCGGTCAACATCGGCTTCTCGGACCAGCCCATGACCGCGACCGCGGGCACGCTACCGAGCGGTGTTACTGAGTCGAATTACGTGCAAGTTCCCTACATCCTTGGCGGAGCCGTCATTGGCTACAACCTTGGTGCGGGTTTTGACAACGTGAAGTTGACCGCCGCCGAGATTGCTGCAATCTACAACGGCACAGTGACCCAGTGGTCAGACCCGACGATCGTCGCCACCAACGGTGGTACCGGTGCAACGCTCGGCAAGGCGCTCGCAGCCCTCGGTACCAATAACGAGGCGCGTAACACCATCAAGGTCATCTACCGTGGTGCGAGTTCAGGTACGACGTACGCTTTCACGGACTTCCTGCACCAGGCCGGTAGCGCCACCCAGCCCGTCAGTGGCAATGTGATGGAGGGTACGGGAGCTGCGTGGGGCGCAACGAACGTCTTGGCCGCAGCGAACAACGCCGCGATGGCTCAAGACATCGACAACACGCTTGGTGCCATTGGTTACGTTGAGTACAGCTACGTGCTGATTCCCGGCAACGACGCCATTCAGACTGCGTCACTCCAGGACAAGAACGGCCAGTGGCTTCAGCCGACGTTGGCTGAAATCGCCGCCGCCGCTACTGCGGCAGGGACGAACATCACGCCCGACAGCTTCTCGATCGTCAACGAGCCCGGTAACAATGTGTGGCCTTTTGCGACCTACAGCTGGGCCATCGTCGCCAAGAGCCAGACAAGTGCGACAACCGGCGAAGCGATTGTCAAGTACCTCGACTGGGAGACCCACTTCGCCCAGAACAGCGGCATCGCACAGGGTGAAGGTTACGTGCCCCTGCCAAAGCCGGTACAGGCGTACGCACGCCAGCAGCTGGAGCAGGTCACGTCCAGCGGCACGGTGCTGCTGACGCAGAAGTCGTAAGAAAACGAATTAGCAAGAATTAGGTCAGGAGAAGAGTTCAGTAACTGATGATTGAAGAATCGATTTCTGACCTTGAAATTCACGGCCAGGTGGTGGAGGAGTTCGGCTCCTCCACCACCTCGCGCACGTGGTACCACTACCTCTTACTTGCGGCTTGTGTCTTGTTCGCCGCCGTGTCAGTCGGCTTCGTAGGTTCTATTTTCCAAAAGTCGCTGCCGACGTGGTTACACCACCCGGCGACGATCATCACTGGCAGTGGCTGGCAGTCGCCCACGGGACCCTTCGGCGGGCTCGCCATGATCGTGGGCACCCTCGAAACGTCACTCATTGCGCTCGTGATCGCCGTGCTCATCGGATTGGGCACCTCGATTTCCATTGTCTTCTTTTTGCCGAGGCGCCTACGCAACATCGTGGCGACCTTGGTCGAATTGCTCGCGGCGGTGCCGAGCATCGTGTACGGCCTGTGGGGCTTTCTCGTCCTCGCGCCGTGGATGTACAAGTCGGTCGACCCTTGGCTCAACTCCTGGCCCTTTGCGCACACGTTGTTCGGCGATCCCAGTCAGCAGTACGGCCCCTCCCTTCTTTTAGCCGCGATCGTTCTTGGTATCATGATCCTTCCGACTTTCGTCGCCATCAGTCGCGAGGTCATCGCCGTCGTTCCCCAGGACCTCATCGAAGCGAGCCTCTCGCTCGGGGCGACACGCTGGCAGGTAATTCGCAAAGTGGTCTTGCCCACCTCACGCATCGGTCTTTTCGGCGCGGCCTTCCTCGCGCTCGCGCGTGCCACGGGTGAGACCGTCGCCGTTGCCCTTATCGCCGGTGGTGTCGCCAAGGTGCAGTTCCACCTGCTCGATCCCGGCACGTCGATCGCGTCGTGGATCGCCACTGAGTTCGGCGAGGCTCAAGGTAACGAGATCTCGGCGCTGATGGCGCTCGGAGTGCTCTTGATGCTGCTGAGCTTCAGTTTGTCGCTCGTCAGTCGTTGGCTCGTTAGTCGTCAACGCAAAGTGATGGCCCAAGTATGAACGACCTCACGCAACTCGACGAACCAATCGAAGTCGCGCAGTCCATGCGCGAAGAGATCCGTCGCGTCTCGCACAGTACGCGCGCAAGAAGGCTCTTGATCTCGCGGGTTATGACGATCCTGTGTGCCCTGGCCCTTGCCATCGCTGCAGTGCCATTAATCCTTTTGCTCTGGCAGTTGGTTCAGCGCGGTGCGCCCCAACTGACGGGCACGTTCTTCACGAAGGTTCCCGCGACGCCCAGCCTCCTTGACCCAAACGCGACCGGCGGCCTTTCGAACGCCATCATCGGGAGCATTGCACTCAACATCTACGCCGCCGTCATGGCCATCCCCGTCGGCGTCCTGGTCGGTGTCTTCCTCGCCGAATCGACCTCAAAGTTCGCCTCCGCACTTCGCATCATCGCTCAGACCATGGCCGGTGCACCGTCCATACTCATGGGCCTCTTCGCCTTTTCATTCGTCCTCCAGGACCTACACGTCGGCTTTTCGGCAATTGCTGGTTCGTTCGCCCTGGCGGTGCTGATGCTGCCGGTGATCATTATCTCGACCGAGATCGCCGTGCTGAACGTTCCCAACACCCTGCGCGAAGCGGGTCTGGCTTTGGGCGCAAAGCCCCACAAGGTGTCACTGCGCATCGTTTTGCCGTCAGCGTTGACCGGGATCGTGACCGGTTCCATTCTGGCAATCTCGCGCGCGATTGGCGAGACGGCCCCCGTGCTCCTGGTCATCGGGGGCGGCTACCTCAACTCGTGGCAGCCGTTCAATCCCGTATCCGCATTGCCGCTGTCGATCTACGAGAACGCCAAGTCCCCGTGGCCCAGTCAGCGCGCTCAGGTTTGGGGGGCAGCATTGGTGCTCGTCGCGTTCGTTTTCGTTCTAAGTTTAACGGCCCGAATCTGGGCCTCGAGGAAGCAAAAGGTGAATAACTAATGGAGAAAATCATGTCCGAAATGCAAGCGACCAACCAGCAAGCCGTCATCGAGCGCGTGCCTGGTCACAGTGCGATGCAGCTGAAGGATGTCGCGGTGTCCTTCAACGGTCGCGTCGCTGTTCGTGATGCGACGTTCGACGTCGCGAAGAACCGGGTGACCAGCCTGATTGGTCCATCCGGATCGGGCAAGACCACCTTGCTGCGGGCACTCAATCGCCTACACGACTTGACCCCCGGCGCCAAGGTCTCGGGTCAGATACTGCTCGAAGGCACCGACATCTACCGCGGCGACGTCACCGTCACTGAACTGCGCACGCGCGTGGGAATGGTCTTCCAGCGCCCTAATCCCTTTCCGACGATGTCGATCTACGACAACGTTGTCTCGGGGCTGCGTTTCAACGGCATCAAGAAGAAGGCACTCCTCGACGAAGCGGCCGAGACGTCACTGCGTTCGGCAGCCCTCTGGGACAGCGTCGAGACGCGTCTGAAGGTTGCCGCGTCGAATCTTTCGGGCGGTGAACAGCAGCGTCTGTGCATCGCGCGAGCGCTCGCCATGGACCCCGAGGTCCTCTTGATGGACGAACCCACCTCGGCGCTCGACCCCATCGCCACCTTGAAGATCGAAGAGCTCATGACCACTCTGAAAGAGCGCGTCACGATCGTGATCGTCACCCACAACATGCAGCAGGCGGCACGAATCTCGGACGACTGTGCATTCTTGCTCATGGGCGAGGACCGGGCGGGCGAGCTCATCGAGTTCGACACCACCGAGAAGATCTTCAACAACCCCAACGATCCGCGAACACTCGACTACACCCTCGGTCGTTTCGGCTGAGCCGCGCCCCGCGCGGGCGTGGCAAACTACCTTCCGAGACGAGTGCTTGGGAGGATCATGGGAAACGAACTGTGGCAAGAGTCTGCGACGTCGCTCGCGAGGAAGATTCGCGACGGCGAGACGACCTCGCGTGAGGTCGTTGAAGCACATCTGGCGCGCATCGAGGCGGTCAACGGTGAACTGAATGCGGTGGTCGAGGTCCGCCACTATGAGGTGCGTCGTGAGGCTGACCAGGCCGACGCGAGACAGAAGGCCGGCGAAGCGCTTGGCGTGCTGCACGGCGTGCCGTTCAGCGTGAAGGTGAACATCGACGCGGCGACGTACACCACCAACGAAGGCTCGGCTGTTTTGAAGGACCTAATGGCTACCACCGACTCGCCCAGCGTCGAGCGCATGCGCGGGGCGGGTGGCGTGATGCTCGCGCGCACGAACATGCCCGACTTGGGACTTCGCGTCAACACCGAGTCATCGCTCTATGGCGCGACGCACAACCCGTGGCGTCATGGCTACACCTCGGGCGGTTCGTCGGGCGGCGAGGCGAGTGCCATTGCGTCGGGAATGAGTCCGATTGGACTGGGCAACGACATCGGTGGATCGCTGCGCAATCCGGCCTACGCGTGCGGTATCGCTTCGATCAAACCGTCGCGTGGTCGCGTCGCCCTGGTGAACGATTCCGCGCTCTTTGAGATGCCGATCAGCGCCCAGATCATGCTCGCCCAGGGCGTGCTCGCGCGTCACGTT
>Ga0302195_10002041_pt1 | contig 15984 bp, 17 predicted proteins | sample II_Bog_N1_2_FD_198778 | JGI IMG/M metagenome (GOLD analysis project Ga0302195, IMG submission 198778) | Peat permafrost microbial communities from Stordalen Mire near Abisko, Sweden - II_Bog_N1_2 | ecosystem: Environmental > Terrestrial > Soil > Wetlands > Peat | place: Sweden: Abisko...
TGGGAGGGGGTTTCTATGTACCCCAAGCAGCGCCAGGATGCGCTGCCATGCCGCCTTTCAGGCGGTGTGAGTCCCGGCGCTCACGGCTCAAGTGGCGCGCAGGACACCCCTGCATGGCTTCAGGATGAAGCGGGTGCAGGACAAGCAGACGCGGCGATCCCGCGCCAAACAGGTAACGCAGGAATGGTGATCAGACGATGAACCTTCACGAATATCAGGGTAAGCAGCTCTTCGCGGAATACGGTCTGCCCGTATCCAAGGGCTATGCGGCTTCTACGCCGGAAGAAGCACGCGCCGCCGCCGAAAAGATCGGTGGCGGCAAGTGGGTGGTCAAGGCCCAGGTGCATGCGGGCGGACGCGGCAAGGCTGGCGGCGTGAAGCTCGTCACCACGCTCGACGCGGTCGAGCAGTTCGCGCGCGACAAGATCGGCACCAATCTCGTGACCTACCAGACTGACGCCAAGGGTCAGCCGGTACACAAGATTCTGGTCGAGACCTGCACCGACATCGCCAAGGAGCTTTACCTCGGCGCCGTGGTAGACCGTGCCAGCCGCCGTGTCGTGTTCATGGCCTCCACCGAAGGTGGCGTGGAAATCGAAAAGGTTGCCCACGACACCCCCGAAAAGATTTTCAAGGCCACTATTGATCCTCTCATTGGCGGCCAGCCCTTCCAGGGCCGTGAGCTTGGCTACAAGCTGGGCCTGAACCAGGAACAGGTGAAACAGTTCACCAGGATTTTCCTCGGCCTCTCGAAGATGTTTGTCGATCTCGACATGGCCCTGCTGGAAATCAATCCCCTGGTCATCACCAGCGAAGGCAATCTGCACTGCCTCGACGCCAAGATCGTCATCGACTCCAATGCCCTCTACCGTCACCCCAAGCTAAAGGCCATGTATGACCCCAGCCAGGAAGACGAGCGTGAGCGCAAGGCCGTGGAGTGGGAACTCAACTACGTGCCACTCGAAGGCAATATCGGTTGCATGGTGAATGGCGCCGGTCTGGCCATGGCCACCATGGACATCATCAAGCTCAAGGGTGGCCAGCCCGCCAACTTCCTGGACGTCGGCGGCGGCGCCACCAAGGAACGCGTCACCGAAGCCTTCAAGATCATTCTGTCTGACGCGGCCGTTAAGGGTGTGCTGGTCAATATCTTCGGCGGCATCGTGCGCTGTGACATGATCGCCAACGGCATCATCGAAGCGGTCAAGGACGTCGGCGTGAAGGTGCCGGTCGTGGTGCGCCTTGAAGGCAACAATGCCGAACTGGGTTCGCAGATCCTGCGCGAGTCCGGTTTGAAAATTTTCCCGGCTGCCTCGCTCAATGAAGCCGGCGAGCTGGTTGTGAAGACGGTGGGAGCGTAAACCATGAGCGTATTGATCAACAAAGACACCAAGGTGATCTGCCAGGGTATTACCGGTTCCCAGGGCTCCTTCCACACCGAACAGGCCATTGCCTACGGCACCAAAATGGTTGGCGGCGTGACCCCCGGCAAGGGTGGCACTACCCACCTCGGCCTGCCGGTGTTTGACACCGTGGCCGATGCCGTCGCCGCCACCGGCGCCGATGCCTCGGTCATTTACGTGCCCGCTGCCTTCGCCAAGGATTCCATTCTCGAAGCGGTGGACGCCGGCATCAAGCTCGTGGTCTGCATCACCGAAGGCGTGCCGACCATCGACATGCTCTACGTGAAGGAATACATCCTGCGCAAGGGTGGTGTGCGCCTGATCGGGCCGAACTGCCCGGGCGTCATCACGCCGGGCGAGTGCAAGATCGGCATCATGCCCGGCAGCATTCACCTGCCTGGCAAGGTCGGCATCGTGTCGCGCTCCGGCACCCTGACCTACGAAGCCGTCAAGCAGACCACCGACTTGGGCTTTGGCCAGAGCACCTGTATCGGCATTGGCGGCGACCCCATTCCGGGCACCACCTTTATCGACGCGCTGGCGCTGTTCCAGGCTGATCCGCAGACCGAAGCCATCATCATGGTGGGTGAAATCGGCGGCTCCGCCGAAGAAGAGGCCGCTGCCTACATCAAGGCGCATGTCACCAAGCCCGTGGTGTCCTATATTGCCGGTGTGACTGCCCCTCCCGGCAAGCGCATGGGCCATGCCGGCGCCATCATCTCCGGTGGCCAGGGCACGGCAGCCGACAAGTTCGCGGCGCTCGAAGCCGCTGGTGTGAAGACCGTGCACAATCCCGCTGAACTGGGCAAGGGCATTGCCGAGATCACCGGCTGGAAGTAAAGCATCGAGCACTATTCATAAGGCCGCGCAAGCGGCCTTATTTTTTAATTACAGGGCAGGAGCCTCCTTACATGCATTTACAATATTCCCGGAAAACCTTTTCCAGGCACCATGGCCTTGCTGCTGCCATCGCTGCCCTGTGTTTTGGCATGACCGGCTGCGCCACCATCATTTCCGGCCAGTACCAGCCCGTCACCTTCAACACCCAGCCTGAAGGGGCGCTGGTACGGCTCAACGGTGTCGATTTTGGCAAGACCCCCGTCACCATCTCGATGAAGCGCACATTCACCGATCCGGCGGTGCAGTACAGTCTGGAAGGCTATCAGACGACAGTTGTGTCGGTTCCCACCAGCTTCAACGCTGTTTCCCTGCTGGACATCCTGTTCTGGCCGAGCTTTTTCGTGGATGCGGCCACCGGCTCCATGATGAGCTACGCGCCTCCGTTCAGCCAGGTCACATTGCAGGCCATGGCTCCCGTCCCCGCCATACCCCCGGTACCGCCTGCCCATCCGTGATCGAAAAGGCCGCGCATGCGGCCTGTTGTTGACGGACACCTTTCGTGATCATGGAGAAAGGACCAAATTCGGACTATAATCAGTCCAGTTGTGTTCATACGCCGGAAGCCAGCCATGAAATACTCCACCCAGGTCAAACCCATCAGCTATCTTAAGAGCCATGCCGCCGAGATCGTCAAGGAAGTCTTCGAGACCCGCGAGCCCATGCTGATTACCCAGAACGGTGAAGCCAGGCTGGTGGTCATGGATGTTCGTTCTTACGAGCAGCAGGAAGAAACCCTGGCCATGCTCAAGATACTGGCCATGGGCAGCCGCGAACTGGAGCAGGGGCTGTTCCGGTCCGCCGATGCAGTATTTGCCGACCTGGACAAGGAAGACGCTGAATGAGCGTCCGTGTCGTCTTTCTCCAGTCTGCGGAGCAAGACATCCGGGAGTTGCGGAGCTACCTCATCAGGCATTTTGGCAAGGATCTCTGGCAGGCGAGTTACGGCAAGATCAGGGAATCGGTCGAAACGCTAAAGGCTTTTCCAGTCTGCGGCACGTTGCCTGCCGAGCTTGAAAGCCTGCATCTCACCCAATACCGCCAACTTGTGTCCGGCTTAAACCGTATCATTTACGAACTCCGCCAGGACATTCTCTATATTCATGTCATCTGCGATACACGCAGGGACATGGGTGCGCTGCTTACCCGAAGGTTATTGAGGGCGCCCTGAACGGGGTTGGCGGACACGCCATGCACATGCGTGCTGGCTCTATTTCCGAGGTGGAGTTTTTTGCGGCGTGATTTTATTCACTGCATGTGTGAGGCTCACCAGTTCGCCGAACGGGGGGCGGTGTGGGATTCTCACTTCCGCGTCTGCTCCGGCATCCTGCCTGCGCATACGTACTTGCATCCCTGCAAGCAAAAAAAAACGCCTACCCGGGCGGGTAGGCGGAACAAGCCAGAATGATGCGCGAGATCGGGCGATCATGGCCGGGAAATACATTAACCTGAAAACCGTTAGTTCAGCGCAATACAAGCAGGGTTCACTGAGGAGGCACCCAGCCAAGAACAACTAAGGGGCAGATTAAAATCCAGGCCCGCGTTCCTTCGCGCAAACTACGGTCAAACAGGCTTGGCGCCTGCCGCAGGTGCTTGTTACAGGGGCAATTTACCATGGCGGGTAAAATGAGGGCCTGAGATTGTCCGACACTTCGATGAATTTTTCGGAACTACAGTCATGCCGCCCGGCTTGCCGTATGCAAAACGGCGCCCAAGGGCGCCGTTTTGCATACCGAATGATCAAAATCAGTGGTGATGGCCGCCGGCGCCATGCACATGGCCGTGTTCCAGCTCTTCACCGGTGGCGGCACGCACTTCAACAACCTTCACGTCAAACGTCAGGGTCTGGCCGGCCAGCGGGTGGTTGGCATCAACCGTGATCATGTCGCCGTTCACGGCGGCCACGGTGATAACCTGCATGCCGTGGTCGGTCTGGGCATGGAACTGCATGCCGACTTCAATCTGGTCAACGCCGCCGAACATATGGCGGGGCACTTCCTGGGCCAGGGAATCGTCTTTTTCGCCATAGCCATCGACCGGGGCAATGCTGACGACAAAGGCGTCGCCAACCTTGCGGCCTTCCAGGGCCTTTTCCAGGCCGGGGATGATATTGCCGGCGCCGTGCAGGTAGGCCAGCGGTTCGCCGCCCACGGAGCTGTCGAGTATCGTACCTTCAGTGTCGGTCAGTGTGTACTCGATGCTGGCGACCTTGTCTTTTGCTATCTGCATGATTAAACCTGTGTAAATAAGGGTTACCCGTGGGCGAGCGCCGATAATACCTGATTGGCCGGGGGCCGTTAACCTGATTTGCTCACTGCCCACCCCCATCTTCAGATGCAGTTCTCAGTAATAGTACAGCCAGACCAGGCTACCCGTACCGGCCCGCTGGCTGTTTTCCGCCGTGACCGACAGGCTAAGGCGCAGGGCCTGGGCTGGATTCAGCTGGTATTGCCAGCCCAGCAGGGCGTGGGACTCCCAGACCTGTTGCTCGTGGCGATACAGGCTGCCAAGCTCCAGTTGCCACTGGCTTTGCTGGCTGGCGGCCAGACAGCCCAGGCGCGGGCCGAAGCCGTCCTGCCAACCCTGCTTCAGCGCCGGGCTGGCTTCAAGGTTGGCTTGCAGCTGGCCGTAGCAAAGCATGCCCTCGGCCGGTGCAATGCTGACACCCGCGCCGCCCTCGGCATAACTTACCGGGTGGCGGTCGCTGTGGCTAAAGTGGCCGCTGGCGTCCAGCGGCTCCTCGCGCAGGCCCATGGCGCCATCCCATGACAGGGGTTTGAAGAAGTCATTGCGCGGGCTCAGCGAGTCGATGGCAAACAGGGTGAAGTGCTCAAGCCGCAATTGTTCGGTCTTGGGCGTATAGCGCAGGCCCGTGTCGAGAAAGTCGATACGTGCCCCGGCCACATAGCCGCCCGGCGGGTCCAGCAGGTCGTGGTAGGCGGGACGCAGGTCGAGGCCGACAAAGCCCCGGCCAGCGTCGTCTCCGGCATCCAGGCCGATGCGGCTGGTGGCGTGGCCGTTGGCCGGATCAACAGCCGGCTGGGGGGGCAATGTGCGCTGGTCGGGCACATCGGTCTGGCTGCGCGCTACCAGCAGCGCCCGCAACAGGGGTGGGGTGCTGTCGGCGGGAACCTGACGGCTGAGGTAGCGGTAATACAGGTCGTCGTAGGCCGTTTCCTGGGCCTGCGCGTGCTCGACGGGGCTTAGGCCCGGCGTGCCTGCATCAGGCTGCTGCATCAGCTGGCGGGCCGCGTCATTCACGGCCTGGCTATTGTGGGCCACCTCATGGCTCAGACGAGTGGCGCTGGAGGCGCGGTAGTGCATGGCCTTGAGCAGGCCCTGCTGGGCCAGTACCACACGCACGGTATCGACCGGAATCGCGTAAACCGGGAACTGCTGGCGCAGGGCAAGACCGGGGCGGGCCGACTCGATCAGGCCCAGCAACTCGTACGAGCAGTTGTCCGAGAAAAAATAGTAGGGGAAGTGGATGCCGCGCATTTCCCACAGGTGTTGCAGCAGGCGGTGGATTTCCGCCGGGCTCAGCGTCAGCTGGTATTCCCAGAGGTCACGGTTCTCGAAGTCATTGTATTCCTTCACCTTCTGGTAATAGGGCAGGATCGAGAAGCCACCAGGATAGCCACCGGTCAGGCCCTTGACTGCGAACATGATGCCGTTGCTTTCGCGGGTTTCCGCTGCGTAATTGACCGCGTAGGCCAGCAGGGGCGCGGACTCGCTCTGGTCCGGCGTGTCGATACGTAGCAGGGTGTGCCCGAACATCGACGAAGGATTGTTAAGGTAGGCCGAGGCAAACACCAGCGTGGCCTGGGCCGGGTTGATGGCCGCAAGCCAGGTTTCAAGGGCGGGGCAGGGTGCCTCGGCGTGCTGCTCCGGGGTAATGCCAAGGCGCTGGCGCAGCCAGCTGATACGCGCTGGAAAGCGGCAGCTCACCGAGGTATCGGGCGCCGGGCTGGTTTCACCCAGCCAGCGTTGCAGGGTCGCCTGCAGTTCAGCGGCGGGGGAGGTGCGGCCTTGTGGGCTCAGAAAGAAGTCGGACTGCGTGGCCTGGCTGACATAGCCGCCATGGACAGGCTGGTAATACAGCAAGACCCGCCAAAAGGGGTCGGCAGCCAGTTGCGCAACTTGGGCGGAACTGGGCAGGACACTATTTGCCAGGGGAGAGTTGGCCAGGGTCGTGGCAGGCACAACAAGGCCCAGCACCAGAAGCAGGGCGGCAAGGAAAAACGTAGGCACGGGGAGTCTTTGGCTCAGGCAGGGAGTGGGAACCACAAAGGGCACCCGGCTGGCGCCGGGTGCCGGCTACGCTCAGACTGCGTAGGGAGCCAGGGTAGCGTCCTGTACCATGACCTGGTGCAGGGCAGCCAGGATCTGGCCAGTGGTCTTGTTTTCGGGAGCGAAAATCTTGCCGAAATTGGCCTTGGTGGTTTCAAAGAAGTGGGCCTTGTCCTGATCCTTGACGCCCATCAGGTCGGCAACCACGTTCAGGGAGTCACCATGGCCTACGGACATGTCGCGAGCCACGTTTTCGATATTGGAGCCGGTGTACATGCTCAGCTTGGCGCGGGAACTGATGACGCCGTCCTGTTCGCAGCCCAGGGTGCCAGTGGTGATGCCGAAGGTCTGGTTACCGAAGGTGCCGTTGGTGGTGGCGGCGAACACCTTGGGGAGGAGGCCGGACTGGCCGGAGAAGATCATGGTGCCCAGACCACAACCTACGTCCTGGTCGGCCATGGCGAAACTGGAGCAGCCGGCGAGCAGAGCAACAACGAGAAGCTTCTTCATCATGATGAGTATCCTTGTCTGATTTTATTATCAACCCTTTTGCCTGCTTGTCCTTGCGGCCTGTGCGCGGAGCCGGTGGCCAAGGCTGCAAGTGGTCCCATTGGATACAGGCTCGCAGTTCCCTGACCCCAAGGAGCAGACCGACTGAGTGTAGACGAGTCCGCGCCGGGGCGGCGACTGTTTTTTGGAGCAATCTCGGTTGAAGTTGGCACTGGCACCCCCATCTTGCCCAAGTCGATAAAAACTCTCGATCAAAAATCCCGATCAACGTCTTTGATCAAAACAAGGAGGAGATGCCCCCATGACCGTACAGGCCGCCAAAGAAACCCGTGGATTCCAGACCGAGGTGTCGAAGCTACTGCACCTCATGATCCATTCCCTGTACAGCAACCCGGAAATCTTCCTGCGCGAACTGGTATCCAACGCCTCCGACGCGGCCGACAAGCTGCGCTTCGAAGCCCTGGCCCAGCCCGAGCTGCTAGCCGAAGACACCGAGCTGAAAATCTGGGTGGACTTTGACGCCGAAGCCAGGACCATCACCATCCGCGACAACGGCATCGGCATGAACCGCGACGAAGTGGTCACCAACCTCGGCACCATCGCCCGCTCCGGCACCGCCGAATTCATGCAGAAGCTGAGCGGCGACCAGAAGAAGGACGCCCAGCTCATCGGCCAGTTCGGCGTCGGCTTTTACTCCTCCTTCGTGGTCGCCGATCGCGTCGAGGTGCTGACCCGCCGTGCCGGCCTGGGCGCTGACCAGGGCGTGCGCTGGGAGTCGCAAGGCGAGGGCGAGTTTACCGTCGAGTCCGTCGAGCGCGCCGAGCGCGGCACCAGCATCACCCTGCACCTGCGCGACAGCGCCGCCGAGTTTGCCAATGGCTGGCGCCTGCGCCAGATCATCCACAAATATGCCGAACATATTTCCCTGCCCGTCTGCATGCACAAGGAAAAGCAGGGCGACGAGGCCGAAGCCGCCGAATACGAAGTGGTGAACAAGGCAACCGCCCTGTGGACCCGCCCGCGCACGGAAATCAGCGACGAGGACTATCAGGCTTTCTACAAGCACATTGCCCACGACTATGAAAACCCGCTGGCCTGGAGCCACAACAAGGTCGAAGGCAAGCTGGAATATACTTCCCTGCTGTACACGCCCGGCCGTGCTGCGTTCGACCTGTACCAGCGCGATACCGCGCGTGGCCTCAAGCTCTATGTGCAGCGCGTGTTCATCATGGACGACGCCGAGCAGTTCCTGCCGCTCTACCTGCGCTTTATCAAGGGCGTGGTGGACTCGGCCGACCTGCCGCTGAATATTTCCCGCGAGCTGCTGCAGTCCTCGGAAATCATCGACAACATGAAGACGGCCCTGAGCAAGCGCGCCCTCGACATGCTGGCCAAGCTGAGTGAAAAGCCCGAGGAATACGCTACCTTTTGGAAGGCCTTTGGCCAGGTGTTGAAAGAAGGCATCGCCGAAGACACAGCCAACCGCGACAAGATCGCCAGGCTGTTGCGCTTCGCCTCTACGGAAACGGGCAATGACGAGCAGAATGTGGCGCTGGCTGACTATCTGGCCCGCCTCAAGCCCGGCCAGAACAAGATTTACTACATCACCGCCGAAACCCATGCTGCTGCCAGCCACAGCCCGCACCTGGAAATCTTCCGCAAGAAGGGTGTCGAAGTGCTGCTGCTGAGCGACCGTCTGGACGAGTGGCTGATGAGCTACCTTACCGAGTTCGACGGCAAGTCCTTCCAGCACGTGGCCAAGGGCGACCTTGACCTGGGCGAGCTGGACAGCGACGAGGAAAAGGCCGAGCAGGAAAAGCAGGAAGAGGCCGGCAAGGGCCTGATCGAGCGCCTGGAAAAAGCGCTGGCCGAGAGCGTTGATTCGGTCAAGATCACCCATCGCCTGACCGATTCACCCGCCTGCCTCGTGCTCAACGAACATGATATGGGCGCCCAGCTGCGCCAGTTGCTGGCCGCCAGTGGCCAGAGCCTGCCCAACAGCAAGCCAGTGCTGGAAATCAACCTGGAGCATGCGCTGGTCAAGCGGCTGGATGGCGAGCAGGACGAGGCCCGCTTTGGCAACCTTGCCGCCATTATCCACGATCAGGCGGTATTGGCGGAGGGGGGGCAGCTGACGGATCCGGCGGCTTATGTGCGCCGTATCAACGAGCTACTGCTGGCTTCGTAATACTGTTGTCGAAGAAATGAAAGGGCTGCCTTCGGGCAGCCCTTTTTCATGTGCGGGGCTCAGTGCGGGTGCCAGCCGCCCCCCGTATTCTGGCCGGGCGTGTTGGCGCCGGGGCTGGTGTTGTTGCCGGAAAGTGCATTGCCAATAGCCATCAAGGCCCCCGGATCCAGGAGGGGGTTGCTTTCGGGTGTCAGGGAGCGGGGCGCATCTTCAGCCAGGGTCTGCTTGACGACGATGTCCTGGGCGGCATTCTGCAAAGGGCCGGTGGCGTCCAGTACTGGGCAGGAGCTGGTGTTATTGCCCGTGGTAGGGGTGTTGGCCGTACTGGTGGACGGCTTGCAGTGCTCTGTCGCTGGCGTGCTGGCGCCAATATACGCTTCACTCAGGTTATTATTGCTCAGCGCCTCGAACGCCAGGGCCGCGCCGGCCCACATCAGCAAGCCAGTCAGCAGCCCACCCAGCAGAACGGGGTTGATACGCCTGGGAGCATTCTGTTGCAGCTGCATGGCCGCCTCTAACCAGCTTGACCGTGGCTTGAGCACACAAGATTCATATACTGTATGCCTGCCTTGGGTATTTTGACAATATTGGGTGGCTGTTAGTCACCCCTAAAGATTCCCCAAGTATACTGTGCCAGTAGCAAGCTACCAGGAAACAGGAATGACTGATAAAAAACAAAGGGTTGCAGTATTGGGTGGGGGCAGTTTCGGCACTGTGCTGGCCAATCTGGCCGCCGAGGGTGGCAGCTCCACCACGCTTTGGCTGCGTGACGAGGCGCAAATGGCCGAAATGAGCCGGGGCCGCGAAAACAGCCGCTACCTGCCCGGCTTCCGTCTGCACGATGCCCTGGCCTTCAGCACCGACCTGAATGCCACCGTGGCCGCCGCCGACATCATTTTCGTCTCCATCCCCAGCAAAGCCTTTCGCAGCGTGGTGCGTGCTGCGCGTGCTTCGTTCCGCCTGGATCAGGTACTGGTCAGCACCACCAAGGGCATCGAAAAAGACAGCTTTACCCTGATGAGCCAGATCCTGCGCGAGGAGTCGGGCGTGGCCCGTATCGGCGTACTCAGCGGCCCCAATCTCGCGCGTGAAATTGCCCGTGGCATGCCCTCCGGCACCGTGATCGCCAGCGAATATGCCGAGGTGCGTGAACAGGTCAACAAGGTGCTGGCCTCCTCGTATTTCCGGGTGTTTGCCAATACCGACGTTTATGGCGTGGAGTTGGGCGGGGCGCTCAAGAATATCTATGCCATTGCCGCCGGTATGGCCGCCGCCCTGAAACTGGGTGAAAACTCGCGCAGCATGTTGATGACGCGCGCGCTGGCGGAAATGAGCCGCTTTGCCGTGCACCTGGGGGCCAACCCCATGACCTTCCTGGGGCTGGCCGGGGTGGGCGACCTGCTGGCGACCTGCAGCTCGCCGCTCAGCCGCAATTACCAGGTGGGCTTTGCCATGGGGCAGGGCCAGAGCCTTGAGAGCGTGGTGGAGGAGCTGGAGCAGGTGGCCGAGGGTGTCAATACCACGCAGATGATCAAGCACAAGGCCGACGAGATGGGGGTACGCATGCCCATCGTCGCCGGTCTTTATGACATTATTTTCAATGGCCGTCCGCTTGAAGCGGTACTGCAGGGGCTCATGCTGGCCAGCCAGAGCAGCGATGTCGAATTCGTGCTGCCCAAGCCGGCAGGCCCGCAATGAAGCTCTGGATCATGCGCCATGGCGAGGCTGAGGCCTTGCGCGGCGACAATGACAGCGTGCGCGGGCTCACCCCCCATGGCCACGGGCAGGTGCTGGCCAGCGCGCGCTGGCTGAAAGCGCAGGGCTTGGGATCGTTGCGTATCGTGGTCAGCCCCTATCGCCGTGCCCGCCAGACTGCAGATATCGTGGCCGACATTATTGCGGCTGTGGCGGTTGAGCAGGAGGAATTGCTGACGCCCGACGGTGACCCCCGGCGGGTCTGCCAGTGGCTGGAGCGGCAGGCCGACCCACAGCTGCTGCTGGTCAGTCATATGCCTCTGGTGGCGCAGCTGACCTCCTGGTTGAGTGACGGGGTGCTGGCGGGCTCGCCCTTTGGTGTCGCCCAGATCAGGACGCTGGAGATGGAACTGGTGGGGCCAGGCCAGGCCCGGCGGCTGGCCGGTTTTGCGCCAGACTGATTGCCTTCTGTTCAGGAGGTCACATGACGGCGCAGGCTGATGCCGGCAATGCTGCATATATTGGATTTGATGCCGCGTTTCTCGAATTCGGCGCGCAACTCGTTGATGATGATGCGCTCCACCTCACCCTCGACATCCGTCACCAGCTTGCCCAGCAGGGCCGACAGCGGGCCCCGGTGTTCCTTGACGATCTCGTCCAGATTGGTGATTTCTATCGTGATCATTTTGTAATTTTCCGGCGAGTGTGGTTGCATGACGTAGTGGCGTCCAGTCTAGCTGAGCGCGGTCAGCGCCTGTGCATGTATTGATCAGGTATTGTGCCCGCCGTAAGCAGCAGGTCAGGTTTTCCGGCAGGCTCTTATTACTTTATTACAAATAATTGCGGTCGCTCAGCAGCTTTTTGTTAGAATCCGCCGCAAATATCAAAGGCTAAATGTTCATGACCGAGCCTCTATCCATCATCGTGCTCACCGCGCTGCTGTCCAGCGGCATCACTGTGTTTGCCATGTGGCTGTACGAGCGCCGCATGCGCCGCGATCTTGAGCGCCGCCTCAAGGACTGGCATGACGAGATCGGCCGCACCGTGGAAATGCGTGTGAAGCGTGCGGTGATTGAAAGCCTGGCTGACATGAATGCCGTCGATGTGATCCGCGACACCACCTGGAAAGCGGCACGCTCGGGGACAGATCTGCTGAGCGATGGTCTTAACGTACTGCTCGGCAAACGCGCCAAACGGCAGGAATAATTACTCTGTCCCCTCTCCCTCCGGGATGCCCGCCTGGACGGCGGGTAGTCCAGGCAGCGTTGGGAGCGCAGCTGGTAGAGGGGAGAAAGTCACTTACTAGGGTCTGTTGACGTTTCATTGATCGTGGCGCCGGAGACTGTAAAGCCCTAGTGCAAGGAATGAGGAGCGCGGTGTACTTGTTGTACACAAGCGACGAAAGACGCCGCAATGGGGCTTTACAGTCCCGTCCCGAAGGGTTGCTGGTCAAAATCGCGCCATACCGCGTTTCTCCCTCCTCGTGTGGAGCCACCACAAGTCGTCGGTCGTGCCTTGTCTGGCGCGATTTTGACCAGCAACGCCACGACCAATGAAACGTCAACAGACCCTGGGCCATAAACATTCGCAGAAATACACGTCCGCCACTATTCTCTCCTTGCACAATGAAACCGGCCCACCACCGACGCCACACAAAACCGCCCCTCAAACACTACAAGTCCCTCCTCCCGCGTCAGGTTTTGTTCAGTTGCCCGGAGTAGGCTCGTCCCTGCACGGTAGCCCGTAAATCCCGGTGACACTGGGAAAGACATAAGGAGAACATCATGCGTATTCATCATGTGAAGGCGGCAGGCGCCGGTCTGGCCCTGTTGCCGCTGGCCCTGCTGCTGAGCGCCTGTGGTGGCGGTGGCGGCAGCTCCAGCAACTCCCCCACCAGCACAACGACGACCGGCAGCATCAGCGTGGCAGCGACCGACGCCCCCGCCGACGGCATCAATCATGCCTGGGTGACGGTCAAGGCCATTGCCCTGCATACCAGCGCCAACCAGACCTGGAGCGCGAACGATACGAGCTGGATTGTCATCACGCTGCCGACGCCACAAACCGTCGATCTGGCTGCCCTGACCAACGGTGGCGACACTGGCAGCGCGACCGCCAATACCAGCACCAACGGCTTGAGCCAACTGCTGAGCGGGCAGGCGCTGCCGGCGGGCAGCTACAGGCAGATGCGTATTTTCCTCGCTGGCGCCCATGACAAGCCGCTGGGCGGCCTGGTGTCCAACGATACCGAAGACTCCACCGGCACGAAGCTGGCTTATGACGACCAGGTGGAAACCATCAGCGCCACGCTGTCGGGGGGCGTGAACACGGTGACCTATACCGAATACCCGCTGGACATCCCCTACCCCAGCCAGGGTATCAAGCTCAACGGCAACTTTACGATTACGGCGGGCAGCGACCTGAAGCTGGCCATCGACTTCAACCTGGACCAGAGCCTGGTGCAGACGGCGAACAACGGCTTTGTGCTGAGCCCGAACCTGAATTACTACGACCTCAGCGAGGTCGGCGCGATCAAGGGCAATATCAGCACCAGCGCGCTGTGTCCGGTGGATACCACGCTGGAGCCCACCAGCAAGAGCAATTGCGCCTATAACCTGGTGGTGAAGGCGGAGCTGTCTGACGGGGTGCACCACTACGATGCGCGCGCTACCGACGTCAACCCGAAGACCGGCAATTTCACCCTGTTCCCGGTGAAGCTGTTTGACAGCAGCGGCAATCCGCTCACCTATGACGTGGTGATCCGGGGCCGGCAGATGGATACGGCCATTGTGACGGGCGTGACGCCGACAGCCCTTACTGCTTTTGGCGGTGGCAGCATCACGGGTGCTACCGTGCTGCAGTCGGGCTCCATTACGCCGGTGGTGAATACCAGCGAATACCAGGCGGACTTTACGTCGGGCGTGGCCCTGAGCCCGCTCACCAGCGGCTTTGCAGTGTACCAGCAGACCCTGACGGGCGTTGGCGGCGGCCTGCCCTATAGTGTGCGCTACCAGAGTACGGACCCCTACACGGGCTACCTGCCCAAGGCGGAATGGCTGGAAAACGGTCCGGTGCAGGTGGCGCCCTGGGCCTCCGGCGGCACGCTCAGCTTTACGGCGCAGACACCGGTGGAGAACACTACCGGCAATGGCACCGGCGGCTACACGGTTGGCACGAACACCATGCCGGACTACTTCAACCTGAGTCCGGAAGCCGGCAACCCGGTCATCGTTGCGCCCGCCACCAGCGGTACGGTGGTGACTTATACCCCCGCCAGCCCGACACTGCAGACCGGCATCAGCAGCGGCACGGTATCGCTCACCCTGAACTTCACCGATACCAGCAGCTATGACACCGGCTACGTGGTGCTCTCGCACAATGGCAATGTGGTGACCACGCAGAGCGTGACCGCCAACCTGGCCAGCGGTGGCCCCGTGACGCTGACCAGCATTCCGGCCGGCACGGCGGCAGCACCGGTGCCCGATGCCGAGTATTATGGCTATGTGGTGGTGTGGAACAGCGCGCATATCTTCAGCACCCTGACCATATTGCCGATTCCGCAGCTGATTGACCTGCGCAACAGCAATACCTTCAGCTCCACGATCAGCCTGGACGGCACCAACGCGGCTACGGGTATCTGAGCCGGGACTGACCGTAACCAGCGCTGTTGATACCAACATGACCGCTGCCTTTACCGGCGGCGGTTTTTTTGAGCGGGCCCGCAGAATTGTTTCCCGGTTTGTCTTTTTGTTGGGAGTGCGTTGCAGCGGCCCGGAACAGGCCATTTCCCCGTAGTGAACGGTAGTACAGGGCCGACAGGCGGTGGCTGTGAGGCAGGCATTCGTCAACGCTTTGCGCGGGGCAGCGTTATCACCATCAGGAGTGCAGCAAGACTGCGCCGGATCAGAACGAGGAATGACCTATCATGAAACTCAAGGCAATTTCTGCACTGTCGATGGCCCTGGCCCTGGTGGCGCTCGGCGCCGCGCCGCTGGCGCAGGCCGGGCCTTATGGCCGCCACTGGGGCGAGGCCTATCATTTTCATTACGACGCGGGCCGCTGGCGCGGCGGGCACTGGATGCAAAGCTGGCACGGTGGCCGTTATGGCTGGTGGTGGCTGGTGGGCTCGACCTGGCTGCTCTATCCGGGGCCGATCTACCCCTACCCCAGCCCCGACCAGGAGCCGGTTTACGTGATCGACGACGCGCAGCAGCCGGTGGCCCCGCCCCCGGTGGTGCAGGCACCGCCGCCCCCGCCGCAGGTCTGGTACTATTGCAACTCGCCGCAGGGTTATTACCCGAGCGTGCCGGCCTGTCCGTCGGGCTGGCAGACGGTGCCGGCCCAGCCGCGCGATCTGCATTGACAGGGTCTGTTGACGCCAGCAGACCCACCCACAGGATTCAGCAGGAGAATGAACATGCGCATCAATCCCTTTGCCACCGCGACGCTGGTGCTCGCGGCACTGCTCGGGGGCTGTGAGTCGATGCCGACGGGCCCCACCGTGACGGTCATGCCGGCGCCGGGCAAGCCCTTTGACCTGTTCCAGCAGGAAGACGCGACCTGCCGTGACTATGCCACGCGGGTGCTGGGCCCCAACGCACAGTATGAGGCCAACGACGCCTTTGCCAGCTCGGCCGCCGTGGGTGCTGCTCTTGGCGCCGTGATCGGCGGCCTGGCGGGTGGTCGCAATGGTGCAGGCGGCGGCGCGGCCTTCGGGCTGGCCGCTGGCGGCATGGTAGGCGCCGGCCAGGCGCAAAACGCCAGCTATAACCTGCAGCAGCGCTACAACATCGCCTATGCGCAGTGCATGTACTCCAAGGGCAACCAGTTGCCCCCGCCGCCCGTGGTGCGCGTGTATCACCCGTACCGAGAGTATTATTAACAAGGCCCAAAAATACCCGAGTATTTGATATAATTTGGTCATGGATAAGATCGATGGACGGCGCTTAAAGCCGGAAGGGCGCGAACAATTACGTCGCATGGTGATTCGACTTCGTCAGC